>Ga0265760_10000004_pt1 | contig 149429 bp, 130 predicted proteins | sample NZIome_2_FD_200831 | JGI IMG/M metagenome (GOLD analysis project Ga0265760, IMG submission 200831) | Metatranscriptome of rhizosphere microbial communities from Maridalen valley, Oslo, Norway - NZI1 (Metagenome Metatranscriptome) | ecosystem: Host-associated > Plants > Roots > Rhizosphere >...
CAGATTTTGGTCAATTGTGGGAGGAATGGAATAATCCGCGAACTCCACCAGCAGATACTTCTTTTGATTCAGGGTGTATCTATGAGGATTTTCGCGAATGTCCTGCAAATTTTCATAACTAAGATGGAAATCGCAGCCGGTGGCCAGAGTCAGCCGTCCCTTTAGGCGGGATTGCAATTCATCGCACCGTTCGCGTATGGCTTCGGGAACGAATGCGTAATTGCTATTAGCGTGCGGCGTGCCGATGACGTGCGTAACTCCCTCGGCAATGGCCATTTCCGCCATCTGCAACGAAATCTCGGCATTCTTCGCGCCGTCATCCAGCCCGGGCAAAATGTGGCAGTGAATATCCACCATAAACCGTGAGCATAGCGCACGCGCAAGCCGCTGACAATCCCGCCAATTTGCACGGATGGAAGCGAATCCGCCACAACCTGCGCACACACTCGCAGCCAGGCGCGTTCCCCGGCTGAGCATTCTGCTATATTCAAAAGACGCCGTTCATCGTGCCGGCGCGCGGGGAGAATGAAGTTGGAACGTACACCAAAATATTTCGGCGGTTCATCGCTCAAAATTGGAATCATCGGCCTTGGTTATGTGGGCTTGCCTCTGTCGCTCCGTTTTGCGGAAAAAGGCCACAAGATTACAGGTTTCGACTCGGATCCGGCGAAGGTGGAAAAACTGAACGCCGGCCAGTCCTACATCAAACACATCGGCGCGGAGAATGTGGCTCGCCAGGTCGCCTCAGGCCATTTTTCCGCCACAGCGGATTTTGCGAAGTTGCGCGACATGGACGCGGTGCTCATCTGCGTACCCACGCCTCTCGACGAGCGCCGCGAACCGGACTTGAGCTACGTCCGGCAAACGGCGGAATCCATCGCGCCGAATCTTCAACGTGGGCAATTGATTGTGCTGGAAAGCACCACGTACCCGGGCACCACCGAAGAAGTGATGCTGCCGATTCTGGAAGCCGGCGGCCTGCGCTGCCCGATTTCTTCCGGCGCGAACGGCGAAGATCCGCCAACGGATTTTTACATGGCTTTTTCTCCCGAACGCGAAGATCCCGGTAATAAGCAGTACGGGCTGGGCCAGATACCCAAAGTAGTGGGAGGCATCAATCCCGCCAGCCTGCGCGCCGCCGCCGCGCTCTACGGCCAGATTGTCCCGAAAATTGTCGAGGTCAGCTCAACACGCGCCGCCGAAATGGTGAAGCTGCTCGAAAACATTTTCCGTTGCGTGAATATCGCGCTGGTCAATGAATTGAAACTGCTTTGCCAGCGCATGGGGTTGGACATCTGGGAGGTGATCGGCGGCGCGGCCACAAAACCGTTCGGCTTCACCGCGTTTTATCCGGGGCCCGGCCTAGGAGGCCACTGCATTCCCGTCGATCCCTACTACCTTTCGTGGAAGGCTCGCGAATACGATTTCGCCACGCGCTTTATCGAGCTGGCCGGCGAAATCAACACTTCCATGCCATATCACGTGATCACCGCTGTCGCCGACGCGCTGAATCACCGCGAAAAAAGCCTAAAGGGTTCGCGTATTCTGCTGCTGGGCATGGCCTACAAGAAAGATGTGGACGATTTGCGCGAGTCACCATCGCTAAAATTGCTCCAGCTCCTGATGGACCACGGCGCCCATGTGGATTACAACGACCCGTATTTCCCCACACTGCACCCGATGCGCCGTTACGATTATTCGCGCATGCGCTCGGTCGCACTTTCAGACGCTGTGATCGCTTCCTATGATTGCGTTCTGATCGCCACGGACCACTCAGCGTACGATTATCCCGCCATTGTGAATGCGGCCCGCTTAGTCGTTGATACCCGCAATGCCACGCGGCAAGTGACCGAACATCGCGAGAAAATCGTCCCTTGCTGACGACGACGGGAATTTCCTGCTTGGAGCTGACGTAGTCTGTCGGGAATTACCGGCTGCCAGTCGCCGAAGTAAGTTCGGCGCGCAGGCTTCCAAAAGGCAACGCTGCTTCGATGGCTACCGGCACTCGGCTGTCATCCAGAGTGAGCCAAATCGTCAGCGTTACCGGCGGTGCATTAGAGGCCACAGCTGACTGCATCTGAACATTGAACCGTTCCGCCTTGAATCTGCCGGCCGGGACGCTGACCGTCTCTTCACCGCCTTTTTCCGCCGTCATTTCATAAATCTGCTTCCCGTCGAAAACATGCGCGCTCAACGGATGATCCCAATTGGCCACGCGCAGAGCAAAGAGAGCGCCGAGAGGGTCATACGTTCCTTCCGGGACATCAACGATGATGCCGTCGCCCGGTGGCGGGGATCCTCCCTGCGAGGGACGAAAGAGTTGTGTTCGGCCTTTCCCCAATTCCTGCAGGTCCATTTCATAATGGTGGCTGGCCAGTGTCCTGAAATCCGCCAGGGATTCGAATTTGTCGTCTATGGTGAAAAGTCGCCGCACCGGATTTGCAGTGCTGAAGGAAGCCTGCAAATGCCACACGTTCAAGCCGTAAAAATACAGGCGGCCCGCCACGCTAATGGTGGCAGTGGCGGCGGTGGCGAAGTTCTCCCAGGAGATTCGATAGGAAAGCATTTCGCCGGCACGGGGAGGAGAAGTCGATTCCTCTCGCGGCTTGCTGGTGCCGCTCAGTCCGGACGATGTCGTGGGCGCGGGCGTCCAGTTAATGTACCCCGGCGCATGGACGGGCTCATCGGCACGTAGGATCACCAGCGCCACAATGAGCGCCGCCAGAATTAGCTTTGCCGCTAGTTTCATCGCACCATTTTCCGGTGGCGGGTTGGTATGAACCTTTCGTTCCCACTGCCCGTCATGGATTTTCCCTGGTCAGTTGCGACGTGACTCCAGCCCCTACTTTGGCCGGCCAAAAAACAAGACATACCCGTCCGGGTCAGTGATCTCGAAGCCGTGCAGTCCGTCATGCGTATCCTCAATCGGCGCACTGAACGCCACCCCGCGATCGGCGAACTCGGCAGCCAGCGCATCAGGGTCATGCACGCCGACGTAGGCGTCCCATCTCATATCGGGGTCGCGCTTCTGGTTAGGCAGAGGCTCGGCTTCGCCGGACTTTACAAAAAGCATCGCTCCGTCGCGGCCGACAATGGCGAAGAATGGATCGCGCTCCGGTTGCTGGTGCCAGGTCTCAAATCCGAGTCTGTCACGATAGAATGCGATCGTTTGATCGACGTTGCTTACAATGAAGAATGGGCACATCCTCTCCAGCGTTGGGCTACTCATAGACATTCACATCCTCTCCATCGCTGAATTTAACACAGGTCTCCTGGCCGCTTTCTCTCCCATGCGGAATTTCAAACCGGCCAATTCCCATTTTCCGGAGCGCTTGTTCACTCTCGTGCGCCACGCTATAGTTAAGCCTACCGGAAAAGCGCGGCGCGGGACATCTCGTACATCCGCTGAGGCGCTCGTGCCGTTAGAGCCGCGATTCTCTTACTCGAGAAGGGAGCAAAAAACAGGATGCGTTACCTGGTCACGGGGGGTGCCGGTTTTATCGGGTCCCATATCGTCGATGGACTGCTTCGCCGTGACGAATCCGTCGTGGTAATCGATGATTTATCCACGGGCCATGAGCACAATCTGGCCGGCTTTCGCGCGGAATGCGAACTGGTTCGCGGCAGCATCTGCGATCCGGCGGCCCTGCTGAAGGCTGCTCGCGGCGCGGATTATATAATTCACCTGGCTGCGCGCACGTCGGTCCCACGTTCCGTGGAAGAGCCGCTGGACACGAATTATGTGAACGTGGAAGGAACCCTGCACGTTTTGCAGGCGGCGCGAGAAGTTGGCGCGCGGCGCGTGGTTTTTGCGGCCTCTTCCGCCGCCTATGGCGAATCGCCCGCGCTGCCTAAGGTCGAATCCATGACTCCGGCGCCGATCTCACCCTATGGTGTTTCGAAATTTACCGGCGAACTTTATGCGCAAGCTTTTTTCCGCGTCTATGGGCTGGAAACGGTTTCTCTACGCTACTTCAATGTCTTCGGCCCCCGGCAAGACCCGGGATCGGCCTATTCCGGGGTGCTCTCGCGCTTCATGCTGGCAATTCTGGAAGGCGGCGAACCCGTAGTCTTCGGAAATGGCGAACAGTCGCGCGATTTCACGTACGTGGAAAGCGTGGTGGACGCCACGCTCCGCGCCTGCAGTGCGCCACATGCTCCCGGCAAAGTGATGAACGTGGGAACCGGCGGGCGCATCACATTGAATCGCGTCCTGCAAGTATTGGAAAAAATTTGCGAGCGGCCGATCCATCCACGATATGAACAGGCGCGTGCAGGCGACATCATGGACTCGCAGGCGGATATTACCCTCGCACGCGACATTCTGGGGTTCGTTCCCGGCGTCGATCTCGAAGAATGTCTGCGCCGCACGTGGGACTGGTTCCGCAAGAATTATCGAAAGAATTAATTCGCCTAGCGGCCGCTGCGGATACTAGCTGCCGCGCAGCGCACCCGGCAATTCCGTCAGGCTGTCCAGCAGAATATCGGGCGGGCAATCTTGCAAGCCCGCGCTTCCCAGGCCATAAGTAACGCCGCAAGCCAACGTCCCGGCGTTGCGTGCTGTGCGTACGTCCACGTCTGAATCGCCCACGACCATCGTTTCCGAAGGCGACGCGCCGAAATCCTGCAACAGCGTCCGCACTCCCATGGGATCGGGCTTTTTCTGCTCGAAACTATTTCCTCCATAGACGAAACGAAAGAATTTATCCAGGTGCAAGCCCTCCAGAATCGCCCGGCTGAAACGGACGGGTTTATTCGTCAGCACGGCCATGGAATATCCCGCCAGCTGGTCGAGGCCTTCTCTCACGCCGGGATAGAGCCGTGTGTTATCCAGCATGTGTGCGCGATAATAGCTCAGAAAAAAAGCCAGTATGCGCTCCACTTCAGGGTCACTGGCCCCATCTCCCAGCGCACGGCGAATCAGCTCAGCGGCGCCGTCGCCCACGTAGCTGAAAATTGTCTTGTTAGGCAGCGCGCTCCGGCCGCTTTCCGCCAGGGCGGCATTCACCGAATACGCCAGGTCCAGCCCGGAATCGATCAGCGTTCCGTCCAGGTCAAATATCAGCACACGCACACCAGCAAAACGCCGCGCTTCGGCTTCGAAAGTCATGGATGAGTATTCTATTCCAAACGCGCCAATGACTGCCGCTGGTGGGTTAAACTCCGCGATTTGGTTCGCGTCCTTGCGCTTGCTACCATTGTGCTTCCGGCACACTTCGTCCGGTCAACGCAATGGCTGAAATTTGTCCTTTCCGCGCCTGGCATTACGACACCACCAAAGTGTCGCTTGCATCGGTTTTGACCCAGCCTTACGACAAGATCACCCCGGCGATGCAGGAGCGTTATTACGCCGCCAGCCCGTTCAATTTGGTTGCAGTCGAAAAAGGGAAAACGCTTCCAGGCGACAATGAAACCGAGAATGTTTATTCGCGCGCGGCCGCCAAACTCGACGAATTGATTGGTCCGGGCATCCTGCAACAGGATTCCGCGCCTTCGATTTACGTTTACGCGCAGGAGTTTGCTCTTCCGGGTTCCCATGAACGCCACACTCGCCGCGGCTTCATAGCCTTGGGCCGTCTGGAAGATTATGCCGCGGGCGTAGTCTTTCGCCACGAGAAGACTCTTTCCGCACCCAAAGCCGATCGGCTGGAACTTCTGCGCCGCACTCGCACGCAAACCGGCCAACTTTTCATGTTATACGAGGATCGCGCCGATGAAATTGAATCGCTCCTGACAAAAGCGCAGCAGGGCCCCCCCGCAGCGGACCTTCAGGACGAATATGGTGTTCGCCACCAGCTTTGGCCCATGCCCGATCCCGCTGCCATCGCCCAATTTGTGGCGGCGATGGCCTGCAAGAAAATTGTAATTGCCGATGGGCACCACCGTTATGAGACGGCTCTCGCATATCGCGATGCATGCCGCGCGAAAGCCGGACGCACCGACTTATCCGCTTCCTATGAAAAAGCCATGATGACGTTCTTTAGCGATTCCGCACCGGGCGTGATCATTCTCGCCACGCATCGTGTCCTGCGAAATTTGCCGGATTTTGACGCCCTGCGATTCCGGGAATGCCTGCGGCAATGGTTTGCAGAGTTGCGCTTTCCGTTCAGTTCCGCAACGGAGCAAGCCGCCAGCTATGAAAATTTTCGCCGGGAGTTGCAGGCGCGCCGGGTCGAGCACGTCATCGGCATCTACGCGGGTGATGGCGCGTTCTCGCTCTTCCGCCTGCGGCCTGACGTCACAGTGAATAACGCCACGGCCGAGCATTTGTTCGCCGGGCTCTCGCCCGCTCAGCGCGAGTTGGACGTGGTTCTGCTGCATCGCCTGATGATTGGAGAATGCCTGGGGATCACGCCGGAAGCGGTAGTCCGAGAATCCTACATCACCTACGAGCGGGAAATGGACGCGGCGATTGCGGCGGTGGACCGCGGTGAAGCACAGCTAGCCTGTCTGTTGAATACCGTCAGTGTGACTCAGGTTGTGGAAATGGCGCTGGCCGGGGAAGTGCTGCCCCAGAAATCCACGGACTTCTATCCCAAACTTCTTAGCGGCCTGGCAATCTACCGGATGGATCCCGTACCCGGTAAATAATCCGCGCCTCGGTCACGTGAACCGGAATTCCCTCCGCGAGCTTCCTCGGCAAAAAATCAGGCGCCGAAACTCTTTATGGCTTCCGCCTCGGTGGGATAGACATCGAAAACGGTGAGAAGCTTGGTCACCTGCAGCAGCTCCATGAATTTCTGGCCAAGCTGCGCCAGCCTTAGCGTAGCGCCCTGGGTGCGCGCGCTCTGGTGGGACGCAACCAGCGTTCCCAGGCCCGCGCTGTCAATGTACGTGACATTCCCCATGTTCAGCACGATTTTGGTTTTCCCGGCGGCGAGCAGCGTCTTCACGCGTTCGCGGAACGCGTTGCTTTCTTCCCCCAGCACGATTCGCCCTTCCAGCTCCAGGACGGTCACGCCGCCCGCTTCTCGTTCCACGATTCTTAGTGCCACGTTCTGCCTCCTGAAATCCGCGGGGTTTCCCCGCCTTGAATTCGACGCCGAATGAACCGCGCTTGTTCCCGGGATGCTTCTCTACTTTTTCGGCTCAGTAGAAATCCGAACAGGACATGTAATACCCGCACGAAGGGCACATCAGCTTACAGCTTCGCGATTCCAGCTTCACCGAGCACGCCGGACAATACTGCATTGGCTCCGCTTGGCTATCGTCCTTGCGCTTGGATTCAGGCTGCGCAGTCCGTGCCTGAAAACCCGTTCCGGCCACTGAGGCACGCCTCTCCATCGCCCGCATGTTTATAGCATAACCCATTGTATCCACAAAACATTGTCACCCGGCCGGTGAGGCCACGGCCAGCATTCTGATTCGGTCTGCGGTCCTGAATCGCCCAAACGAGCAATGTCTTTTCCGACGGCGCTCCGACAGCGCAGCGCTTCCGGTCTTTGCGAATTTAAGTTGTCCGATGACCCAATCTTGAATATATCTGATTTCAACGGGATACTGTGGCATGCCCGAACAAGGCTCAAGAGGAGAGGCGCTGCGCCTTCGCAACCTTCGCAAGGTGTATAAAGACGTCGTCGCCGTCGACGGACTGGACCTCGACGTGCAATTTGGCGAATGCTTCGGCCTCCTCGGCCCGAACGGCGCCGGGAAAACAACCACTATTGAAATCTGTGAAGGCCTCACTTCCGCCGATTCCGGCGATGTGGAAATCCTCGGTCTGCGTTGGGATAGCGACGCCGCGCAATTGCGCCAGCGGCTGGGCATTCAGCTTCAAGATACGCAGCTTTCCGATAAGCTCACCGTCGGCGAAACCATCCGCCTGTTTCGCAGCTTTTATCGGCAGGGTCCGTCGCCCGCGGAAATCATCGCCATGATGCAGCTCGAGGAAAAGCGCAAATCGCGAGTCAGCGGTCTTTCCGGCGGACAGAAGCAGCGTCTCGCGCTGGCTTGTGCGCTCGTCGGCGACCCAGACTTGCTCTTCCTCGACGAGCCGACCACAGGTCTTGACCCGCAGGCTCGCCGCCAGCTTTGGGATTTGATCGAAGAGTTCAAGCGCGCCGGACGAACCATTCTGCTGACGACTCACTACATGGAAGAAGCCGAACAACTGTGCGATCGCGTGGCTATCATGGATCACGGCAAGAAAATTGCCCTGGGCACGCCACAGGAGTTGATCGCCTCAATCGGCATTGAGCACATGGTGGAATTTTCTGCCGGCGGGGCCGCGAGGACGCTCGATGAATCCCCCTTGCGCGGTATCGAGGGCATCGGCGAAATCCACTCGGAGAATGGCAGCGTGAAAATGCAGGTGACCGAGCTGCACCGCGCCGTGCCTGCCCTTCTCGATGAGCTGAGGCGGCAGGGTATTCCGCTCACCGAATTGCGCACGCATTCCGCCAGCCTCGAGGATGTGTTTGTGACTCTAACGGGACGCCATCTGCGCGATGAGTGATACCACGGCAATCTCCGGAGTTCGCGCGCGAGAGGCGGCGGAGAAATCTCCGCGTGCCACCGCAAGGGCGGACCATCCGCTCGTGCAACTGACCGTCGTGCGCCTTAAGGAATTTCTGCGCGAGCCGGAAGCATTGTTTTGGGTATTTATATTCCCCATTCTTCTGGCTGCGGGACTGGGAATCGCTTTCCGCAACCGTCCTGCTGAAGTCCTCAGCATCGCGGTGGACAGTCCGGAACTTTCGCGGTCATTGCGGCAGGAAAAGCTGCTGGACGTCGAGGAGTTGAGCGCATCGGCTGCTGGCGACGCGCTCCGCACGGGCAAAGTGGCGCTGCTCGTCGAGCCGGGCGCCAACGGCAGCGTGGTTTATCGTTACGACGATACGAATCCCGAAGGTCGCGCCGCGAAAATGCTGGCAAATCGCGCCATCCAACACGCCGCCGGCGCGGTCGATCCCGTCGCATCCAGTGACGTATTCATGCGCGAGCCGGGCTCCCGCTATATCGACTTCCTGATTCCCGGCCTCCTGGGAATGAACCTGATGGGCAGCGCGATTTGGGGAATGGGATTCGCGATTGTGGATGCGCGGCGAAAAAAGCTGATGAAGCGGCTGATCGCCACGCCCATGCCTCGTCCCTATTATTTGCTGGCGTTCATTCTCTCGCGGCTTTTGCTGCTGGTGATTGAGGTGGTGTTGCTGCTGGGCTTCGGCGTTGTCGTGTTTCACGTGCCGGTCCGCGGTTCCTTGCTGGATTTCTCTCTGCTATGCGTATTGGGTTCGCTGTCCTTCAGCGCGCTGGGATTGCTGATTTCCTCGCGCGCGCGAACCATTGAAGCGGCTTCGGGATTGATGAATCTGGTTATGTTGCCGATGTGGATTGCCTCCGGCGTATTTTTCTCCGCCCAGCGGTTTCCCGCCGTCGTGCAACCGTTCATCAAGGCGCTGCCGCTGACCGCCGTCATCGACGCCCTGCGCGCCAACATGCTGCAAGGCGCGAGCCTGGCGCAACTCGGTCCGGAATTGGCGATTCTTTCAGCATGGATGATTGTCTGCTTCGGGCTGGCTTTGAAGCTCTTTCGCTGGCGGTAGTCTGACGTTTCGCATATAGACATTCTGCGAAGGCGTTGCAATGGAAATGACTGCAACCGAACCTTCCCCGCGCGCATCTCTTTTAGCAGGAAGGTGGGAGTGATCATGAGGAACCTCGCCAAACACGTTATGCTGCTGGCCATCCTCTTCGGATTTCCAGTTGTGGTCTTTGCTCAACATGTCGCGCATCCCGTGACTACGTCGCGTCCCGCAGCCCTTCCGAGGCGTGTGGCGACTGGTCGTCCCAATCCGAGAACAATGAACGCCACAACTCCGCCCGGCAACGTAGCCCCTTATTACAATGGCAACGCCGGTTGGGGTGGATCGTCCTTTTTGGGCAACAATGTGCCTGGCCTGGGATTCAGCTACGGTGCCGGAGGCGTGAACTCGCTGAATCAGAGCAATCTGGGCGTGGAAGCCCTGATCAATCCCGCGACCCAGGCGCAGATCGCTTTGGCGCTTAGGTTCCTGCGCGCCTCGCCGCAGACTGGCTTCGGCGGCGGTCTGTGGGCGCTTCCTGAGCCTTATTACGAGGGCTACGACGACCCGAATGCGAATGCCGCCCCGGAGCCGGAGGCGGGAGCCCCGGCGCAGTACCAGCAACAGCCGTCCGTCATCATCGTTCAGGCGCCCGGAACGCAAGCCGCTCCCGCCAGCGCCGATGCATCCGCTCTTCCGCCTGTGGCAGCTTCAGGGTCGGACGGTAGCGGCGAATTCATTCTGGTGAAACGCGACGGGACACAAATTAACGCCGGCGCATTCTTCCATCAGGGGAATCAGCTTGTTTACGTGACGCCGTCCGGCGCGCGTCGCACCATGCCCTTCACGGACTTGGATGTCGATTCCACCGTTCTCGCCAATCAGGAGCGCGGCACGGACCTTCAGCTTCCGCTCTAAGCATTTTTCGTTAACAAGCGCAGGTCTCAGGCATTTACGATTTGTTTGACGGCTGCATCGGTTCCGGCATGAAAAGGCCTTCTCTCGGTAGCCCCGCGCGTTCCAGTTGAACTGTGATGTGTGTGATGTGGAATTTGGCGCTCAGCACTTCCTGAACTTGCTCGATTATCCTTTCGGAATCTTCCATATGCATGTCCGGAATGCGCACGTGGCAGGAAAGCGCCTGCGAATCCGTGCCCAGCGTCCAAATGTGCACGTCGTGAACTTCCTGCACACCGTCCACGCCTAACACCTCCGCAGCCACGTCTTCCAGGCGTAGATGCCGCGGCAGCCCCTCCAGCAAAATATGTGAACTTTCACGCAGGATGCCGGTGGCGGACCACAGCACAAGGATGCCGATTCCCAAACCCAACACCGAGTCCACCCATACCGCTCCAGTCCAATGAATCACCAGCGCGCCCACCAAAATCCCGACGCTGGAAGCCGCATCGCCCATCGAATGCACCAGCACGCTGCGTATATTCAGATCGCGCCGGCCGCTCACCAGCGCCAAGGTGATGCCTCCGTTGACCAGCAGCGCCAATGCTGCAATCCACATCATCAGGCCCGCATGCACGGGCGCCGGGTGGCGCAGCCGCATTGCCGACTCATAGAGCAGGAATAAGGCGACCGCGCTCAGCAGCAGCGCATTCGCAAACGCCGCCAGAATTCCGGCGCGCTGATAGCCGAATGTCTTCTCGCTGGTGGGAGGCCGCAGTGCCCAGCGCGCCGCCAGCCAGGAAATCATCAGCGCTGGCGCGTCGGTCAGGTTGTGCACCGCATCGCTCAGCAACGAGAGCGAATGCCCCGCGTATCCGCCCGCCACTTCCGCCACCACCAGCAACAGCGTCCCCGCCACCGATGCCGCCAGCACGGTTACGCTGCCGTGGTAGTCATGCGAATGCGCGTGGGAATGCGAATGCCCGCCGTGGCGGGAATGATTCCCGTGTTCTTGCGCGCTCATTGGTTCATTTTACAGGCAGAACACATCTCGCAACAGCGGATGGAGACAACACGCCCTGCCCGGCAATAGAGCTAGTGTTTTGTCACCTTGACGACGTTGTCGTCGGGATTGCGGTCAATCATTTTGTTCAGGGGATCAATGCCGGCCTTCGCGGGAAGTTTATCCACCGTCACGGTGAAATCCATATTAGTGCGGTCAACAAGCTGTTTCTGTAAATACAGATAGTGGCCGCTTGCGTCGAGCACTCCAACGTCGAAAAGATCGTGGACCGGGACTTCGTGTTCCTGGCCATGTCCGTCAGCGCGATACTTCCGCGATTCCACGGTGAGATGCACATCATACTTTCCGTCAGGCCGCGCGAGGTAATAAGCCGAAACCGCGCGGTTTCCATACAGCGTGATATTTTCGAATAAATCGTCGTACAAATACATGTATTCCGGCGGCGTTTCCTTTTTCAGATACTCGATCAAATCCAGCGACGTGGAATACGGAGGTCCCTTGAACGCATAAGCTTTCACAAAGTTGGAAAGAGCACGGCTGACAGCCGCTTCCCCAATATAATCCTGGAGCGAATACATCACCAGGCCGCCTTTGTTGTAATGGATATAGCCCTGAGACGGCTGGACCTTGTACAGTGGATTTTCCTCGTTGTGTTCCTGCGCCCGCCCGCGCAAATAGCCGTCCAACTGGAATCGTAGAAATTCGCGCATGGATTCGGCGCCGTAGGTGTGGTGCATCACCATCAACGCAGTGTATTGCGCCAGCGTCTCCACCACCGACGTTTCGCCTTCCACGGCGGCGGCGTCCACCTGGTGTCCCCACCACTGATGCGCCACTTCGTGCGCGGTCACGAAGAAAGGCATGTTGATGGCGTCCACTTTCTTCGGGTCGACATAAATGATGAATCCAATTTCCTCCGAATACGGAATCGTGTTGGGAAAAGATTCGGCAAAAGACCCATAACGGGGAAATTCAAGAATGCGCAACTGCCGGAATTGATAAGGGCTGTACGCCTCCGCGCAATAGTCCAAGGTGGCCTTCATCCCGCGCATCATGGTGTCCAGATTGTATTCATCGCCAGGCTGGTAATAAATTTCCAGGTTCACATCGTTCCAGTGGTCGCGCATTACGGCATAGCGCGCTGAATTTATGGAAACAATGCCCAGGATCGGTGCGTCCATCTTGTACTGAAAATATCGTCGCCCATCCGCCATCCATTCCTTCTGCAGATAGCCGGGCATCACTGCAATCTGGTCGGGAGCGGTGCTCACCGTCCCTTCAAAATTCACCCAGTCGGCTTCCGTGCTGTCGGCATTGTTTTGCCGTGCTGCCATGTCGTCGAGGGAAGGCACGCGTTGTGAGGGCCGCAGGCCGTGGCGATGACGCGCACTATCGTCGGTCAGCTCCATCTCTTTCCAGTAGCCGACATATGGAGCATACGCATTGCTGAGAAAGCTGCCGTTGCTGACGATATCGCCATTCGCCAGCGCATTGACGAATCCCGGATTGGGATAACGCAAGTCAAATTGCAGCTCTACGCGCTGGTGAGGAGAAAGTGAAGAGCCAAGCAAGAATACATAAAATCCCAGCGCGTCATCTTGAATCACGGGCGTCTGCCCGCCGGTGAAACTCAGTTTCCGCACCTGGATGATTGGCCGCGGAAGCGGCGAGATGTCCTCCGGCCAAATGGTCAGCGCTACGCGATCAATGGCCTTATCGGTTTTATTTTCCAGCCACATCGAGCCGGAAACTTCCGCCACGCGGTGTGTGGTATCGAGATCAACGTGCAGATTCATGTCCGTGACGCGCGGCTGCGGCATGGACAAATATTGCAGGTACTTCTTCTCGTATCGCGCCCGGTCCTCGTCATTGCGGAAGCTGTTGCGGTAGGTGTTAAGAACGTTGGTATTGTAAAAAATAAATCCGCCCACGCCAATGAAAGCCAGAAGCGACACAGCCAGCCCGGCGCGCGACGGTCCTGCAAGCCGCGCGGCAGCCAGGCGAAAGCGCGTCCGCCAGCCTCCCTCCATTCCGCGCACCCATAGCAGATTGGTGATGATCGCCAGTGCCACCGCAAAAAGCGCCCAATAGAGATGGAACCAGAAAATCGGCGCGGCGTAAGGGCCGTAGCCGTTCATTTCCGAGTAAATATAAAACGCCCCGGAACCCAATAGATACAAATGGTGCTGGAAGCCCATCGCCGGCAACGCAATCAGAGCAATGTAATACAGCACCATGACGAAATGGCCCAGATATTTCTGGTTTACCAGCGTATGGATAAAAAGGGCGAATACGCACAAAATCCAGAATCCGATGAGCTGAATGCCGAAAAGCTCGCGGAAATACAGTCCAAATTGAAAATGGTAATAGCCGTGAAGCACCTGCACCAGCATTCCGGTGGCCATCACCAACAACATCAATAGCACCTGCACCAGCATCAAGGCAGCCAGCTTCGACGAGAACATCACCCAGCGCGGAGCAGGCGTGGCGTCGGAGATTTGCGCCATCCCCGCATCGCGTTCGCGCCACACCAGTTCGCCTGCGTAGAACGTAATAATCGCCAGCGCAAACACGGTAAATCCGCCCGCGCCCAGTTCGGTCATGCGATACGTCACAGGATAAAAAGGAACGGAGTCGGGACTCAGAAGCCCGCTGGTGGCAATGATTGAAAAAATTGCGCCGGCCAGGGCCAACACAGCGAAAAACACGTTCTTCACGGTTTCCGTGAACTGGAGCCGCGTCAGCGAGAACAGTTCGCGAAAATGCGCCCCGGCGGAGAAAACGGGATGCATGACGGGATAAAGTGCCTGGACAGGCACAGCTTCCGCGCTGTCAGGCTCAGTCTTTTTTCCGCGTTGGCGCGAAGAAGCAGAGAACGAGAATCGCCAGCAGGTAAACACAAAGACGAGCACGCCCAGCCCGACCCAAATAACGCGATTTAAGAGCAGAGGGCCGGTGAAGGGAATGAGCTGGTTGTTGCGCTCGAATGCCGTCCAATATTGCGTTATGCGGTCAATGGCGTTGCTGCCGAATGGATCCAGCAGCGCGCTGCGCAGGCTCGTGCTTATGCCCGTGGACATTTGCCCGGCAATAAAAACACTGATGAGCAGAATTACGCTGCCGGCGTAAACCGGCAACATGCGGCGCCCTAAGGCGCCTATGGCGAAAAAGATCGCCGTCGTCAAAATCAGATTGGGAATCACCAGATAAAGATACGGCTGAAGATAATTCATCAAGTGTTCAGGGCCCACTCGTGTCTTATCCAGCCATGGCGTATGAACCGCGAGCCACGTGCCCAGGCCAACGGCGGAAAAAATCAGGAACTGCAGGCAGAGAACACCGAGAAATCGTCCAATCAGGTAATCGAGCTTCGTAATCGGAGCGGTGTAAAAAAACGAGGTGGAGTTCGATTCCACGTCCTGGAATGTGGCCTGCCCGGCCAGCGACGCGGTAATGATCACTCCGAAAATAGCCATATACACGATGATTTGGTTTAGCGCATAGGGGGAATTCACCAGCACTTTTCCGCCAGTGCCGAAATCGACAGCAGATCCCGGAAAAGCGCCTCCCGAAAGCAGCATGAAAAGCATGCCCAGCGCGAATAGGATCAGGAAATATACGTAGGTGGAAATGCGGCGCAGCCGCTGGCGAACTTCGAAGAGCAGGATCGTGGCAATCATGGCGTCAGTTCGGGTGGCTGGTGGTGGGACCTGCGGATTCCTGGCGCGCGGATGCCAAGAAACTTTCGCCGAGCAAACCTTTAATGGTCGCGAAGTACAAATCTTCCAGATCGGGCGAAGCCTGCTCGAATTGCGGACCAGGCTGGTGATCGCCAAGCACGCGAACAAGATTTCGCCCCGCAAATAGCCGAATCGAAACCACGTCCAGCCGCTCACGATACGCGGCGATTTCGGAATGCGGGACTACCGCCATCCACAATCGGCCGCCAAGCTTGGCGACCAGCGCCATAGGATCGCCGGAGAGCTGCATGCGGCCTTCGTGAAGAATGGCCATCGCGCGGCACAGATCGCTGACGTCCGAGACGATGTGCGTCGAAAGCAGAACGATGATGTTCTCGCCGATGGCGCTCAGAAGATTATGGAAACGCACCCGCTCTTGCGGGTCCAGCCCTGCCGTGGGTTCGTCCACAATAATCAGCCGCGGATTTCCGATCAGCGCCTGCGCGATTCCGAAGCGCTGCTTCATCCCGCCGGAAAAACTTCCCAGCGCCTGCTTACGATGCTCGTAAAGATTCGTCTGTTGCAGCAACGCCTGAACAAGGTCGCGCCGTTCCTTGCCGTGGGCAATACCTTTTAACGCCGCGAAATGCGCGAGCAGGTCCTCCGCCGAAACCTTGGGATAAAGGCCGAATTCCTGCGGCAGATAGCCCAACACCCGGCGCACGTCATTTTTTTGCCGCAGCATGTCGATGTCGCCGAGAAATGCACTGCCACTGTCCGGCTCCTGCAGCGTGGCCAATGTCCGCATCAGCGTCGATTTGCCCGCGCCGTTGGGGCCGAGCAGGCCGAACATGCCCTGGCCGATGGTCAGCGAAACATCCTGCAGCGCTCGCGTGCCGTTGGGATATTTCTTCGACAGCCTTTCAATCCGTAGTTCCATGCTCGCCCCCTTGTCCGGTACAGGATACTCTACGTCCTTGGACGGCGTTAAGTTTCACCAGTTAGCGTATCCTTGTTAAGACCAATGGATTCGGTCGCAACGAATTTGGAGCGAATTAAGGAGGAGAGAATGAAAAAAGTAATGGAGCTTTCCTGCGTGGTTCTGTTAGTTCTTGCCGCTGTGGCGATCCCGGCGCGTGGCCAGGAGGATAAGAGCCAGCGTCCCAGTCCAGCGGCTGCGGCCCATTGCGCATTTACCGACGGCAAGACGGTTCACATCGACTACTCGAGTCCGCGAATGAAGGGCCGGAAGATTTTCGGCGGCCTGGTTCCCTATGGCGAAGTTTGGCGCACTGGAGCAAATGAAGCCACAACCTTTGTCACCACGGCCGACGTCACCGTTGGAGACAAAGACGTCCCCGCCGGCAGCTACACCATTTTCACCATTCCCGAGGCCAACAAGTGGACTCTAATCGTCAGCAAAAAAACCGGCGAATGGGGCATCCCTTATCCCGGAGAACAATTCGAGCTGGTTCGCGCGCCCATGACGGCCTCGAAGACGAGCTCACCGGTGGAAAATTTCACCATTTCATTCGATCAGGCCGGCGCGGCTTGCACACTGAACGTCGAATGGGAAAATACGCGCGCATCCGTGAAAATCTCGGAAAAGAAATAAGCGCGACGGCGGCGGTGGACTATTCCGCAGCCTTGGCCGCGAACATTTCCACTACGGCAATGTTTGGCAGCAGGTTCGCGGGCAAGTTGTGCCGCGCCTGAAGATAGGCGGGATCGTTGTAAGAAATCCACACTGCTCCCGCCGCGTCTTCCGCCACAAGAATCTTTAGGGGCAAGTCAATCGCGATCGTGGGTGACGCCATCATCAGCGGCGTCCCCGCCTTCGGATTGCCGAAAATCAAAAGCTTGGTGGGCAGCATTTTCATGCCCGCTTTCTCCGCTTCACCGCTGTGGTCAACCAGCGCAAAAAGGTTCACTTCCTTCGCCTGGAGGATGGCTTGCAGTTTTTGCACGGTTTCATCCACGGTGTGGACGCTCTTTTTGCTGATAATGCCTTGTCCGGAATTTGATTCCATCGTGGTTTTCCTTTCGCGGGGGATATTTACCGGCCCCATGCTGCTACAAGATAAATCGCCATTGCCAGCCCCACTGCGGCCAATATGAGCGACACGGTGATTGCCAGCGACGAGGGCTTCTTGAACGACCTGCCGCCGCTGTCCAGATCATGCACCATGCGCACGTGCTTCCACGTGCTGATCACATTCACGACTACTCCCACGGCAATCAGCGCGGTCCCGAACCAAAGCGAGAACAGGTGGGACTTCATGGGGACGCCGCCCTGTTCCAGCTGCAACTCGCGCAAAAAAAGTCCGAAGCGCGCCACCACGAACCCGAACCCCATCAGCGCCAGTCCCGTGCGTATCCACGCAAGAAAAGTCCGCTCCGCCGCGAAATAAACGCGAGGGTCGTTCGTTATCTCATCCGGCATGAGTTTTGCTCCCGTTAATTTATACACCGAATTCCGGCGGCGCTATGCGCCAGTGCGCGCCCCTGGTCACAACCGCAGACCCCGGATTTTCCACAGTTCTGTTGTAGACAAGTCATATTTTAAGCGCTATGAATGTCTGTGTTACATACTCATTATATTGGTAAGTAGTATCCGCATTTTTCAAGGAGGCCCATGAGTACCACGATAACACCCGGACAAGTTAATTCCCGCCCGAGAAAAGGGCACGCACAATTGCACCCTGGAATTCAGCCGCTTTCCCCGTTGTCGAGCACCCAGAAGTTCCAGCCTCTTCCCACGCCGTTGGGACAGCCTCCCTATCATTACGAATTGGAGGCGGCCATTCCCGGCATTACCAAGCAGGCTGCCAAACAGGGGAAAATTGTTTTTCACCTGGCGGGAGACACGGGAGGCATCAAGAACGGCGAATTTCAAGCCCAGGTTGCCGCCGCCATGAAAGCGGATCTGAATTTGCCTGCTGGCCAAGCACCCAGTTTTTTCTACCATCTTGGCGACGTCGTTTACTTCAACGGGCAAGTCACCGATTACTATGACCAGTTTTACGAGCCGTACAATCATTATGCCGCGCCGATCATTTCCATTCCCGGCAACCACGATGGCGATCCGATTAACGCTTCGCAGGTGTCGCTCGACGGCTGGGTGCGGTATTTCATGACGGCGGATCCGCACGTCAATCCGGAGTCACAGGACGCTCCGCGTGCCACGATGTCGCTGCCGAATGTGTATTTCACCCTGGATTGTCCCTTTGTAACCATCATTGGAATGTATACGAACGTGCCGGATGGCGGCTCGGTGGATTCAGTGCAGCAACAGTGGCTCACGAATGAATTCGCGACAGCGCCAGCCAACAAGGCGCTGATTGTCGCTCTTCACCATCCCATCTATTCCTTCGACGACCACCACAGTGGAAGCGCGCGCATGGCGGATGTCGTGCAACACGCCATCAACGATTCACGCCGCCTGCCGAATATGGTGTTGACGGCGCACGTCCACGATTATCAACGCGTCGAGCGAAAGTTGATTAGCGGCGCCGCAACTCCATTCATGGTCGTCGGCCACGGCGGCTATTACCATCTGCACGGGCTGCAGTCCGCGCCCGGCACTGTAGATAAGGAAACGGGCGCGCAACTTGTTTTCGGCGACGCCACACATCACGGTTACGCCACCCTTGCGGTCGATGCGAAGCACATTACCGGAACCATGAGTACAGTCGAGAACAAAACAGGCCCTGCAAATCCCAAGGCGGATACGTTCAGCTATCCAGCTACCGCCCAGCATTTGCCGGCGGATGCCACCATCAGTCTCTAAAGCGATTGCCCGCGGTCGCGGAGATTAGCGGCCCCAGCGCGCGTCTCCGGGTGGCCCAAACAGTCAATGCGCGTACCCTAATCCGCGCCGGAGACGACCTGGATGAGGCGCTAAAAGCACTTCAGGGCCTCCAGGAATTGCTGGTGTCGGATTTTATTACCCCGTGCTTCTATGATCCCGTCGTCGCTCGCCTCCCGGAAATATTCTCCGCGTCTCAAACCTGCTTCAACACGCGATTATGCTCGCGAATCCCGTCCGGACAACGCTAAGCGCACATGGATGCAGTCAAAGTATAGGGAGTTATTCTAATCGAGGTCGAGAATGCGCATCGCCGGCGGAGCCCGCCAAATTTCCAACCTTGGCGGGAATATCTTGGCGACCCATTGGGGGAAGGCCAAAAAAATGAAACCTATCGTGTAAATAAAGAAAACCACTGCGGCAAGGAGAAAGCGATAGGGATGCAATGAATCCAATGGGGTATGAATAGGAGAAGACCATATGAAATTGGCAATATCCAATATCTGGAAGGGCACTATAACAAGGAAAACTAACAAGTGCAGACGCCTCATCCAACTGCGCTGCGTGACCAGGGCCGTACTGCAATGAGGGCAGGAAAGACGACTTTGCCAGTATATCCACTGCCAAGCCCAATTGCCGGTCCACTCACACTGAAGAAGAACCGCTCGGCTCAAAGGAACATGCGAACCACAAACAGGGCATTGTGCGCCCCGCGTTGCATCGAGAGGAGAAAGTGTCTGGATAACCTGCCCCATAAGGGAATTCTATTCCAAGAATTCCTCCGATGGAAACGTTTCTTGCCCATTGTTTATCTGGCATCACGGAAATCCGGTCGTAAGTCATTTTGATTTAATGATTGTTGCTGTCGCGTTGCAGAAAGGTCGACTATGTGTGAGTTGAGGCTTCAGCCGCGACATTAATGCTGCAAATAGAATCTCTTTTCCTGCGTCGCGCCGGTGGTCCTTCCCGAAAATACTTTGGCAATTCTTCTCGCCGATGCCGCAAAAGGATGACAACCTAAGTGACAGCTCGGGCGTTTGGCGCAACCTCGGTTTCAAGCGATAATAGAACTCACGCTCGACACGAAAATTAGCCGTCATTTCCAAAGGACAGGAGAAATCAAGTGCGTGCAGTCGTCACCGGTGGTGCGGGTTTTCTAGGTTCGCATCTTTGCGAAAAATTACTTGAACGCGGATGGGACGTCCTCTGCATGGACAATCTCCTCACCGGCGCGGAGTCCAACGTGCATCACCTGCTTGCGCAGCCCGCGTTCCAATATCTCCGCCAGGACGTGACGCAGCCGCTCGAAGTCCGCGGCGCGGTGGACGCTGTGCTGCATTTCGCTTCGCCCGCCAGTCCCGTGGACTATCTGAAATTTCCGCTGGAAACAATGCTGGTCGGTTCGCTGGGCACCAACAATGCGCTCAAGCTTGCCCACGCGAAGAAGGCGCGCTTCTTGCTCGCTTCCACTTCGGAATGTTACGGCGATCCGGAAGTGAATCCCCAGCCGGAAACCTACTGGGGCCACGTGAATCCCATCGGTCCGCGCGCTGTTTACGACGAGCCCAAGCGTTTTTCCGAAGCCATGACGATGGCGTTTTTCCGCTATCACTCCGTGGACACGCGCATCGTTCGCATTTTTAATACCTACGGCCCGCGCATGCGCCTGAACGACGGCCGCGCGCTCCCCAATTTCGTTTATCAGGCCCTCACCGGCCAGCCCATCACGATTTATGGTGATGGAAAGCAGACTCGCAGCTTCTGCTACGTTTCCGATTTAATTGAAGGAATTTACCGGCTGCTGGAATCCAGCGGCGAACACGAACCGGTAAACATCGGCAATCCTCAGGAAATTACCATCCTGGAATTTGCCCAGCGCATCCACGCGATGATTGGCGCGGACGTGCCCATAATTTTTCATCCGCTCCCCGAAGACGATCCCAAGCAGCGCCGTCCGGACATCGCCAAGGCTCGCCGCATCCTGAATTGGGAGCCCAAAGTAAACCTCGAAGAAGGCCTCCGCCACACTCTCGCCTACTTCCGCACGCAAGTGGAAAAAGAGAAACAGGGCGCGCGGTCTTAAGTGCACAAGCGCCGCGTTCGTTAGTGTTTTTCGCCCAGACTAGGCCCGCGCGGACGATTGTCATTGCGCGAGCCCGCGAATTCGGCATATGCTCCGCATATTGGCGATGAATGTCGCCCTTGGAACCCCACTTCACGATGTTGCCATAGGAGAAAACAGCGTGCCGCACTCTCGATTTTCGAATGTCATGAAATTTATTCCGGTCGCGCTGGCAGCGATTCTGCTTCTGACGCCCATCGCAAATGCTCAGTGGACTGGAAAGCAATACAGCTTTGTCGGCAGCGAGCGCGGAGTCAATCCTCAGGCCGGAGTGATCTTCGATGGTGCCGGAAATATCTATGGCACTGCGCTTCAAGGCGGCGATGCCAGCGGTCGATGCGAGAAACGCGGTGGATGCGGTGTCGTCTACGCGCTTGGGCCGGACGCGGACGGACGGTTAAGGGAGAAGGTGCTGCACACTTTCCGCGGCAATGATGGAGCGTCGCCAGAGGCTGAAGTAATATTCGACGGCGCAGGTAACCTTTATGGCACGACGTCCCAGGGAGGTGTCGGCAATTGCAGTTACCGCAAGACCCGCACGGGTTGTGGAATCGTCTTTGAGCTGACGCCAAATGTAAATGGTGAGTGGACCGAGACAGTCTTGTACACCTTCTCCGGTGGCAACGACGGGAAGTTTCCACACGGCGGACTGATTTTTGACAAACTCGGCAATCTCTACGGCACCACCATCGCTGGCGGCTCCTCGGGCGCGGGCGTGGTTTTTGAATTGTCACCATTGGCTAATGGTCAGTGGAGTGAATCAGTGCTGTACGCCTTCACCGGTCTTGCGGACGGAGCCGCTCCTTATGCTGGCCTAATCTTCGATGAGCTCGGCAACCTCTACGGCACCACACTTGGTGGTGGCTCCAGCCAATGTAACGCCGGTGGCTGTGGCATAGTGTTTGAGCTGACACCCAGCGCGAGCGGCCAGTGGACTGAAACGCTGCTGCATATCTTCACTGGTCGTAACGACGGTGTCCTTCCTGCTGCCGGACTGATTTTTGACAACATTGGGAATCTCTACGGAACAGCCCAAATCGGCGGCGCGGGCGGCAATGGCATCGTATTTGAATTAACGCCTGGCGCGGGAGGGCACTGGAGCGAGACAATAGCCCACGCATTTATTGGCAGCGACGGGGCTTCCCCTGAGGCCGGGGTAACCTTCGACAGTGCCGGCAACTTGTATGGCACTACGCAAGGGGGTGGACCCGACGACAATGGCGTGGTCTTTGAATTGACGCCCGGCGGGAATGGAGAGTGGAACGAGTCTGTGGTTTACAGCCCGACCGGCGATTATGGCGGACGCTATCCCGAGGCCGGAGTCATCTTCGACAGCGCCGGTAGGATATACGGAACGACGGAAGCTGGTGGGTTCGAGAGCGACGGCGTGGTCTTTAAGTTGTCGCCGCCCGCGAAGAGCAAATTAGCCGAAACAATCCCGTTCCGGTCTTTCGACCTCCGCTAATCCGGCCGGCCCATGGAGTGATATTCGAATCCAAGCTTCTTCATTGCACCGGGCTGGAGCAGGTTGCGGCCGTCCATAATCATGGGATGCGCCATCAGATCGCGGACGCGGCCCCAATCGAGAGCGCGAAACTCATCCCACTCTGTCGCAATCACCAACACGTCGGCGTCCGTGACCACTTCATAAGGAGTCTCGCAGAACTTCACGTCCTTCAAGGCGGCCTTGCCCCGTTCCATGGCTTCCGGGTCGTAGAGGCGAATATGCGCGCCCTCCTGCTGCAGCCGCTGCACCAGCTCGACGGCGGGTGCAAAACGAATGTCGTCCGTATTGGCCTTGAACGCCAGCCCCAGCACGCCAATCTGCTTATCACGAATGACCCACAGCGCGCGGCGCATTTTTTCGATGAAACTGTCAATCCTGCGGCGATTGATGTGCTCCACTTCCTTCAACAATGAGAAGTCCACGCCCGTGCGTTCCGCCAACCGCACAAAAGACTGCAAATCCTTGGGCAGACAGAATCCGCCGAAGCCCAGCCCCGCATGGAAAAAACTCTGACCGATGCGCGGGTCTTTCCCCACCGCATGCATCACTTCATCCACGTTTGCCCCCAGCCGTTCGGCCAGGTCCGCCACCATGTTCGCGTAGGAAATTTTCAACGCCAGAAACGAATTCGATGCGTGTTTGATTAACTCCGCGCTGTTGATCGTGGTCACCAAGAATTCCGGCGGCGCCACGGGAGGACAGTGCACCGGATGCAGGGGACAATTGAAATTCTGGTCCAGAATCGGCTGATAAATCTCGCGCATCTGTCCTTCCGAAGTGTCATCTTCAACGCCGGCAACAATGCGGTCGGGATGCAGAAAATCCTGCACCGCCGTGCCTTCGCGCAAAAATTCAGGATTCGACGCCACACGAAAATCCGCGCCGCGCTTCTTTCCGTAAACGGAGAGCGCGCGTTTCAATTGCTTGCCCGTCTGCGCCGGCACGGTGCTTTTTTCCACCACCAGCTTCGGCCCTTCCGCGTACGAGGCAATCATTCGCGCCACGCTGTCAATCGCGCTTAGGTCCGAGTCTCCATTGGGCAGTGGCGGCGTGCCAACGCAAATGAAAATGGCGTCGCTGCCGGTGACGGACTTTTCAGGATTGGCGGCAAAGGAAAGCCGACCTTCCTTGCGCGTCTTTTCCATCACCAAATCCAGCCCCGGCTCGTAAATGGGAACCTTGCCGGCGACCAGCATTTGCATTTTGCCGCCGTCATTATCCGTGCACACCACGTCGTGGCCGATTTCCGCCAGGCAACTGCCCGTAACCAGGCCAACATAACCGCAGCCGATAACCGAGATTTTCAACGCACTTCTCCTATTGCAGCCGGTGGGAACACTCCAAGAATAGGCTGGCCTCTATTTTCTTATATGCGGCGCGGGCAACCAAGCAAAACTTGCGTCATCGCGCGAAATCAACACTACATGCCGAAACACTCGGCGCTTATTGTCGGCGCAATCCGTCCACTACCGCGCCGACGGCCGCACCGGCAGACCTGCTTCACTGTCCATCAACCCAAGCAGCTCATGCATGACGGCGTTTATGTCGTGCGTGTCACGCCACCAGTGCTCTGCATCGTAAGGATCCTCCGGCGCGGCGCGGATTACAGCCGTCACATTTTTTCCGGCAAGCCGTTTCCATAGCGCATGAACGCGGCGCGTGTGTTGGGGCGACGTTACAATCATCACCTGTCGCGCACCCTCGCGCCGCATTTCTTCCACAATGGCGCGCACTTCGTCCGCCGTATTTTCTATGGGCGGACTCAAAACACGGATGGCTGCGGTCGGCACTCCCAAGTGTTCCAATACTTGCCGATTGTAAAACTCTTCGCCGCGATATTCCACGCCAAGCGTCGTCAGATCCGCCGGTCTTTCCCGGGGCTGCGTCAATCGGACTTGCGGCGCATAGCCCTGGCGATAAAGGCGCGCCGCTTCCTCCGCGCGATACGGCATTCCTCCGCTAAGCACCACAATCGCGTTCGAATGAGACAGCGGATCCTGCACCATCAGCCATTTGCCCACATGGCGAAAACAAAATATGCCCGTGCAAATGACCACCAGCAGAATGCCCAGGAAAACGATTATTCGCCGGCTCCGCCGACAGTTTCCTGACTTTGAATCAGAACTCAGGCTCGCGACCATCGTTCGGCCTGATCTGCCATTCCGCTTTCCGGCATTTCCTCCGCCGTTGATTTGGTCAGCAGGAAATCGCCAAGCATCATCGCGTCTGTGCCAGAGCAATAAAAGCTGCGAATCGCATCGCGCGGAGAAATCACCAGTGGCTCCCCGAACAAATTGAATGAAGTATTCACCAGCATCGGAGCAGGCGCGCGCGTGCCGAAATGCTTCAGCAGCCGCCACAGCAGCGGATTCGCCGAGCGTTCGACGATGTGCAGCCGCACGCGTCCGCCCGGCAAAATCAATCCGCCGAGAAGCTCATGCGCCTCCGGACGCGCTCGCGCCATCGTCCCCATAAACCGCCCCAGGTCCGAGCACTCAAAATATCGCCCGCAATCCTCTTCCGGTACGGAAAGCGCGAACGGACGATACGACTCGCGATGCTTTACGTAGTCGTTCAAATTTTCTTTCATGTACGGATCCCATGGCGATGCAAACAAACTGCGATGGCCCAGTGCGCGCGGGCCGAATTCCGCCGCGCCCTGATACCACGCCAATATGCGCCCGGCCAGCAAATGCTTCACCGCCTCATCCAATTTTCGCGGCTCGGAATCCATCCAATGGTAGGTGGCTTTACAGTTATCCAGCACCTGCTTGATTTCCTCGTTTGAGAAAATCGGCCCCCAATAAGGAGCGGACGCCTCGGGCTGCCGCGCGCGTCCCATCATCTGATGCTGCACCAGCCACGCAGCGCCCAGCGCCGTGCCTTCGTTCCCAGCGGCCAGTTGAACAAAAACTTTTTCGAATCCGCTTTCGCGTTCCACGCTCTCGACGAGCAGCGGATTCAAGAAAAGGCCGCCGGCCAGGCACACATTTGAAACCTTGTGTTTCTTCAGCAAGCTGCGCAGCAGTTCGGTAACGACCGTCGCGCAAGCCTGCTGAACACTGGCCGCAAGATTCGCGCGTAGCTCCGCGGAGAGCGGCTCACTCGCTTCGGAAATTCCAATGCGCCGATAAAATTCTTCCGAAAACGCCACGCGACCTTCCAGGCCGCTATTGAAAAATTTCTTGTTCAGCCGCGGCATGGGATTTCTGTCGCTCCGCAACATTTCCACAAACAGCCCGGCGAATTCCGCGCGGCCAGTCAAGCTGAGCCATTGCGTCTTGTGCTCATCCTGGTGCGGACGGAAGCCGATCAGCTCCGTCACCTGGCTGTAAACCCAGCCCAAAGAATTTGGGAACGACGATGCCTGCAGCGGCTGGATGTTGACGCCCTCTCCCAAAGCCACAAGGCCGGCATGCCCATCGCCCATTTCGTCCATGGTGACAATCACAGCGCGCTCAAACGGCGAAGGATAAAATGCGCCGGCGGCATGGCAAAGCTGGTGATCCAACTCGATCACTCGCTCCGACTGGCCTTCCGCAAGCTGGCTTCCGGCAAGCTGACGAAGTATCCGCAAGTAGTCGCCGCTGGAGACTGGCGTGGGCACCGATTCCGTAAACCGCTGCCGGGAGCGCCGCCACCACGCGGGAACGAATCGCGCAGCCACGGCAATTTTTTCCATCTCGTTCCATCGAGTGCCCGCCCGCTCGAAGCAGAAACGAATCGCGGCGTGCGGTATGCCGCTGGCGGACCGCGTGCGCGAAAGTTTTCCTTCTTCAATCGCGGCGATCACGCCCTTGTCGCCCACCAGAGCGGCGGAAGAATCGTGTGCCAACGCCGAAAGTCCCAGAATGTACATGCGTTCCGCGTTTCCCCTCAACCTACGGTTTGCAAGCTCTCTCGAATACCGGCAGCTCTAAGAGTTTGTAGAAAAACTACCCAACCTGATCATCTCGCCTGCCCGGAGCAGTGTCGAAGGGGCCTCGGCGAGGGACCTGTTGTTCGTAAAATGCTGGCAGTTGCTGACCTGTGTAGCGTCTCTTCCAGGATTCTTCGCCGCAAGCGATATTTCAACACTCGCACGAGCCTAATCGCCCGGCGTCGCCACGGCTACGGCGGCGGCTTCCCTCGATCGGCTGGGAGTAACGGGCGGTGTTCCGTTGCGCATCAGCAGTCCGCGCAGGCCCAGCAAAAATAATCGTGGCTCGCTCCAGCACAAGCGCCAAAGCACGGAAAGCGCCTGATCGCGCGACTGCCGGCTCAACGCGCGCCGTGCCGGTGCATTCAGCAAGTCTACCAGCCGGCTGTAATCCGGCTGCGTGAAATGATGCAGCGCGCGCCGCACCCACAAGTGCGCATCCAACTCGCGCCGCAATCCGCGAAGCTCGCCGCCGCGCCCGCTGACAATGCTTTCCGCCACTCCGACGGCTCCGCGCAAACCGGTCACCACGCCGCCGACGGTGGTCACTTTCACCTGCGCCGCCGCGTCGCCCACCAGAAAAACTCTTCCCGCGCCCAGCCGTTTTTCCACATTCACCCAGCCGGAATATATTGGTACCCGCCCGCCTTCAAATCTCCGCGCCGCAAATCCCTTGCGCGCCAGAAACCGCTCCAGGCTCACGCGCGCTTCGGCTCCCGCTTCGCCGATCAAGCCCAGCACTCCCTCATGCTCATTGCACGGAATCAGCCAATAAAAATATGGAGTATCCTGGGGCACAAACCATACTCGCACCGTATGCGCCGCCAGGTCACTGGGCAGCGCCACGACGGCTTGAATTAGCGAAGCCGTTGCTTGCGCCGGCCATCCCGCAGCGCGCGCCACGCGGCTTGCCGCACCATCGCCGCCCACCACCGCGCCGGTTCGCCGTTCTTCTTGCGAACCATCTTCGCAATTTTCGTATTGGACGGTCAGCCCCTTGCCGCCGCCGGCGAGCCGCTGAAATCGCCGCCCGAAAACCAGATTCGCTCCGAAATTCTGTGCCGAGTCCGCCAGGCTGCGAATCAGCGCCGCGCGCTCAATCACCAAATCGGGCTGGTCAAGCGTCACCGACGCAACCCGCCCATCCGTAAAAAGTTCAAAATTCCGAATTTCGTTCGTGACGCAAGCTTCTCCCAACGTTCCCAGTATCTGGCGCATCCGGTTCGTCACAATCAACGTACGCGGCATCGGCTCCAGCCGATCGGTCCGTTCGAGCACGTCCACCGCCACGCCGCGGCGCGCCAGCAGGCACGCGGTAAAAAGCCCCGCCACTGAGGCTCCCACCACTTGGACCGGCAAGCTTTCCCCGCGCGCCGACGAACTCCCCGCGCGCACAAGCGGGTCTCTTGCCTTTATTGCCCAAGGCGCAGACGAGCCTTCCGCACGGACTATCAAGCCGTCCATGCCTACAGGCGGAGTTCCGTTGCGCAGCGGCGAGCCTTCCACACCCACAGGCGAGGTTCCCACGCGTGCCACGCCGTGCGGCTTGGTTTTTTTGACCTTGGAAATCATTCCAGATGGCGCTGTGATCCCGCGCCTGGCATTGTAAAACTAGCGAAATCGTGCAGACCACGCCCACGTTGGTCCACGAAGCAGCGCGATGCGGCAGTATAACCCACCCCCCGCCTTCGGCCAACAAGCTGCGCGCGGCTGCCAGTCACAAACTTAGCTGCAAAAACCACGGCACGGCGGGATTTGCGCCCGCATGTCGGCTGGTATAACAGAGGCGACGAATTACTGTGCGGATTGATTTTAATTCTCCACCTCCGAGCCTGGTCAACCCTTTCACCGCCCAATCAGGCAACATGCACCGGCCTTGGAAAACTCTAGCGCCAGGCAGCAAACCAGCATTCTACGCTCCCCGCAGCCGCTAGAAATAATTCAACATTTCTTCGCTGGACGGCAGCACAACGCGCCGCTTCCCGCATTTTCTCTCTCCCGCGCCGGTGAAAAACGTCGTCGCGCGCGCTGATTTTTGCTTACCTGCGTCAAGCGGCAATCCTGTAACGATTTTTTGAAACGAGAACGCGGGAAATCAGCGCCGCCGAGGCTGCTTCTCAAACGGCGCGCGTTCCAGCAGAAAAATCGCGGCCAAAAGAACCGCCAGCGCCAACCCAAGGAGCGGCAGCGACGGCGGCACTCCTCCTCGCGTCAGCACCAGCGCCAACAATCCGCCGAGAATTCCCGTCGCATAAAGCAGCAGGACGGTTCCGCGCGTGCCCAGCCCCAAATTCGCCAGCCGATGCGCGGTGTGATCCTTGCCGGGCGAAGCGAACGGCAGCAATCCCCGCCGGCTCCGCGAAACCGATACGAGCGCCGTATCCAGAACGGGTACCGCAAGAATCAGCACCGGCACAAGCCATTTGGAAAAGCCGAGCGATGCGGGCGGCCGGATTTTCACGCTGAGCGCGGCCACCAAAAAGCCCAGCAACATCGCTCCGCCATCGCCCATGAAAAGTTTAGCGGGATTGAAATTCCATAAGAGAAATCCCAGCGCCGCGCCGAAAACGGCAATCGCCAGCGAGCGCACTAGAAACTGTCCGGTCATCGTCGCCGCCAACGCAAAAAATGCGGCGGCCAGCGCGGCCACCCCCGCGCAAAGTCCGTCCATGTGGTCAAGAATGCTGAAGGCAGCGATAATTCCCGTTATCCAGACAAGCGTAAACAGCAAATCGAGAATCATCCCCAACGATCCGGGAATCAGCGCGCCGAAAAGATTCGCGCGAACTCCCGTGGCCCAAAGAATCAGCGTCGCGCACGGCATTCCGGCAAAAAGTTTCACCTGATGATGCAGATGTCCGCCGTCGTCCAAAAAGCCAACGAGGATAATCAGCGAAGCTCCGGCAAAAAGTCCGGCAATCTGCAGGCTCGCCTTGCCGTGAAACGCGTGGTGAAACGCGAAAACCGCGGCGAGCACAAATCCCAGATAAATCGCCAGTCCGCCGAGCAGCGGTACCGGCTGCACATGAATTTTACGCGGCCCGGGCTGGTCCACCATTCCGATATGCAGCGCGAGCGCGCGCACCGGAAATGCCAGGCACGCCGAAGCCGTCAGCGCAATCAAAAATGTAATCCAGTCCGCTAAGATCACGCCCTATCCATTCTTCTGATTCCCGCTATCGGCGCTCCACGAGCCGCTCGCGGATGCATTTGACGCCTGCGGCGTTCGATGCTCGGCCTCGGCATCTTCGATCACTTGCACAAAGTGCTGCAATTCCGCCGCACGCAGAAATCGCGAGGAGAGTTCGCGCGCCCGCCGTCCCATTTCCTGCAAACGTTGGGGCTGCCCGCTCAATTCGCGGACGCAGCGCACAATTCCCTCCGCATCCTCGGGCTCGACCGCCACGCCGCAATCCGCCTCGCGCACCAGCCGCGATACATCGGAACTTGCCGGCGCCACCGCGAGCACGGGCCGTCCCGCCGCCAGAATTCCGTAAAGCTTGCTCGGCACCACCACGCCTTCCAAGCCGCGTTTTACCGTAACAATGTGCAAGTCGCCTGCCGCCATCACGGCAGGAATTTCCGCCGCGGGTCGAAAATCCAGAAAGCGAATTCCATCGCATCCTTCCGCCAACGATTCCACTTGCGCGCGCTTTGCGCCGTCGCCGACAAAAACCAAGCCAACGCCCTCGGGAGCCAGTGCACGCCCGGCGCGAATCAGCGTTTCCCATGCGCCGTAAAATCCCAAATTCCCCGCGTGCAGCAGAACAAAAGGAAAGCCGCCGCGAATCTGCTGCGCAGCGGGATCGGCGGCAGACGCAACGCGCGACGGCGGCGCGGCTCCATCACGCACCGTGACCACGCGGCTGGGTGCGATTCCCTTTGCTAGAATGCGCTCGCGCATGTCATCTCCCAGCACGATGACGCGTTGCGCTCGCCGCAGCGCCCGGCGATGCATCCATTCCCATAATTGCGGCAGTCTGCCGGGTTGTACAATATTTCCACCCAGCGCCATTTCCGGATACAAGTCGCGAATGTTGTAAACGAACGGACGACGCGTTAGAAATGAAACTATCGCGCCCGCGATGCCGACAAACGGCGGGTCAGTCATCGCCAGAACGAGATCGCCGCGCAAAAAGGCAGCTCGCGGAATTGCCAGCGAGACATACGTCAGGTAGTTGGTAGTGCGCTGCCGCATCTGATGCCGCGGATAGCTGGTTGAGCCGACGCGCTCGACGGTAACGTTGCCGCAGCGATGGCGTCGCAATAATTTGTAGGAATAGCGCTCCTCCGGATCGTAGGAGGGCATGCCGGCAATCACAGTAACGCGATGGCGCTCGGCGAGCGCGGCCACCACCTGCGCGCCCATTTTCGCGGTTGCCGAGGTGTCCGGCGGGTAATACTCATTCATCAGAACAATATGCACTGCGCGGCCCCAAGCCTATCCCGCATTCCACGCGGATGCCGGCGGAGAGGCCGCCGGCGAAACCTATTGTCCGCGATTTTCGGACGCAGGGGAAATTATCTCGCCGTCCGCGGAAATCGGTTTTTCCAGGAAGAAATTGCCGATCACTAGCGCGTCCATGTGAGTCCGCAGAAAACAATCCAACGCTTCCTCCGGCCGGCATACAATCGGTTCATTGTCATTGAACGAAGTGTTTACCAGCACGGGCACACCGGTGAGCCGCGCGAATTCGTCAATTAGCTTCCAAAAAAGCGGAGTTGTCTTCCTGCTGACGGTTTGCAGCCGCGCGGTGCCGTCCAGATGAGTGGGTGCGGGAATGACTTCGCGCTTTTCCGCGCGCACTGGAAAGGCAAACGTCATAAACGGCGAAGGATGTGAATTTTCAAAATATTCGGCGGCGGCTTCTTCCTGAAGCGATGGAGCGAAAGGCCGAAAATCTTCGCGATGCTTGACGCGGCGATTCAAAATATTTTTCATTTCCGCGCGGCGGGGGTCGGCGAGAATGCTGCGGTTACCCAAAGCGCGGGGTCCCCATTCGGCGCGGCCCTGAAACCATCCGACGATCTTTCCGGCGGCGAGACGCTCAGCAGGCGCGCGCAGCAGCGGCTCTTCCTCTAACTCCTGCACAAGAATTGCGGTTCCGTTGATCCGCGACTCCACAACGTTGCAAATGCGTGCTCGCGAAAATTCAGGGCCCCAGCCAGCGTTCTCCATGACAAAACCGCGAGGCTGACGAAGAATTTCGTGCGCCACGTAATACGCCGCGCCCACGGAAAGGCCGGCGTCACCGGCGGCGGGCTGCACAAAAATGCGCTCAAAGCCGGTTGAAGAAAATATTTTCCCGTTGGCCACGCAGTTAAACGCCACGCCACCAGCCAGGCATAAATCGCGGAGGCCGGTGAGCTGCTGAAGTTCACCCAGCGTACGCAACAGAATCTCTTCGAGACGCAATTGAAGACTCGCGGCGATGTCCCGATGGCGCTGTTCCAGCCGAGCATCGGGCTGCCGCGCGCGCCCCAAACGCTTTTCCAAGTAAGGAGAAAAAATCGGACTGAGTGTGGGAGTTTCGCACGCGGAATTCCAGGTCATCTCCGCGCCATGGCGGTGATGTGTGAAGTATTTGAGTCCCAGCCGAAAGCCGAGTCCGCCATCGGGCGCGACAATGTGCCGGAATTCGTCCAGAAAATTAGGCTGCCCGGCGGCGGCCAGTCCCATCACCTTGAACTCATCGCCGAACCGAAGAAATCCGAGATATTGCGTCAGCGCGGTGTAATACATTCCCAGCGAATGAGGAAATACGACTTCGCCATGCACGCGCAGACGTCCGCCTTCGCCGGTGGCCCACATCGTGCTGGCGAAATCGCCGAGTCCATCTGCGGACAGCACAGCGGCACGTTCGAATGGAGAAACGTAAAAGGCGCTGGCAAGATGCGCACGGTGATGCTCGACGCGATGAAACCGCGCACCGATGCGTTGCGGGTCAATGGCGCAAGCGGCCGCCAGCAGTTCGCGCATTCCGACGAAGCGGGAAAAAGCGCGCATGCGATCCAGCGCAAACTTCGGCATCCGCGCGGCGCACCATAATTTTGTTCCCAAACGCGCCCGAAAATCGCGCGGAATAGCGACGTGATTGACCTGGTCCAAAGTCAGGCCGGCGGCTTCCAGACAATAGCGGATGGCGTTTTCGGGAAAGCCTGCTGCATATTTCACGCGATTGAAGCGTTCCTCCTCGGCGGCGGCGATGAGTTGGCCGTCCACCACGATGGCAGCGGAAGCATTGGCGTGAAAAGCGTTGATGCCCAGTATGACCATGCGAATGTCGGCTCATCCGTCCGCGGAAAGATGGCGGCGCGCCCATTCATTTAGAACAAAAAGGCTCCAGGGACGCGACCAACTCGTGCGGCCGCGCAGAAAATTACGCCATATGTCCGTTACGGCATCAAAATTCAGCCTGGAAACCAACGCGGGAGCCGGATTAGCGAAGCTGGCGGCGATGCGGTCGCGCAATCGGCCGCGAAGCCAGCGTTCCCACGGCAGAGTAAACGTGCGCTTCGGCTGCGCGATAATCTCTTCCGGCAAAAGGTCGCCGAGCGCTTCGACGAGCAAGGCTTTTGGCCTCGCGACGGAATTTGCCGCGGCAGGCAAGCCGAGAGCGAACTCGACAATACGATGATCCAAAAACGGCACTCGCACTTCCAGCGAGTGAGACATGCTCATCGCGTCGGTATCTCGGAGCAAAACATTCAGCATGTAGCCGCGCAATTCCAGCCAAGACGCCTGCTGAAATTCGTCGGCGTCGCTGCAGGATGATGCAGCGTCGGCGAGCCATGCCCGCCAAGGAGACAACTCGTCCGCTGCGAATGGCGATTTTAACAATTTGCCGATCTGCGTGGGAGTAAAAAGCAGGCGCGCGAAAAGAAAACTGTGGGGAAGATGTTCGCCGCCCGGCAACGCGGCAACGCCTTTGCGCCAAGCGTCCTGCCGCGCGGCGGGCATCGGGAAATCAGTGGCAATTGAAGCTAAAGCTTTTGCGACGGAGGATGGGATTGCGCCTCCCAATCGGGCGATTTGGGCGAGGGCGCGCGCGTTGCGGAAAGTCGAATAGCCGCCGAAGAGTTCGTCGCTGCCCAAGCCGCTAAGCGCCACCTTCAGTCCCGAGGCGCGAGCGGCCTCGGACACAAACCAGATATTTACGCCATCCATGGTGGGCTCGTCCATGGCGTCAACAGCCTCTTGCATTCGCGAGAGCATTTCTTCTTCCGTTACTAGGAGCTCGCAGTGCTCGGTTCCCAATCGGGCAGCCGTGCGTCGCGCGAGTTCCGCTTCGGAGAATTCTTTTTCGTTGAAAGCAACCGTAAAGGTACGGACTCCGCGCTGTTCACGGCTGGCGAGCGCGGCAATCGCCGTAGAGTCGAGACCACCACTGAGAAAAATTCCCAGGGGCACATCGGCAATCAGATGTTCGCGTATAGATTCTTCAAGATGAACGCGAAGAGCGCGAGCGGCGGAATCGAATCCGACTGCATCGGCGGCGGACACTGGCGGGATATGACGAGCGAAATCCCACCATGGATGGGGCGTAGGATCAATCAGGGGTTGTCGCAAATCAATGTGCATGGCGTGGCCAGGTGGAAGTGAGCGCACTCCCTCGATCAGCGCTTCCGGCTCGCTGACTGCGCCGAAAAATAAAAAGCCTTCCAGTGCGGTGCTCGAAAGCTGCGCCCTTACAAAATGGGACGCGAGCAGGGCGCGGACTTCGGATGCGAACACCAAGCCTTGCGGAACGACCGCGTAATAAAACGGCTTGATGCCCAGGCGATCGCGCGCCACAAAAACATGACGTACTTTCCCATCGAGGCCATCCGGAAGTTCCGCGATGGCAAACGCGAACATGCCTCGGAGATGCGTAACCAGATCGGTGCTCCACTCTTCCCAGCCGTGCACGAGAACTTCCGTGTCGCAATTTGTGGCGAAGCGATGGCCGCGCCCGGCAAGTTCATCGCGCAGCGATTTGAAGTTGTAAATTTCACCGTTGCAGATGGCTGCGACAGTGCGATTCTCGTTCCATACGGGCTGATGTCCGCCGGTGAGATCGATGATGCCCAGGCGGCGCACGCCGATTGCGGCGTTGGGAGCAATCAACTCACCTTCATCGTCTGGGCCGCGATGGCGCAAAGCTGCGAGCATCCTCCCGAGGACTGCAGGAGCGCCGGGGATTTGTCCTGAAGCGAGAATTCCGCAGATGCCGCACACGGCGTCAGCCAGCCTCTGAAGAAATCATGCGCGCATACATCTCTTCCATTTCCGTCAACGGTTGCGCCCAGGTCAAATCACGCGCCACATCGGCGCATCCGGCGGCGAGTCTTGCTCGAAGCGCCGGGGTATCCAGCAGAGCGTGCAAGGCGTCGGTCAATTTCTCGCGGTCATGGGGAATCACGACGGCTGCGCGATTTTCGAGAAGCGGTGCGATCCCGCACAGTGTCGTCAGAATCACGGGAACGCCGGCAGCAACGGATTCACCAGCGGAATTGCCGAAATTTTCATTTTGCGAGGGAAGGGCAAAGACGTCCGCATCGCGATAGGCTGCCCACTTCGCATCGTCATAAAGGGCACCCGTGAAAATTACGCGCTCGGCAATTCCGAGCTTCGATGCGAGCCGCCGCAATTGCGGCTGGTAACCATCGCCTTCTTCCGGGCCCGCGATAACGAGGACGGCATCCGTTCCGCGTGGAGATTTATTTCGCCAGACTGCGAAAGCCTCGATCAGCAGATCCGGACTTTTTTTGGAAACCACGCGTCCCAGAAATAAAACGAGCGCGGCGTGAGACGGAATTTTCCACTGCACGCGGAACGTGCCCTCCGCGGGAAGAGACAATGGGAATTCTAGACCGTTGCGCCGCAAAATAATTTTGTCCGCGGGAATGTTCGCAGCGGCCAGGTCTGCCTGCTCTTGCGGAGAAGTAGCAATCAAATGGCGCGCGCCGCGAATCATCTTCTGACCCAGCGTTTTGTGATACAGGCGCTTGAGAGCGATGTTGCGGACGATGGGGCAAAACATTCCCATCGGCTCAATGACGTAAGGAACGCCGAGAGCGCGACAGGACTTCGCAATCGGCGGCCCGAGTAAATCGTATAAGCCATAAATGTGGACCGCATCAAATTCGCACAGGTTTCCGGCGGCAAAGGGCCCGGCCGCAGGATTCCAAGTGAGAGCACGATAGCGCGCCTCGATGGGCAAATAGACCGCGCGGACTCTGTCGTAGTGCGATTCATGTCCCCAGCGGGACGGAGCGAAAACGCCGGGCGGCGAGTCGCGGTTGCTCAAGCCGAGGTCGGCTGTAAGAACCGTCACGCTGTGTCCGCGCTGTGCCAAGCCGTGCGCAATCGCGCGGACCTTCACCACCGCGCCGCCCATCTCCCGGAAAGGTTCATAGGCCTGAACGGTTTTCAGGATGCGCATGTCGGTGAATGCTTCGCGGCCGCGAACCACACTTCGTAGGCCAGTCCCGGCCAGCGAGGTAATAATCGCGCGTCAATGGCATGCAGAAGCGGAAAAAGAAAGCGAGGCGGAATGGAAAGCCGCCCGCCTGTGAATGACACGGAAGTCAGAATTCCATCACCGGCCATAGCGTCCGGTTGAAGTCCCAATTCACGCAGACGCTTGCGAAAGCCGGCGGGCCAACAAAATTTCTGGACGAAACCTGGCTTGGAGAGATTCCAGAGACGCGTGAGGCACGAAAACGGGGAAAGCGCATTATTGATGCTGCAAAGGAATCGGCCGCCGGGGCGTAAAACTCGCGCCATCTCGGAGAGCGCGGCGTCATCATCAGAGATGTGCATCAGCACTCCGGTGCAAAGGACCTTGTCAAAGCTGCAATCAGCGAAAGGCAGCTGCGTAGCGTCGGCCACCATACTGCGGATGCCTTGAGCGCGGAACGAGGAGCGAAGACGACGCAGCATTGTTTCCGAGCGATCCACGCCCGTCCAGTCCACGGCCTGCCAGAGCGTTTCCGAAATCCAGCCGTAGCCGCAGCCGACTTCGAGAATGCGATCACCGGCGCGGGGCGCGAGCAGCTCCAGGGCAATATGACGGTCTCGCTGCGATTTGAAATGCCGATAAGGGTTGCGCGCTTCTCGCCAGGATTGCCAGAAGTCGGGCGTCCATTCATAAGCGCCGGCAGCACGTGTGTCCCTAATGTTCATCAAATGGAAATTCCCAAGGAATGGTACACCGTTCCAGCGAAGGAATCAGAACGCGGGGCTTACCAGCCGCAGGATTTCCTCCACGCGGGCGAAAAAAGTCGCGAATTGAAATTCCCGCCGAAGACGCGCGCGACCGCGTTGGCCCATTTCGCGCCGCAGGTTTTCATCGCGCAATAGTTCGATCAGGGCGGAGGCGAGCTGTTTGTGATTTCCCTGGCGCACCAAGAAACCATTCACACCGTCTTCAATGACGTCGGGGATTCCGCCGTGCGCGCCTCCCACAACAGGTTTGGCGAGGGCCATAGCCTCAAGAAAAACCAGGCCGAAGCCTTCTCCGCTGCTGGGTAGAGCGAAAACGTCGCAGCGTTCATACCAGGCGATGAGGTCGGCGCCCTGCAAGGAATTCAGGAATACGACGGTTCCTGCGCCTGCGATTGTGACGGCCTTTTTCTCCAACCGTGAGCGATCGTCGCCGTCTCCAATGGCCACCAGGACCGCATTGGGAATCGCGGCGCGGACGCGAGGCATAGCCTCGATTAGCTCGTCGAGACCCTTGTAACGCTCGGCGGCTGACCACCGGGCGACAGCGAGAATCACACGGCTTCCAGGCAATTGTGACGAGATGGAATCGCGCCGGGGAGCGGCAGCTAATGCTTCAAAGGCGGGGTCGAGCGCCCAGGGCAGGAGGTGGATGCGGAAGGGCAAGACTCCTTGCTCGGCGGCGAGTTTTTCCGCTGTGTAGCGGCTGGGAGCGACGACGGCATCGGCGCGGCAGAGCGCGGTTCGGCGCATCCTGGAGAGCGGAGTCCAGACTTCCACTCCATGCGCGCAGACAATGGTTTGCAGGGGTGGGCGAAAGGCTTTCATCGCCGCGACAATCGGAGCCAGATTGGGATGTAGAGCCCAGGTGATCTGTGCTCCCTCGCGCGCGGCTCGAATTGCGGCGCCGATGAATCGTGCGCGACTGCCGCCGAAGCCAGCGAAGTCAAAATTGACGCTGCCAACTGCAAGTGAGTGTGTGCCGGCCGGATCGTTGAGGCTGAGAAAACGATAGTCGATGTTGTGATTGACCGCGGCGAGCGCAATTGCCGCAGCGGTTTGACGGCCGGCCGTCTGCACGCCGCCGGGCGCGATGAGATCGGGAAAGAGTCCGACGATCATTGGCGCTGCCTGGCAGTCATCGCACGAAGAAACAGTTCACGCATGCGGGCGGCATTTTCGTCCCATGTGAATTGGCGTGCGGTGCGGGCCGCGTTCGCGCCCAGACGCTGACAAAGCGCACGATCCTCGACGAGTTTGCGGATCAAGGCGGCGAGCATATGCGCGTTTGTTGCGTCCTGCAAGATGAGACCATTTTCACCGTGTTTGATGATTTCGCAACCGCCATTGTTCCGCGACGTGATCACGGGTAGGCCGCAAGCCATTGCCTCGGCCGGGGGCATGGCGAAGGAATCATGAAGTGAGGGGCCGACGTAGGCGTCGCAGGCGGAGTAGAATTGGGCCACGTCCGGCGACGGTTGCAGGAAAAGCAGTTGACGGGAAATTCTCAGCTTGTCCGCCATGATCGTGAACGGCGCGGAATCGTCGCGGCCGACAATCAGCAGGCGAATGGGCAATGCGCGAAGCTGTGCGATCGATTCGATGAGGCAGTGCAGACCTTTGTTGCGCCAGCCGTTGCCGATCAGCAGCAGGACAAATTCATCGTCGCGCAGAGCAAAACGATCACGCATCTCGGCGCGGCGGCAAAGCCTGATCTCCGGCGAGAAAACGTCCAAATCCACGCCGTGATAAATCACTTCGACGTTGCCGGTTTTTCCAAAAAGCCGGGAAAGCTCTCCGCGGACCTGCTCGGATACGGCGCTTACAAACAAACTTTCGCGAGGATAGATTCTGCGCTCAAGGGTGGCAATCATTCTGTAATAAAGCCTCCGATGAATCAGGCGCGGCCAGGAGCGCCACGGAGATTTTCGCAAGTTCATTTCCTCGGCCAGCCGGCGGCGCATTTCCGCAAAGACCACGTGAACCGAGACAGCGTCGGCGTCGAAGCAATTGATGCCCGGGGAATAGATAACGTCAAAGTGCAGCCCGTGGAATCGCGCGTCACGCCATCGCGATATGCGGTTGGCGGCGAACCACCACAGATAGCCGAAAAGATGCGGCGCTCTGATTTTCGGAATGCGATGCCACGTTACGCGATCAAGAGGAATATCCTCGACGCGCCAGCTGTAAATGTGAATCTCAAATTCGTCGGAAAGGCGCGTAATGCATTCGGCGACGCGGCGTTCCGTGCCGTGGCGCTTGTCAATGAACGGCGAAACAACGGCGAGGCGAGGACGGTTCATAGGCGAACGTTGCTCAGGGCCGCACGCCCATTATTTCGCACCAACGCTGAAGAACAAACAATGTCCAGATGCGAGACCAGCCTATCTTCGCGGGCGCGCGCTGATATTCACCCCAGATTCGCCGCACACTTTCGGGCTGGAGCACCCCTACGGCGTGAAGGCGGTCGGGATCGAAGGCGCTATCGAGGACAGCACGCCAGGGACCGTGGAACCAGCGATCAAAAGGAAACGAGAAAGTTCGCTTGGGACGCGCCGCCAATTCCATCCGCAGCTTTTCCGGCAAGATTCCGCCGAGAGCGTCGAGCAGCAGCCGCTTTCGGTCCATTCGAACGGTTGCAGGCAGCTTCATCACGCAGTCAACCACGCCATCATCTAAAAAGAGAGGACGCAATTCGACACTGTTTGCCATGCTCATGGCGTCGCCATCGCGCAAGAGGCGCGGCGAGAGATGAGCATAAATGTCCAGGAACGCGATTTTCTCGAGCCCTGAACGCCCGGCAACTTGTCGCGTCCAGTATTTTATATGTTCCTCATTTTCAGACTGCTCCGAGGACTGCGATGCCAGCGCGGACGAGAGCAGTCTCTTGGCGTCGCCCTCCAGGAACAGCACGCGGACGGCGCGTTGCGCGGCCGCGAATGGATCGTCAGCGCCGACGAGATAGGAGAGTTTTCGCATGCGCATGGAATATCGCCCGTGATCGAACAGCGCAGGTCCAAGGCCAGACGGCAAAAATTGCAGCATCGACGCGGTTCGCTGGAAGCGTTCGAACCACTGCTGCGACGTGTAACCTCCAAAAAGCTCGTCGCCCCCTTGCCCTGAAAGGGCAACCTTGAACCCGGCGGCTGCAGCGGCTCGCGAAATCCAAAACGTGTTGAGGCCATCCATGGTCGGCTGGTCCATAGCGGAGAGGGCGTCATCGGTTAATGCAGCCATCTCCGCCGCGGGCAATCGGAGAATCTTGTGCGGCAGCCGAAGTTGCGAGGCAGTCTCGCTGCCGGCATCCGACTCGTCGAACTCTTTTTCTTCAAATCCGATTGTGAGCGCAGTCATATCCTCGGCGTCGGCGGAGCGCATTAACGCCGCCACTGCCGCGGAATCCACGCCGCCGCTAAGGAAAACAGCCAGGGGCACGTCGGAAGCCCGATGCAATCGTGCGGCATCGAGCAAAGAATGACGCACTCGCGAAACGACCGCCTCGCGCGGCTCGATGGAGGCACCGGCTTCCGGTTTCGGCAGCGTCCAGTAAATTGAGCGGCGCAGTACGCCATCCTGCCAAATTGCAACTTCGGCGGGCGCCAGCGGTTCGACGCCGCATAATGCGCTCCATGGGGGCGGAATGTGACCCAATTGAAGAAATGCGCGCATCCCTCGGGGATCGAGGCGTGGCGAAATCAATCCGCCGGCGGCAAATGCGCGAAGCTCCGACGCGAATATCAGTTTGTCGGCCAACGGCGCGATATAGAGCGGCTTGATTCCCAGGCGATCGCGCGCGAGCAGAAGGTGATTACGCCGCGCGTCCCAAATCGCCAAAGCAAACATTCCGCGCACTTTCAGCAGGAAATCCTCGCCGAATTCCTCGTAGAGTCGCAAGACAACTTCGGTATCGCTCGTGGAACGAAAACGGCGGCCACGGCTTTGCAGCGTAAGTCGCCATTCGGCGGCGTTATAGCATTCGCCGTTGTAGGTGATCCACACCGCGCCATCGTCGCTGGACATGGGTTGGTGGCCACGCTCGCTGAGGTCCACAATGGCCAGGCGCACATTGCCCAATACGCAGGAGCCGAGTGGTTCCACGCCGCAGTCATCCGGCCCGCGATGCCGGATCGTGGCGAGCATGTTTTCGACTGCTTCACGCCGCGGCTGCGTTGGGTTACGCATGACGATTCCGGCAATGCCGCACATGAAGAGAAATGCCTCGGGTTAGCGCGCTGGAAGATTACGAGCGCGCAGGGATGATTGCAGCTTGGCGGAAGCCGTCGCCGGGGCGTTCAGCAAAACGGGAAGGCGAAAAAGGACGCCCACCATGAGCCAAAGATAGGCGTTGAGCACATAGTTTTGATAAGAGGGCATGCCTCCGAAAGTCATAGGTATCAATATTAGAAAAAGCAGCCACCAAATCGCGAAGCCTATGGGAAAAAAACGCGTGCCTTTCAGGCGGCGCACTATCCGCCAGACGGCTATCAGCAGCGCGCTCACCCACAAGACCCAAAGGATGGGCCCCAGAAAGCCCAACTCAACGATCAGCGTGCCAAAACCGTTTTCCACGCCGATCGGCGGAGGAGGCTGGTGGAGCAACTGGCTGACGTATTGCGTTCCGAGAGAAGCGGTTCCTATACCGTTGCCTACCAGCCAGTGAGGCTCGGAAATTGCGTCGTAAATATTTTGGATCGGATAGTCCCAGGTGCGGAAGCCGATTTCAGAACTGGAACTTGTGGGGGAAAGCGTTTCCGAATAGAACGCCCATTGCGAATTCAAGGCGTGCGGAATTGCGACCATGGCGAGGAGAACGGCAGCCGCCACCAAAAATAGGGAGAGAGCAAAACTGCGGGAGAGCTTCTGAATCTGACCGGAGCGCCAATTTGCGCCCCAAAAAAATCCGGCGGCAATGCCCAGCGCGCTGATTCCAATGATTACCATGGCGCCGCGCGAGCCGCTAAATAAAATCGCGAGGATGATCATGCACATCGCCGAAAGCGTTATAAAAACTCCGCGCTTTTTGGCCAGTACCAGATATCCGGTGGCCGCCAGTGCCAGGATCGCTGCCAGCTCGAGATACCAGCCGTAACGTCCGGCGCTGACGAAGACCGAGCTGGGAACGTTGACAATTTCCCCGGTGAGCGGAGCAGTGCGCTGAAGCCGGCTCAGCGCACGAATTTGCGGATCTAGATCCGCGGGATTGAGAAACGTGGGCCCTATGATGGCCTGGATAATTCCCAATCCGGAGATGACCGAAGCGAGCACAAGATTCACCAAAAAAAAACGTTGTAGGTCCTCTTCATTGCGGATTAGGGCGTATCCCACAAACATCAGGGGAACATAATAGAAGTAGAGCTTCAGCCCCAGCAGGCCGTAGAGAATACTCGGAGAATAGACGTTGAACACCTGAATCACGCCGAACCAAAAAAACATACCCAGGAAAAGGAGGAAAGGAGGGCGAAACAGTTTCTCCTTCCCTCGCCGCCAAGAAAGGAACAGGGACAGGCAAGTCAGCGCGACGAGCACATCCTTGGCGAAATAGATTCCCATGTTATTGGATAGATATTTTCGAATGAGGTCCTCGAAAAGCAGCCAAACGAGGAAAAAATAAAAGCCGGAGCGCCAGTTGCGCAGAATCATAAATGCGACAATGAGCAGCCCCAAGCCCATGGCGGCGAAAATGAGCATCTGGTCTTGCTGGGTGGAAATCCATCCGCTGACGATATAGGCCGACCAGAGCGCCAAGGCTCCCAAGAGGAGGGAAACAAGCGCCTGATGGCGGATGGCTGGAAGGCGTGCTCCGATCATGAAGTACTCCCGCGAGGAACCGTGATTGTTTGCACAAGACCACGCAGGCGGCCGGGAGTGGGCCGCAGAGAGTAAGCCGCACGGAGTGTCGGCAGGATGCTTTTGCGCAGCAGGATGTTGTGACCCGAACGTATTCTCCCCTGCCCGGAGCGCGACCGCAAGTGCAGCAGGCCGCGAGCCGATTAGAGGGCTTGCGGCGCGGATGCGATTTCGACGTAGAGGAAGGCGTGCTGCTTCACCATGATGTCCTCTGCAAAAATGCGGTGGGCTCTCTCCCGCGCGATTCTGCCAAGCAGCTCGGCCAGTTCAGGCTGATCAAGAAACCGCCGCATGCAATCGGCCAGGCCCGCGACGTCGCCTGCCGGGAAGGTCAAGCCAGCCGGGCCTGCTACTTCCGCCAGCGCGCCGCCCGCGGGCACAATGGCGGGCCGCGAATGAAGCATCGCCTCAGCCACTACCAAACCGAATACTTCACCACCAACAGAAGGAACCACCAGGACTGTGGACGCGGCCCAGGCATCTCGAAAAGCCCTGTCCGAGAGGCTACCGGAAAAAAAAACATGGTCGGTAATACCCAAACCACGCGCTGTCTCTTCCAGCGCCGCTCGTTCCGGACCGTCACCCACCAGATTTACTCGAAAGGACGCCACCGTATCTCTTAGCCGGCGCACCGCTTGCAATAGGATTTGTATCCCCTTCGTACTCACCAGCCGCCCAACAAAAAGAAAAGTAGTCGGGCAGACGGCAGTCGGCGGGGCGGGAACAGGCGACAGCAATCCGTGAGGAATCGTCTTCGTCCGTGGCAGGCACACCTCAGCACCCAACCAGTCGGTGGGGACGATATTGCAGGCCACACGCGTGCAAAATGCGCGCCGTACGAACGTTAGCAGCCACATGCGCGCAGAGAGCCGCCGTCCGTCAACAGCATTGCAACGGATGCATTCCAGATGCCTTCCGACCATAAAGTATCCCGGGCAAGGCACACAATCAGGCTGATGGAGAAGTTGACCATTGGGGCACACTGCCTGGAAACCGTGATGCTCAACGACAACGGGCTTTCGCAACATCAAGCTGAACGCCAGCGGCAAAAGGCACGGTCCGGCGACGTGGACCACATCTGATTTCATCACCAACCGCAAAAGCGCAGCCGCGCCAGGCCGCCGGACCACGCGATACGGCAGCGCCGCATCGTCCATGCCATTTGCCGGCGTCATGGTGGCCAGGGTTACATCGATTCGTGGAGAGGTATCCGCTGCCAAGCCTCGTGCGAGAGACTGAGTCACCGTTTGGATGCCGCCTATTGTGGGTGCCCAATCGTGCGCGTAAATCAGCAACTTCATGGACGAGCGCGCAGCGCAGGTGGTGCTTCCATTGCTCTTTCGCCTTGCATGGTGCCTACAGTATCCTGACAGCGCCCTTTGGGCCAGCCGGAGAGCTTATCTTCCATGGATTCTGACCAGCGCAACACACACCCGGTCCCAGCAAAGACGAAGCTGGTGATCTGTGTGTGGCACCGATTTAGCCTGTGGCGGCCGCCGGATAGTCTGGCGGAGACACTGCGCGTCTACTGGCCGGAAATGAAAGTGGTTCATTTGCGGGACTACGAATTGCTCGCCGCGGAAATTCCGGATACCGATATTTTTGTGGGATATTCGATTCGCCCGGAGCAGTTCTCGCAGGGAACGCGGCTGAAGTGGATTCATTCCACGGCGGCGGGCGTGGCGCAATTAATGTTTCCTGAGTTGCGAAGCAGCGGTGTTCTGGTGACGAATATTCGGGGTGTCCATGCTGCCCCCGTTGCAGAGCATGTTCTGGGCGCAATGATTGCCCTGGCGCGGCGCTTTCCGCATGCCATTAGCGCCCAGCTTCGCGGCCATTGGGCGCAGCAGGAAATTTGGGAGGCTGCGGTGAGGCCGCGGGAACTGGCGGGTTCGCTATTGCTGATGGTGGGCTTTGGCGCCATCGGCCGGGAAGTGGCGCGACGGGCGCGCGCTTTCGGGATGCGCATCTGGGCGATAACACGGTCTGGGCGAAGCGATTCGACGCTTGCCGACCGCATCCTCCGTGCAGATGAACTACATTCCGCTCTCCCGGAGGCGGATTTTGTGCTACTGGCCGCGCCGGAAACATCCGAGACACATCACATCATCGGAGAAGCGCAACTCGCGAGGATGAAGTCCACAGCTTTTCTCATCAATGTTGCACGCGGGTCGTTGGTGGACGAAGCAGCCCTGGCCGAAGCATTGTCGAGATCCTCCATTGCCGGCGCAGCCCTGGATGTGACTGAACATGAACCGCTGCCGCCCGAAAGTCCGCTCTGGAAGCTGGAGAACCTGCTTCTCACGCCGCACGTGAGCGCCGCGAGTGAAAGTCTATGGGAACGACAGACGGCGCTCCTGGCGGAGAATCTGGAGCGCTGGTTCTCCGGGCGGGAATTGCTGAATCGCGTTGACCTGTCCCGGGGCTACTAATTCTCTCCCTATTACGCGAATCTATTTATGTTAAGCGCAGCACGCTGAAATCATGCGCCGCGACGCCGGGCTAATCGCCGACGCCGGTGGCTTGAGCCATATAACCTTGCCGCGCGTAGGCGATTACCTTTTTCTGCTTTCCCTTCTTGTCGGTGATCATCATGGGCTTGCCGTCCTTATCCAACACTTCCACTTTGATCTTATGGTACTTGCCGTCATTGGCATTTCCGGAGGGCACAAAACCCAGCGAATATTGGTTTCGCAGAAATGCCGCGACGCTGTTGAAAATGTCAGGCATTTCGCCGTAGAAGCGCGGAAACCAGGAATAGCCTCCCGTCATAGCTGCGAAATAGGTCAACTCATTCTTGGCCTGAAGATACCCGATCTGTGTGTCCGGCTGCTGATGGTTGGCGATATATTCCATGATGACATCGGCCATGCCGACGCAAAATATAGTGACGTCGGTTTGTTTCAGACGCTTGTACGTTTGGTCCAGCGTGTGCTTGCTGAACGTGTCAAGCCCGGAACCAATCAGAAGTATGGATTTCTTTCCTTGTACGTCTTGCAGCCGGTCCAGCGTGTCGATCACTGCGTCGAACATATTGGATTCCGAAAAGGAAGGAATCATCAAGCTCATCAGGCCGGCCATGACTTCCTGAGGGTCATGCGTGAAATCGGTTACCAGGTGCGGCCTGATGTCGTAGGTGATTAACGCGGTCCAATCCTTTGGCTTCAATTCGCGAAGAAACGGCGTGGCCCATTGCACCCCCTGCTGGGAAACCATGCCGCCGAAGAGCCTGCTGTATTCCATCAGCATGACGACGGTCATGGGCGCTTCGCTGGGGGTAAAGTTGGTGACTTGCTGGGGAGTGTTGTCTTGCAAAACGCGGAAATTTTCCTTGGTCAGGCCAGTCAGCACGTTGCCGTCTTGATCGGTAACCACCACTTCCAGCCGCACCAGGGAGGACTGCACGTTGATGGTGTATCCGGGCTCCTGCTGAGGCACTGTGGATTGGGACGGAGGCTCAGTTGCAGGCGGCGGAGCGGAATGTTGCGGCGAAGCCTGTTGCTCCTGCACAGCCGGCGCGAGTGTCGGATTCCAGGCGGCTGCATGCGTCCGAGGAGTCGTCGGCCACAAGACAGCCGCGGCAACTCCAGCCAGCAGCATTGCAGATATCAATCCGCGGTTACATGACATAATTTGCCCCCTCTTTGGGATGCTGCCACGCCCTCAGCGGATGGTCAACATTGGCATTTGCGATGGCAGAGCACGCTCCAGCCCTTGGGCATCTGAGGCCGCGTGAAGGCCGTGCTCAGTTTTTCCAGTCCTGGGGGCGGGAAGGCGGGTCGTTGCGATGCCGCTGCTGATAGACCTCGAACCTGCGGCGCAGGCGTCTTCGCGACCAGTCGGAATAGCTGTTGCGGACTCCATAAAGATAGGACCCGCGGCGCAGGTATAAATATCCCACCAGCATTCCACCGAGATGGCACACGTGGCTGACGTTGTCGCCGGACGCGCCCAGCGTACTGAAGAATTCAATTGCACCCATCACCAGCACGTACACGCGCATGGGAATCGTCACCGGAAAAGGGATCAGCCAAACCTGGCGGTCGGGAAACACCATGGCCGCGGCCAGCAGTACGCCGTAAATTGCGCCGGAAGCGCCAATGGTGGGGTTCCATGACGAACCGAGTCCGTGGGGATCGAGCAGGGTTTTCACGATGATGTCGATGATGCCGGCGCCGGCTCCGGTGACAAAGAAATAAATGTAGAAGCGGCGCGCTCCCCAGGTGCGCTCGAGGTCTGCGCCGAACATCCACAGCACGAACATGTTGATCAGCAGATGCCAGAGACCGCCGTGGAGAAAAAGATACGTAAACGGCTGCCATAAGCGCAGCCCATGCGTCACCGCGCGAGGAACGAGGCCAAACCACTCGATGAAGCGGAAAGATGCCTGCGGGCCACCGAAAAGTCCCAGGATGGTCTGCACCAGAAAAACGGCGCAGCAGGCGATAATCAGATTCCGAACGGCTGGGGGTAGGAAGGTTCGCCAGTTGAAGCGGTTTCCGTAGGTGCGGCCCATGAAGGACAAGATGTTGCCAGTCTAGCCGGGCAGCGGTGCGCAGTCAAAGCGGCAAGTGTGTCCTGCACGCAATAATGATATTGAGCGGGGAATATTGCAGGGGAAATTGAAAATGTTTCGATCACCGGATTAGTCCGAGATCGTACGATTCGTTTTCGGCGGGAGTATCACATTTATTGCCAAGGGAAGGATTGCTAGGTATGCCGAGAGCAGTACACACATGATCCATTCCCAGAACGCGAAACTGAGGTACACGGGCACGCCGCGAGCCCTCCATGAAAGATTTACCCAATGGAGTTCCGGGAGCACATAAAAGACATACGCCTGCGCGAAGCCCGCCAGCAAGATGGGAAATACGATAGGGAGAGCCACGACGGCTGCAAGCCATCGAGGGGAAGGGACGGAGGAATGCGTTCGGCGGAGGAACGCCGACCTAATGGTCGCAAACGTGAGTTCTACTGTCCCGATCCCCAGGCCGACGAACGCCAGCAATGCGAGGATTTCGTGGCCTTTGGGAATTCTAAGCAGCCAGTCGGGAAGCGTCGCGGAGCAGGCCATGAAGACGCTTCCCAGCCCCAGAAACCAGATTCCGCGGGGTTGGCGCCTTCCTCCCGCGCGCTCCCAGCGACGGGCTAGCGCTGCGGACCACCACAATCCACCAAGTCCACATAGCACGATTCCGCCCGACGCCCACAGATGGCCGGAGGGATTGCGGCCGGGAGAGAGCAGGCTGGATAGCGTCATGTATCGCCAGTCGTATTCGGAGGGATATCGTCGCGCAGCGATGATGATGCCAGCCCAAAGTGCGAGCACGCCAAGAGGCACGCCTATGGAAGAGGTCCGTAGCCCGACCACTGTGACTGAAGTTTTTTGTTGAGATTTGAAATCGGGAGACATGGCGGGCCAGCCAGGATCTGAACGTGGGACCGGTAGAGTATGAGTTCAATTCCGGCCAAGAAAGATAGATTCTACGATGAATCGTGACGGTTAGCCACCACCCGCCATGTTTCAGAGCTCTTAAGCACTTAGGACGAACATCGAGACCGGAGAAATAATGAGGCAATGCCGGTAAATAGCCCAGGCTTCATCACTGCGCGCGACGAGTTGGGCGCGATAAGAGATGGCGTGAGCGCGTATGAATGCGCTCGTATCGGCCGTACGATCAATGTCATCCACCAACCGAGGCAGCAGCAACGTAGACGCAGCACTCCTCATGCAGTAGACTTTTCAGCAGCTTGGATTTGCCTAAACTTGGCCCGGGTGGCGGAATGGCAGACGCGGAGGACTTAAAATCCTCTGCCCCTAACGGGGCGTGTGGGTTCGACTCCCTCCCCGGGCACCACTTCTCTCGGCAGCATTGCCGCGGGATGCACTCGCTTGCAACAATTATCTCCTTAAAGCCAATGCCGCGCCACGACGTCGAAGAGACCGCTGAGCGCTGTATAAGGTGAAGTGAGGTTAGCGCAGAAGCGCAATGCCCTGTGGACGAAGAAGGCATAAAAAAAAGGCGCGGCCCGAAGGCCGCGCCTTTCCTCACATCTTTGAATCTAGCCCAAGTCTAGCGATTGGGGAAGGCGCTGATGGTCAAAATATACCCTGCGGAGGTGTTGGTCGCATGGGCATAACGGGTAATCGTGCCGCCGCCTGCGGCGACTGTGTAAAGGTTCACGGTATTGCTGCCGGCGTTAGCGTCAACCTGCCAGGCAATGGCCTGAAGGCCAGACGCGGTAGTGCTGGTGACTGCCGCATTGCTGTCATAGGGGGCGCTATTGCCATTGCTGGCGTAAGCGTCATAGGCACTTGCAGAGGCGCTATTAATTACGCCGCTGGTGACCTTGTTCACCGCAAAGCCGCCATCCGCAAAACTGCCGCCGCCGCCGTAACCAGCCGCTCCGAGGTAGAGGTAGCCAGTGCCAGTGGTATAAGCAGCCTTGTCAAATTCCGGGCTTTCGACGTTGCCGATCGAGGAGCCTGCGCCGGACATAGTGTTGCCGGCGACGCTGGAAATAACGCCAGTGTTGCTCAACGATGCGGTGCAGTACTCCTGTGCCAGAGTGGCTTCGCCGGTGACGATCAAAGCGTTGTCTGCAACGTCAACACCGCCGGGGTAACCGCAGCTTGATGTGCTCACGTGGCTGATAGGAGTCAGAGCGGGAGCGGCATAGCTGTCAAGGAATTGATTGTCGAGTTCGGAAACGACCAAGAAATTTCCGTTGCCGGTGATAGCCAACGGAGAAACAAAGTCGCCTGCGGAAGCAGTAGCGCCGAGGGTCAGCGCGCACGTGCTGCCGACGTTCCACACTGCAATGTTTTCCGTATCCGAATAGGCGGCATAGAGATAGTTGCCGTCGTTGGAAGCGGCCAGGCCCATTCCTTCGTAATCGCTATTGAGCGCGGCGTTGCTGTAATTGCCGACCTTGGCGAAGTGAGTAGCCTTGCTGAAAGCTGCGATGTCGCTGCTGCCCACATCTGCAACGAAAACGCATGCCGCAGTTTGTTCAAGCGCATTGCGGGGAGCCGCAAAATAGCCGCCGCCGATGCCGGTTCCACCAGTGGTCAGAGTCTTGATCTGGTGAATCGAGCCTGGCGTGACGACTTGATAAACCGAAGCCGTATTGCCGTCGGGATTATCATCATTGGTAATGCCGTAGAGCTTTTGCGCACCTGCAAAGCTCGCCGTGCTGAGTCCGAGCGCCAGAGCCGCGAGCGCCAGAATCGAAGTTGCCTTAATCATCGATAGTTCTCCTTTTTAATTTCCCAGGTGCCGTAAGGCAATCCCGGGAGTTCGCCAGATAACCAGATCAAGCCACCACAGCCTGACGAGTACGGAAATTCAAAGCCCCAGCCAATGGCGCTCGAAGGAGCCCCAAGGCGGGAGCAGAGAGGAACCAATCGTAATTTCCTTCCAAATTTGGTTTATTCCGTGCACGTGATCTTTAGCCAACCGACGCGATGTGAACAGTAGTACAGCGAGCAGAGCAAGTCAAGATGTTTTTTTGATTTCCCGAATGGGCATTTAAGGTACTTATAAATAATGTAAACACCGCGTTGAGCGACCCGTTTATCCACTCCCAGTTCAGCCGAGTGCCCGGAGCGGAAGAACGAGGCCCGGCCGCACCGTTCTTGCGACCGCAATTCCACCCTAAGCGTGAATTCAAATCCTGCAGGCGATCCTCCCCTATTGCTTTGGTGGGGCTCCGGCGGGCGGAGCCGAGGGAGCTGGGGGCGCAGTGGCCCAGCCGGGACGGGCGCAGAACGAGCTTCCCATCGGTAGTCGCATTAGAGGCTCGTCATACTCCTCCCAAATCTGCGAAATCTTTCCGTTCTTGACTTCGAATATCAAAATCTCGGTGCTGTGGACTTTGTGAAGCGGGTTGAACTTGTCAGGCTCCACGGCGTTGGGCCAGAGCAATTTTGTGTACGTTCCGGTGTATGTAAGGCGCAGAACCACCTTGTTTCCCTCGATTATTGCATCCTCAATCTTGAAATGGAGGTCGGGCATTGACCTCCGCCAGGCAGCGATTACGTTTAGCAGCACTCCGCGGCTGAGAGGGACTATTATGCCTCGGCTGTGCATAGTTGCCACCGGGTTGAAAATCGTGGTCAGTCCCGCCGCCGTGTCTTTTCCAATGTCGTTGTTCCACAACTCCACGTATTGGCGGGGCGCCCAGTCCACAGGGTGAGTTTCTTCCTTCTTCGGAGCCGCCTCAGTGGGCGAGGCACTTTGCTTGGGCGACTGCGTGGCCGAAGGATTCTGCGCCAGCGATTCTTGCCCCCGCGTCGATACTCCGGCAGCAGTCCAGATCATCACAGCCCCACACATAACGGCAAGCGTGCATAGTCTCACGTTTGGTGCCTCCTGGAAAGTGACAAGATTAACCCGACTCGCCCCTCCGCGCAACATGGGTCGCAGAAACATCTCAGCAGGCGCGTCCAGCGAATCCTAATATAATCTTCGAGATGGGACCACTCCTCGTGCGAGCGCATGTTGCAAGAATGCCGGCACGGGCGTGATCGAAGGAGGGGAGGATCAAGGCTGGCCTTGGCCTACTCATGCTGCCTCCCACGCGGACTCTCCCAGACTGCAAGATTGAAGTGAACCCGCCTTGGTCGGCTATGGTTTTTCCGGAGGAGCAGCGGGTGATATGAATGACGGCGCCGAGGACGTGGCATCGGGCGAATCTGCTGCCCGCTTGGGCACCTCGTTGGGACAGTAGTGTTGGCCCATCAGGAGGTGCATGCGAGCTTCGTCATAATCTTCCCAAATTTGGTGAATCTTGCCGTTTTGCAGCTCGAAGATCAGCGTCTCGGTGAAGAAAACGCGACGGGGTTGGCCCTGCCACAGCGGGCCGAACAGAGGTTTGACGAAGGTGCCGTGGCCGAGCAGGCGGAGAACGACTTTTTTACCGTCGGCAGAAATTATGGTGTCCTTGACATCGAAGTGAAGGTCCGGCGCGGCTTCATGCCAGGCCTTGACGACCTGCTGGAGTCTGTCGAGCCTCAAGGGTTGGAATTGCCCGTGAGAAGTGAGAAAAGTGCCGGGCGCAAAAACTTCATTGTGGACCCGCATGATGTCGAAATCACCCTTGTTCCAGATGTCCACATACTGGAGCGGAGCCCAATCAGGGGCGTGCTCCGCCGGCGCATTGGCTGATTGGCCAGGAGCAGGTTGTCCGCCAGGCGATGGAGCTGCACTCTGCGCGGGAGCTGTGCCAGGTGTTGACGGCGACGATTGCACTGGAGAGGATGGCTGCGGAGCGACTGAGGGAATCTGCTGCGCGGGCATGCCCTTCCTGGCCATCGCGACCGTCCGGGGGGCTGGCAGCGCAGCGGCCGCCGCCACGAACAGGGCCAGAGTGTAAAGCTTCATCATCGGTTCCTCCCGAAAGAGGCACAGATTAGCCCAAAGCGATATGTCCCGCAACACTCGTGGCCGAGAAAAAGATCATAGATTAAGCAGAAATGTTCGCGCTTGGACGGAATACTAGCTTTTAGCGCGCGACTCGCAGTTTCTCCCGCGCACGAAACAGTTCGATTGTACAGGTGCGCACGAGGGAGCAAGGCTTGGGCTATGCTGCGGCGCCGGAGTAAACTCGAGACGTGTTTCGCATGGCGCTTGGACTGGAAATTTGATTTCAGCGAGCAGGAATGGCCGCGTCCGCATACAATACTAACTTTGACGCAGAGTACGCAGTTCTGCCACGCACATGGAACAGAACAATTGCATCGGCATCATCGGAGGCACGGGCGAACAAGGCTTGGGCCTGGCGCTGCGCTGGGCCGCCGCCGGCAAAAAAGTACGCATTGGTTCGCGGGTAAAGGCGCGCGCCGAGGAAGCGGCCGAGAAAATCCGGAAGGCGTTGAACAAGTCTGCCGAGATTGAAGCGCTGACCAATGAGGAAGTTGTGGCGTCGTGCGACATTTTGTTGCTTGCGGTGCCTTTCCAGGCGCAGATTGGAACGTTGGCGGGACTTCGCGCGGCGTTCCGGCCAGGACAGCTTTTGATTGACTGTACTGTGCCCCTGGAATCGGCGATTGGCGGCTCGTTGACGCGGCTGATGAGCGTCTGGGAGGGTTCAGCGGCGCAATTGGCGGCCAAGCATGTGCCGGAGGGAGTGTCTGTCGCTGCGGCGTTTCAAAATATACCGGCGTATGCGCTGCAACATCCGCTGGCAGCCGTCGAATGCGATGTATTGGTCTGCGCCGATGTCCGCGAGAGCCGCGAGCGCGTCCGGCCGTGGGTGGAGGCGATTCCCGGCTGCCGCTACGTGGACGGCGGCAAGCTGGAAAACGCGCGCATCATGGAATCCATCACAGCGCTGCTGATCGGCATCAACTTGCGTTATAAGGTGCGCGGCGCGGGAATCCGCTTTACAGGATTAAGCGAGAAAATTGAGCCATGACCGCGGTTGCTGCGCAGTCCATTGCAAAGACCCATCACGCGCGTCATACGTTGCATCGCGCCCATGCTGACAAGGCCGTCAGCCGCGAAGAGGCTCTGTCGTTTTTTCATAATGTGCCGCTCGATCCACTGCTGCGGGCCGCCAGTTCGCTTCGTGATGAGGTGAAGGGCCGCACAATCAGCTATTCGAGAAAAGTTTTCATTCCGCTCACCACTTTGTGTCGTGATCGCTGCGGCTATTGCACTTTCCGCCGCGATCCCGGCGAACCTGGTGCGCATTTCATGACGCCGGAAGAGGTGCTGGATGCCGGGCGGGCTGCCAAGCAAGCCGGGTGCACCGAGGCGCTGTTCAGCCTGGGCGATCAACCGGAACTGGCATTTTCCGAGGCGCGCGAATTTCTCGCGGCGCGCGGTTTCGACTCCACTTTGGACTATCTGGCGGCGATGACGGAATTGACATTGAGCGAGACCGGTTTGCTGCCACATGCGAATCCGGGGCTGATGCCAGCGGCCCATCTGGCTGCTTTGCGGCGCAGCAATGCCAGCGTGGGGTTAATGCTGGAGACCGCGAGTCCGCGATTGCTCCAGCGTGGCGGCGTGCACTGGCAGGCGCCGGACAAGGTTCCCGCACTACGTCTACAAACTATCGTCGATGCGGGAAAGCTGTGCATTCCCTTCACGACCGGGCTGCTCATTGGTATTGGCGAAACCGTGGAGGAACGGGTGGACGCGCTGCTCGCGCTGCGTGATATAAGCGACCGCTATGGGCACATTCAGGAAGTGATCATTCAAAATTTTCGCGCCAAGCCGGGAACGCGCATGGCCGAGCATCCAGAACCTTCTTCGGACGATTTTCTGCGCACCGTGGCCGCAACCAGACTTATTTTGGGCGGCGAAATGAACTTGCAGGCTCCGCCGAACCTGAGCGCGCCGGATTATGTTCGCTTGCTCGATGCGGGAATCAATGATTGGGGCGGAATTTCGCCGGTCACGCGAGACTTCATCAATCCTGAATATGCGTGGCCGCAGATTCCCGCGCTACGTGTGGCGACCGAGCGGGCGGGATTCACCTTGCGTCCGCGGCTGGCGATTTACCCTGAATTTGTGCGGCGGCGGGAATTCATTGCGGAAGAAGTACGTCCTTATATTAGAAAGTTGGCTGATGCCGAAGGATATGCTCGCCGAGAGGAGATGCCCGTTGCATAGCAGCACCGATTTTCGTTCCCGCGATGTTTCCGTCGGGGCTTGCGTGGCCAATGCCGGACCGGCGGTGCGGGCAGCGCTGGAAAAGTCGCTGGACGGCCGCGAGCTCGATTACGACGACGGACTGATATTGGCAAACGCCGATGGCGCCGACTTGCGCGCGCTGGTGAAGGTGGCGGATGAAAGACGGCGAGAGCGCGTGGGCGAAATCGTCACCTACGTTGTGAACCGCAATATCAATTTCACCAATGTGTGCTTCGTCGGCTGCGCGTTCTGCGGGTTTGGAAGAGGTCCGAACGCGACGGACGCCTATTTCCTTTCGCTGGATGAAATTGTCGGCAAAGCCGCGGAAGCTGTCGCGCACGGAGCCACCGAAATCTGCATTCAGGGCGGATTACCGCGCGAGATGGATGGATTTTTCTATCGCGACGTGGTGTTGGCCATTAAGGCGGCATTGCCGGATATGCACGTTCACGCATTTTCGCCCATGGAGATTGCCTTCGGCGCGGAGCGCACGGGCATGCCGCTACGCGAATATTTGATGATGCTGAAGGAAGCGGGCCTGGGAAGCATTCCCGGAACGGCCGCGGAAATTCTGGACGACGAAGTGCGCGGGCGGCTGAGTCCCAACAAGCTGAAAGTCAGCCAGTGGGTGGAAATCGTTCGCACCGCGCATTCGTTGGGCATTCCATCCACTTCGACGATGATGTACGGGCACACAGAAGAACCGCGTCACTGGGTTCGCCATCTTTTGCTGCTGCGCGAAATTCAAAAGGATACCGGCGGGATCACGGAGTTTGTTCCGCTGGCGTTCATTCATGAAAAAACGCGGCTTTACCGGCATGATCGTTCGCGGCCCGGCAGCACGCTTCGGGAGGATTTGGCCGTGCATGCGCTGGCGAGGCTGTTGCTGGACGGCTGGATAAACAATTTGCAAGTCTCGTGGGTGAAGCTGGGCTTTGAAGTTTCGCTGGCCTGCCTGGAAGCGGGAGCCAATGACTTCAGCGGCACGCTGATGGAAGAGAGTATTTCAAAGTCCGCGGGCGCCACGTTTGGAGAACATGTGCCGCCGGAGAAATTCCGCCAAATGATTCGGGGAATCGGGCGCATTCCGGCCGAGCGGACGACCACATACCGTCTGCGCGAGATTTTTTCCGCGGACGCGGAAGATGGACTGTCGGCGCTATCTTCGCCGCCGGTTTTGAATATATTGGATCCTCTTCCGGCCGCGCACCGTGCCGGGGAAGGATTTGCAGGCGACTCGAGTTATTGATGACCGCGCTGCTCATTCCGGTAAAGGACCTCCGACACGCCAAGCAGCGATTGTCGCCGCTGTGGACGCAGGCCGAGCGCACTGAATTCGCGCAAGCCATGCTCGAGGATTTCTTCGCGGTGATTCGCCAAGTTCAGGGCGCCGAGCGCATCCTTTTGGCGAGCAGCCACGATCCCGCCATCGAGCAGGCGCGCGCCTGGGGCTGGGACGTTCTTCGCGAGCAGATCCAGGTCTCCGAGAGCGCCTCCGTGGACGAGGCTTCGCGATGGGCCGAAACGTTGGGCGTTACGTCGCTGCTGCGCTTGCCGGCGGATTTGCCGCTGCTCGAGCCGGGCGATGTTGAGTGGATGCTGTCACGGGCGGAGTCCGCGCCTTCGATGGCGATTGTGCCTTCGCGCGACGGCACCGGAACAAATGCGCTGCTGCGCACGCCGCCAATGCTTTTCCCATCACATTTCGGGCCGGATAGTTTCCGCAAGCACGTCGCCGAAGCCGAGCGATGCGGCGCTCGATGCAAATTACTCCGCCACCCGCGGCTGGAAATGGATATCGACGACGAGGACGACTTGCGCGCATTTCTCGCGTTTCCGGAACGCGATAGTGCAACCGGCGCATGGCTCGCCCGCAAAATCAGTAGCCGAACCGCGACTGTTGCGGCACGCTAAGGTTTCGTCAGCGGATTTTTCGCATCAACCGATGTCATTTTCGCTTAAGAAACAGGCTACGGCAGCGGACATATTCCTTCCAAGTGTTGAAATCGGTCCATAGGACATCGCTTCGCGCAGGAATGGTGACGATACGGCGCTCGTCACGATAGACGACCTCGCGCGCAGTCTTGGCGTGCTTCAATTCATCTCGCAAGCTTGCCGAAAAGACAGCTGGATGGCCCAGATGTTCCCGAAAACGTGGCATTACTATGCAGGGATGGATACCGCTGCGGTGAAATGCGGAGGCCAGGCGCTGGATAATGCTAGCCGAAATCATGGGCAAATCCACCGGATAAACGAGGAAAGCCGCATCGTCAGGCACATGACGCAAACCTGCAAGCAGCGATGAGAGTTGTCCGCGCCGCCAAGCACGGTTGATCACGCAGAAGACGCCCGCAGGAATCTGTTTTCTGATTTCGGCGGCGCGCGCGCCCAGTACGACGATGGGCTGTTCCAACCCTTCGCAATTGGAAAGCGCGATCTCGAGGGCGGTCTTATCTCCGAAGGGCGCCAGAGCTTTCGGAAAGGGCAAGGAACGCGAGCTTCCGGCAGCCAGGAGGATTGGAAAGATTTTCGCGTGGTTCATCGGTGAACGGCGACTATAAAGCAGCCCAGGGTGATTTGCCATTCTTGCACGCTTAGGACGAAACCCGAGAACGCGCGCAAGGTGAAGCTTACTAGGCAAAATTCCCCCATCCGCGGAATAATTAGTAACCATGGGATAAGATTCTGCAGACGGGCAACGCCAAGCGTCTCATGGCATCCAAGAACTCGTGACAGGCGATGTATGCTTGTGCTTGTGTGCGTCCGAATTGCACCATGCTGAAATCCAGGAGAAGGACAGGCAAAATGAGAAAGATTATAAGAATGTCGCTGATGCTTGCTACGGTGGCCATGATCATGGCGAGTATTGCGAGCACCACGAAAGCTCAAACCGTATATACGGTGCTGAATGATGATGTGCCTTTGGGCTACAACGGCCAGTTCAACAGCGGGTCGCTCTTCGTCGACGGCACGTACCAATCAAAAATCAGTACGGGCAGCTACGGGATTGGGGGCGGCTATCTGGGCATCCACAGCGCGGATATCGACATCCTGGACAGCGCCAATGAATGCCTGTTTCTTGCTGACGCGGGCGGAGTCAGCGGCTCCGGTCCGGGTGATATTTTTGCTTACAATGTGGCCGCGCGTACGGGAGCAAACGTAGTTTCGAATTTCGGTTACAACGGCAACCTCTACGGCATCGGCTTTGTACACTCCGGAAATGTTCTCGCGGTGGAGTGGTCGGGGTCGGGCGAAATCGAGACTTTCACGATCGGTGCGGGCTGCTCGCTGACTTCTTCCAAGAGCAGTGCTAGCGGAATCGGGTTGGGAGGCGGCACGGCCGATGGCATCGCTATTGCCCCCAACGGCAAATTTGTCGTCGCAACTTACGAGGATGGCTCCTACGGTTATTACCCGCTGAGCGGCGCGACGATCAGTGCGCCGTCTCAATACAATTCGAGCTGCTTCGAGAACACTAATTTGTTCGGCGTGCCCGTGGGCATCGCCATTAGCCCGGATAGCTCCATCGTTTACCTGGATTGCCTGGTCGGATCGAATGGCGCGGTGATTGACGTATTCACGGCCGCGAATCCCGGCGTGACTATAACCAATGGACCCTTGACCGCTGCCGGCGGTACGCCCATCAACGGTTCAGTCACAATGGACCTCAGCAAGAATGGAAAGATTCTCTACATCGTTGGCACATTCAGCGGATCGATTGAGTCGACAGATGTGAGCGGAACTGCGGTGATGGCCAATAGCTGCTCGAACGTTACCCCGCCGGGCTACAACTCGCAGTGGATTTATCCGGGCACGATAGACGTGCTCGCGCCGGGCGCGGGCAGCGTTGCAGCTATCCCGGAAACCGCCTTTGGAAATACCCCGGATTCCTACGTGGAATTGCTCAAGATCGACTCACAGCATTGCCTGACCGCGTTTAAGCAGGGCACGGATGCGAACTCGATGTTTGCCCTTTCCGGCGCGAGTCACCTCAAGCCATAGCGGACCGATGGTCAGGCCCATACCGTCGCTTTCGACAAAAGGCGCTCCGAGCAATCGGGGCGCCTCTTTTTGTTCTTCGCGGTTCGGCAGCCTCCGCGCAGGGGCGACAGTACCTTCCGAAAGTACTGTTGACAGTAAACCTCTGCATGTAATAGCGTTTTCATGATATCGATAACCTAGCTTAAGGCTATCGTTTCACGGGAAGGACAAAGCATGAGGCGAAGCTTGTTTCTCCCGTCCGCGTCGCGGTCCTCTCCCCGGGAGCCGGCGACGTGCGGAGATCCGTGTGATGACGACCGTGGCGGATGCATCGCGCCATCGTATGACTTCCAGGAAAATAGATTCAGGCGATTAAACTTAAGGGTTATGAAATCCAAGGAGCGGGCCAATGAGCAAGACAGTTAAGATATTTCTAATGTTTGCGGTGGTGGCGATGGCCGGGGGCGGTTTCGCACATGTCGCCAAAGCCCAAGCCAAGCTTTATACCATTCTGAATGACAATATATGTGACGGATGTATCGCCGGGCAGCTCAACAGCGGCACGGTATTTATCAATGGCGAGCCCGTCAGTAGGATCATGACCGGCAGCTACGGTAATGGCGGCGGCTATCTCGCCATGCCCCGTGTTGATATCGACGTGACCAGCGGAAGTAAGTGCGTATATCTCGCGGATGCAGGCGGAGTGAGCGGCACCGGCCCGGGCGACATCGCTGTAATCAGCTATCCCACGCTCGTAGGCCTGCAGACATCTAACTTCGGCGGCAATGGGTACGCATTCGGAATCGGCCTCGCGCAACGAGGCAGCGTTCTCGCCGCCTCCTGGACGAGTTCCGGAACACTTGAAACCTTCACCATCGGCGCAAACTGCGCGCTGGGCACGGGCACAGCGATCACCACGGTCGGCTTGAACGGCGGCGAAGTTGACGGGCTTGAGATCGCTCCGAACGGCAGCTTTATTGCCGTCACCTACAATGACGGCTCCTACGGCATGGTTTCGCTGAGTGGTACCACGCTGGGCACCGTGTCGCAATTCATATCGAATTGCTACAAGACCTTAAGCATCGAGCCGACGGGCGTTGCGATCGATCCCACCAGCACATACGTGTACATGGATTGCGGCGGCAGCACCGGCGCGGTGATTGATGCATACAACGTATCCACGCCGGGCACCACCGTGACCAACGGCCCTCTCGTCGCGGCAGGCGGCCCGGGGGTTTTTGGTTCGAACACGATGGGGCTCAGCGCCAACGGAGCGGCCATTTACATTGTCGGCAATATTAGCGGCTCGGCGGAGTCCGCAAACGTCGGCGGGACCGCTGTCGCGGCGAATAGCTGCTCGAATGTCAGCCTGCCGGGGTTCGGCTCGGTGTGGATGTATGCGGGTTCAATCAACGTGTTTGGGTCGGGATCGGGCATCGGCGCGGCAGTCGCCGAGTCAGGTATTTCCCCCAGTTCCTTCGTGCAAGTACTTACGAGCGGTGCGGGCAATTGCCTAACCATAACCAAGCAGGCGGGCAGGGAGCAGAATTCCTATTTCGCGCTTTCCGGCGCGAGCTACTACGTGCCTTAGTCGTGCAGGCGGCAGTCGGGCACAACTTTTCAGTCCCACGGGACAAGTTGTGCCCGCCGCATATCTCCCCCTCTTGAATCCTAATTTTTGCGTCACGAATTCCCACTGTCCTTCAAATAGCGTTTGCTTGAAAGGCCGCCGATGCACGCGGCCAATGTCGCGCTTGCGCCGCTCGCTCCCAAGCCGTAGAATTTGCGCGCCGACAATGTGGCAGTCCTGCCCAGGGAATTGTCATGTGACAGAGCCGGCGGGGACGAGCTATGTATCCGGCTGCTTTTCACTATTTTCGGGCGCAATCCATCGATGACGCGATCCATCGGCTGACTGAGCTGGGCGAGGACGCGCGTCCGCTGGCTGGAGGGCAAAGTCTGGTCCCGCTGATGAAGCTGCGCTTCTCCCGCCCGGGCGCTCTGGTGGACCTTGGTTTCCTTCCCGGACTTTCCTACGCGACCGTGGACAATGGCACTCTTCGCCTGGGCGCGTTGACCTGCCACGCGGACATTGAAGACTCCGCCTCCGTTTCGATGATCCCCATTTTGCACGACTGCGCTGCGGGCATCGCGGACGTGCAAGTACGCAATCGCGGCACGATCGGCGGCTCGATAGCCGAAGCTGATCCCAGCGGCGACTGGATGCCGGTTTTGCTGGCGCTGGATACGGAAGTTCGCTGCATGGGGCCGAATGGCGAGCGCACGGTCCCGCTGCCGGAATTTGTTCGCGATGCGTTTACCACCGTGCTGGAGACCGGGGAACTGGTGCGCGAGGCAATTGTGCGCGTTCCGGCCAAAGGAAGCGGCGGAGCATATATCGCGTTTAAGCGCAGCGCTCCGGTGTATGCAACCGTGAGCGCCGCGGTGCAGCTTAAGCTGGGGGATAAGGATGTGTGCGAAGAGTGCCGCATCCTGCTGGGCTGCGTTGGGCTGACGGCTATCCGCGCGCGCGAGGGGGAGAAGCAACTTAGCGGCCAGCCGCTCACATCGCATTCGATAAAACACACTGTGGAAGCGGTCGTTGCAGCTGCGGAGCCGGAATCGGATTTGCGCGGATCCGCGGATTACAAGCGCGCCCTGCTGGGAGCATTGGTGCGCCGCGCGATTCACGCGGCTGCTCGCCGCGCTCGCGGAGAACACGTGGAGGTGCATCACGAATACATCGGCAGAAGCTGAACGCGTTGCCGTCAGCGTAAGAGTCAACGGGGAGACGCATCGCGCGGAAATCGAACCGCGCTTATTGCTCGTAGATTTCATCCGCGAAGTGCTGGATCTGACAGGCACACACATCGGCTGTGACACCACTTATTGCGGCGCTTGTACCGTGCTCCTGAACGGCAGGAGCGTGAAGTCCTGCACGATTTTTGCGGTACAGGCGGATGGCGGAGAAATTCAGACGGTGGAAGGGCTGGCGCAAGAAGGCGAACTACATCCCGTCCAGCAGGCGTTCGCGGAATGCCACGGCCTGCAATGTGGATACTGCACGCCGGGGTTTCTGATGTCCACCTGTCAGCTTCTCGCGCGGAATCCAAGTCCGGATGACGCGGCGATTCGCCGTGGGCTCGCCGGCAACACGTGCCGCTGCACGGGCTACCAGAATATTTTCAAAGCTGTTCGAGCGGCTGCGGCAATGATGAGCCGGGAAGGACAGCGATGAACATCAAATTCGGTGGAGATTTTCATGTGGCGCGCGAGCGCGAGGCGGTTTTTGATTTCCTCGCTGACCCGCTGAAATTCGCTCCGCTGTTGCCGGATTTTGAAAGCGTTCGCGCGGAAGACGGTTCCCATTTTGTTGTTTCCCTGCGCGTGGGTGTGGCGCACATTCGCGGCACGGCAACGATGAAACTCGCGCTGAAGGAATCGCAGCCTCCACATCGCGCCGTATACGAAGGATCAGGAGACGTCCCGGGCGGGACGGCGGCGCTGACGGCTTCTTTCGACCTGGAAGAAACTTCCGGCGGAACGAAAGTAATTTGGGCGGGCGAGGCGCGGATTGTCGGACGGCTTCCGTCATTGGCGGGAGGGTTGCTCGATCCGCTGGCTCGGAAAAACGTGCAGAAATTGGTCGACGCTTTGCAGGCCGCTCTGGCGCGCACGCCGGAAACCACCAGCGCGGCAGGCGGAGGAGAGAAGGCCACGTGAAAAAGGTCGCACCAGACGCCGAAGTAATTCCGGGTACTGCGGATAACGGCCGCTGGGTTGGAAAGCCAATGGAGCGCCTGGAAGAAAACCGTTTGGTGCGCGGTCGTGGAATTTTTGTGGATGATCACAAGCTGCAGGGGATGTTGTACATGCGGTTGGTGCGATCCCCTTATGGACATGCGAAGATTACGCGGCTCGATGTTTCGAAGGCAAATGCGGCACCCGGCGTGCTCTGCACATTAACTGGAGAGGAAGTCGCCAAGCTCGTCCAGCCATTTATCGAAATTGGCCCCGGCGACGGCGGAAAAATCCAGGATTATCCGTTGGCCATTCATAAGGTGCGCTTTCAGGGAGAGCCGGTCGCGGCGGTGGTGGCGGATTCGAGAAGCGCCGCAGAGGATGCCGCTGATCTTGTCGAGGTTGAATATGATCCCTTGCCGCCTGTCCTGGACGCCGCCGAGGCGCTTAAAGATGAAGTGATTGTGCACGATGCCGCGGGCACCAACCGTGTCTGGCACGACGAATTTGTGTACGGTGATCCCGACGAGGCTTTTCGCCGGGCCGCGCACGTCGTGCATATCAGCCGCATGCACTTCCATCGGTTTTCCAGCACCCCGCTGGAAAATAACGCCATCATCGGGCTGTGGGATTCCAAGGAAGAGCGCATACATTTCTGGTCCAATAATTCCTTCCCGGCGTTCGCCGCGCAATTTCTTTCCCCGGCGTTGGGCGTGGGCATTGATCAGATTCAAATACAAAGTTTTGATATTGGCGGCGGATTCGGAATCAAGATTACGAACTACCCGTACATGGCTCTTTGCGCGCTTGCTTCGCGGAAGACCGGTGGGCGTCCCGTAAAATGGGCCGAGACGCGTACCGAGCACCTGCAGGCCAGCGCACACGGCAACGAACGGATTTTTTTGGATACACGCGTGGCTTTGGATAAAGATGGCGTCGTCACGGCGGTCGAATCGCGCCACATCGACGATTGCGGCGCTTATCCACGGTACGAACCTCTGGGATGCATCATTTGGGCGCAGGTTTTGCCGGCCGCATACCGCTTGAAGAACGTGCGATACGATTTCTCGCAGGCGGTGACGAATAAGTGTCCCGTGGGGCCGAACCGCGGCTATTCGCGCATGCAACATTTATGGTTTATGGAACGAATCCTGGATATTTGCGCGCATAAGCTGGGAATTCCCGCGGATGACATGCGACTGCGGAATTACATTCGCCCCGACGAGTTTCCCTATACCACGCCGAACGGCTGCATATACGATTCCGGAAATTATCCGAAGATGCTGGAGGTAGGGAAGCGGCTGATCGGCTGGGACGACTGGAAGAAAAAACAAGCGGCGGCCCGCGCCGAGGGGCGGATGCTCGGAATCGGCATCGGCACTACGCTCGATTCCGGGACGAACAATTTCGGCCAGGCGCAGATTATCAATCCGGGAGCGCCATATTCGGGGCAGTCGAAAGCCGCCAACGTGAAGCTGGATATTTACGGCGAAATCTGCGTGAGCCTGGGTTCGGTCCCGCAGGGACAAGGGCATGAAACCACTGCGGCTCAGGTAGTGGCGGATGTGCTGGGTGTAACGCCGCGGATGATCAAAGTGCGCCCCGGTTTCGATACGGAACAAAACGTTTATACCGGCCATACGGGCACGTATGCCAGCCAGTTCGCCGTTTCCGGTCTTTCCGCAATTCACGGAGCGGCGGAAAAATTGAAGGGTGAATTGCTGCGCGTGGCGTCGTTTGTCCTGAGCGCGCCTGAAAAACAGTTGGAATTCGGTGTTGGCGAAACCGGACCGGAAATTCGCATCGCGGCAGACAGCAAACACGCGGTAAATTTCTGGCGTCTGTCCAATTTGATTAATGTAAACAATGCGGAACTGCCCATGGAACTGGCGGACGTCACGCTGAATTGCCGCTACGTTTATCGCGCGCCGTTCAAGGTGCCGGACCTTGCAAAAAAATACGGTAATTTGACGCTGACCTATGCCGCGCAGCTTCACATCGCCGTCATGGAAGTGGACCGCGAGACCTGGCAGCCGAAAATCCTGGCCTACGCCGCAGTGGACGATTGTGGGCGCACGATTAATCCGCGCATCGTCGAGGGGCAGGTGCACGGAGCCACGGCCCACGGCATCGGTGCGGCACTGATGGAAAATTGCGCCTACGATGCCGAAGGAAATCTTCTGTCGAGCACGTTCAGCGATTACACGCCGATTACGGCGGTCAATATGCCTGACCTGCTCTACGGGCACATCGAAACGCCCTCGCCATTTACTTATAACGGCGCAAAAGGCATGGGGGAAGGCGGAGCCGCGCCGGTGCATACGATTTGTGCGGCATTGCAGGATGCCGTGGCGCCTCGCGGCATATTGATTGAGGATTCGCACAACACGGGTAGCAGTCTCTTCCACGCCATGCGCGATGCCGAATCGGGCGGCGGCTTGCAGCGCATCCGCGTCGAGCACCGCGCGACGGATTGATAGTTGTGGACCGACCATGACGCGCGTATGCATCATCGGGTGCGGCGCGATCGGCAGCCTGTATGCTGCGCACTTGGCGCGCGTCTGCGAAACATGGGCATTCGTGCGACGTGCTGAACAGGCACGCGATCTGAACAAAGACGGGTTGCGAGTTTCCGGCACGCATGACTTCCACTCCCGCATCCGCGCGACGTCAAATCCCGCCGAGCTTCCCGAATGCGAATTCGGCATTGTCAGCACCAAGGCTACGCAGACGGCGGAAGGTATTGCGCCGGTAGCGGAACGGTTGCATAGCGCGTCACTACTCTCCGTTCAAAATGGGCTGGGGTCGGAGGAAGTGATTGCCGGATTGACGCACGGCTTCGTGATGCGTGGCACCACGTTCATGAGCGGCACGCGCGTCAGCGACACTCACGTGAAATATGAACTGGACACGCCGACGTGGCTGGGACCGTTCGAACCGACCGGCATTCCCTTCGCGCGCGTGCAAGAACTGGCGGCCCTGATTATGGGCGGCGGATTGAAGGCTATCGCATTGGAGGACGCGCGCCCCGCGCAATGGTCCAAGCTGATTTTCAACGCTTCGGTCAATTCCGTCGCCGCGCTCACGGATTTGCCGCACTGCCGCCTGTTCGCCGAAGAGAAGGGATTCGAGGATTTGGGGCACTTACTTCACGCGCTGATTGAAGAAGGCAAGCAGGTTGCCGCCGCGCTGGGAATTTCGCTGCACGATGATCCGTGGGAGATGAATCGCGTCGGCGCGCAGACGGACCATGCGCCCTCGATGCTGTACGATATTCAACATCGGCTGCATACAGAGGCCGATTTTCTCGGAGGCGCGATTGCCCGCGAAGCTCGCCATGCCGGAATCAGCGCCCCGCTGCACGAAGCGCTGTATCGGCTGATTAAGGGCAAAGAAGCATCATGGATGAGGGGAATGTCCAAGACGGGTAACTCAAGCGATTAACGCGATGGGATTTCCACTGGACAATGCGAAATGGGAGTGCGTGCGGCAGGCGATGGCCGCGCGCGATTTGGACGTGTTGGTGGTTCGCGCGCCGGATAACGTTCTATACCTTACGAATTACTGGAGCATGAAGGGCTACGACATCGCAATTTTCCCGCGCGAAGGCGATCTCACGCTGCTGGTCATCGAGCCGCAATTTCAGGAAGCGCAGCGGAAGGCCTGGTGCCGCGACGTCCGTTTTTTCAAGTTTTATCACCCCAGCGACTCGCGTCCGCCCACCTCGCGCGCCCTAGACTTAGCTTTGGAAGTTTTGCGCGAGCGGAATCTGACGCGCAGAATCGGAATTGAACTGTCGCAGGGATCGCAGATTTGTGATCGCATGATCGGCGAGCCTACTGTTTTCACCCAGGGATATTTTGACGCGTTCCGCGGGTTGGCCGGAACGGTGGAAGATGCCGCTCCCTTGCTTGCTGAAGTCCGCGCTATCAAGACGGATCAGGAAATTGAGCGCATGCGCCTGGCCAACGAATTGGCCGCGCTGGGAATGGAGTTCGCGCGCGAAAATATTCGCGTTGGCATGAGAGAAAGCGAAGTGGCCGCCATGATTGAGGGCCACATTCATGCGGCCGGCGTGGGGTACAAAGGAAAAGTGGAAATGGCCCGCGCGTTCACGTTGGTATGGTCCGGCCCGGGCATTGCGACGTTCACGGCCACCTCGCACCGGCCCATCCAGGAAAATGAGCCGACACTGGTGGAAATTTGGGTCTGCGCTGATGGCTATTGGACCGATCTGACCAAGAATATTTGTCCTGGGACATTGACGCCGCGCTACAACAAGCTGCTGGATCAATTGCTGGCAATATTTCACGAAGCCGCGGGAATCACGCGCGATGGCGCGAACCTGGGCGAATTGGATTGTTTAATTCGTGCGCGCATCGCGGAAGCCGGTTATCCGGGGCAACCTTCGCATCCTGTGGGGCATGGTGTGGGGGCGCGCGCCCATGAACCGCCTTACGCTCATCAAGCCGCTCCGGGAATCATGCGAAAGGGTATGGTGCTGGCGATTGAGCCCGGAATTTACTGGGAAGGCGGCGGAGGCTTGCGCCTGGAGGATAATTTTCTGATTACCGCCGAGGGAAATGAGAAGTTGTGCTCCTATCCGGATGATTTTCGGCGCTGAGCGCGGCGAGACAGCGCCAACAGCAATTGCAGCAAGAGAAGTAGCGAAAGGCGAAACCTAAATGCAGCAAAAAACGGCTGAACATATTTTGGCGCAGATTCGTGAAGACGAAATCGTGGCGATGAGCTGCGACGTGATCAACATTGCCAGCCCTACCGGCGATGAAGGTGTGATGGGCGTGTATATGCGGGCGGCCATGGAATCGCTCGGGTTGCGTGTGACCTGGCAGGAAGTGGAGGAAGGCCGCGCAAATGTGGTGGGATTGTGGGAAGGCCAGGGCGGCGGTTCGAGCCTGATGTTCAACGGGCACATGGATACCTCGAACACGGGCCGGGAAGATTTTCTGACTGGGATCGGATACAAGCCGCACGCCGTAGTTCGCGACGGAATGATTTTCGGGCTGGGAATTTACAACATGAAAGGCGCGCTGGTCTGCTACGTAAACGCATTGCGCGCGTTGCAACGGGCTGGAGTGCGCCTGCGCGGCGACGTCATTATCGCGGCGGTGGTGGGCGAAATTGAAAAATCGCAGTGGGGCGATGAATTCAAAGGGAAGGAATATCGCGGCTACGGAGCTGGGACGCATTACCTGGTGAATCATGGCGTCGTTCCAGATATGTGCATCCTAGGCGAGCCGACGGATATGAGAGTTGTGCTGGGGCACTACGGTTCGCTATGGGTGCGCATTTCCACGCACGGGCCGTATGTTCACACGGGATTCAGTCCCGGAATTCAGGAGCAGAATTCGATTCTGCGCATGCGCGACGTGTTGAATGGCATCCTCGAATGGTCGCGCGAATGGGAACAGCACGCGGCGTACGGAGGGCTGAAAGGAATCGTCAATATCGGCGCGATTCGCGGCGGTTATCCGTGGCGCGCCAGCCGGACGCCGGAGAACACGGGCGTTTTTCTGGATGTGCGCGTGCCGCCCACTATGCCGTTGCAGCAGGCGCGCGCGGCAGTGCGTGATCTAGTCGAGAAGCTGCGAAAATCTCTTCCCAAACACGGCATTGAGTGGGAATGCTATGTTTCCGTCCCCGGCGCGGAAATACGCGAAGGCCATGAAATGATTCAAGCGATTGATGAGTCGCACCGGCAGGTGAAGGGAACCACGCCCGAGCGCGGCACCGTACTCTGGAGTTCCGATGCATCCGTGATGACGCGCTATGGCATCGCCAGCGTAAATTATGGTCCATCGAGCGGTCCGCGCGACGCCGAGGGCGAAAAGGTGGCCATCGCCACGCTCGTGGATATGTCCCGAATTTACGCGCTGGCCGCCGCTCGCATCTGCGGCGTGGTGGAATAGGTCTGCTGATGAGCACAACGACAAACTCGCACACGGTTCAGGATTGGGGCGGAATGAGCGCGTCGGAAGTCGGCCGCCGCTTCCGCAACATCCGCGAAGCACTGGCCAAAAACCATCTGGACGCGCTGCTGGTTTGCGGCAATCAATACAGCGGATTTGAGGGCGCAATCCGCTACGTTTCCGGTTTCGAGATCGTCCATCGCTACGTGTACGCGTTGATTCCACTCGATGGCGATCCGGTTGTGGTATTTCCCGCCGAGGCGCGCTGGATCGGAGATAAAAGGAAGCCGTGGATTCGAGATCACGTGTGGGCCGCCGTTCCCGGTGAATGGATTCGCGAGCAGGCGGAGAAGCAGGGATGGAAGCGGCTGGGCGTATATGGACTGTCCCAAGTTATGGCCGTGCGCGACTACGCGGCATTATCGGGCGGCGCGTGCGAGATGGTTCCCTTCGATGTGGAATTTGATTTGCTCCGCGCCGTTAAGAGCGAAGAAGAAATTCGCGCCGTGCGGCGCAGCATGGCGATTCTGCTGGATGGGTTTCGCGCTCTGCTGGAAGCTTATGCCCCGGGCAAGACGGAAGCCGAAATCATGGCGCCCGCGGTCGAAAAATTTTTCGCCGGTGGCGCGGGCCCGCGGATGATGAATATCGTGCTTTCGGGCACGGGCGGCGAGGCCGAAGCGCATTTCAAGGTACCCGGCGAACGGCGCGTCAATCCCGACGATTTGCTGCTCTATTCGCTGGAAATCACCGGTCCGGAAGGTTACTGGGTGGAGTTTTCGCGCGGCATCAGCAAGGGGCCATTGAGCGCGCGCACGCAGCGTATGGCGGCGTGTTATCCCGACGCGATGGAAGCCGCCCGGCGATTGATGCGTGAGGGCGAACCCGTCTCCAACGTGCACCGCGCATCAGCGGAGATTTTCGCCCGGAACGGATTTCGGCTGGGGCATCTTTCCGGACATTCCATTGGCGCAACGATGCTTGAACACCCGTCCATCGGCGAAAAAAGTACCACCACGTTGCGCGAAAACATGATTCTCTCGTTCCATCCGCAGGTTGTGGACGAAAAGGGCGAAGCGTGCCTGTACACGCAGGATACCTACCGCGTGGGCGCTGCCGAGGGCGAATGCCTGGCGCGCGTGCCCTGGAAAATGTTTGCGGGGCCTGAAAGCGGAATGGAGAACTGGTGAAAGTCTGCGTCATCGGCTGCGGAGCCATTGGCAGCCTCTTCGCCGCGCATCTGGCACGGCTGGAAGGCGTGGAAGTTTTTGCCTACGACCGTTTCGCCGAACACATAGACGCCATTCACGCGCGGGGGCTGCGAATTTCAGGCGAGGCGGATTTTACTTCTCGTCCTCGCGCCACGGTGAAGGCGCTCGAAATTCCGCGCTGCGACTACGGTCTGCTGGCAACCAAGAGCACCCACACACATGCGGCCATTGCCGACACTGCCCATCTTTTTGACGATAACAGCGCCGTGTGTTCCGTGCAGAACGGCATTGGCAACGAGGAAATCATTGCTGGGCGCGTGAAGTATGTAATTCGAGGAACAACTTTTCCGGCAGGCCACGTGGTCGAGCCGGGGCACGTTGGTTTCGATATTCAGGGCGACACGTGGATTGGGCCGTTCGAGCCTTCAGGCACGCCCATGGCGAAGGTGGAAGAACTGGCCGCACTGCTGACACGCGCCGGACTGCGCACTCACGCCATGGACGACGCGCGCGGCGCTCAGTGGACCAAGCTTATCTTCAATGCCGGAACGAATCCGGTTGGCGCGCTCACCGGCTTGCATCACGGCGCGGCGACTTTTTTCGAGCCGACCGGTGCGTTGTTCGGCGCGCTTATCGAAGAAGGGATGGCGGTGGCCACGGCAATGGGCATCGTGCTGCGCGAAGACCCTCGCGAACTGGTGCGCTACGCTGCGAACGCTCCCGGGCGGCATAAGGCGAGTATGCTTCAGGACGTGCTGGCGCGGCGACCTACCGAAGTGGACTTCGTGAACGGCGCCATCGCGCGCCTTGGCGAGCAACATGGCGTCCCAACGCCGCTCAATCGCGCCGTCTGGGCACTGGTGAAGGGTCTCGAGCATTCCTGGACGAATCCTTAGGGCAGCGCAAAAGGCACAGGAGAAATAATTCATCATGGCCGTACCATTCCGCATCGGCGTTTTGCAACTCAGCATGGAGCCCATCCGTGAGACGCTTCGCATGGCCAAGTCTTGTGAGGCGGCGGGCTTCGACACATTCTGGCTGGCGGAAGCATATCCGTGGTGGCGCAAGCATGGGATGGAGGCTCGCTCGTCGACTGCAATCGCTGCGCTGATTGCGCAGGAAACCGGGCGCATTGGCATCGGCTGGGGAATTATTTCGCCGTACACGCGGCATCCCATTCAAATCGCTATGGAAGCGCGCGTGATGCAGGATCTGTGCGGCGAAGGGCGTTTTCTGCTGGGTCTGGGTGCATCGAAAATTTTCATGCGCGAAATCGGCGAAGGCGAGCGCGGGCAGGAAGCCAGCCCAGCCGTTGTGATGCGTGAATCGATCGAGATTATTCGCGGAGTGCTTTCGGGCGATCCGTTTCAATACGACGGCAAGGCTTTTCAGGCAAACGTGCCGGGATTGAAGCCGGAAGCGGCCGTTAAGCGTTATCCCGTGCCGATGTACGTGGGAGCCACGGGACCGGTGCTGCAGCGCATGGCCGGCTCGCACGCGGATGGCCTGCTCACCGCCAGCATCACCACGCCCGCGTTTGTTCGTTATTCGCGGCAATTCATGGAGGAGGGCGCGCGCAAAGCGGGAAAAGATCCCGCATCGCTCGATTTAGGCTCCGTGATTGTCGGCAGCATCGGCCGCGATGGCGCGCATGCCAAAGATGGAGCGCGCGAGATGGCGGCCATGTACCTTGCGAATAAAGTACAGAACATTCGCGGCTCCGCCGACATGCTACTGGAAAAGGCCGGCCTCACCTTCGCTGAAATTCAGCCCATTGCTGATGCCATGGAATCCGGCGGACGTAAAGCCGCTGCGCGCGCTGTGACGGATGAGGTCCTGGCGAAGGTGTGCCCCATTGCCGGCACTCCGGATGAATGCGCCGCGCGCATCGAAGAATATCGTGCCGCAGGGTGCTCCCACATCATGCTCGAGCTGTGGGGCGAAAATCGCGAAGAGCAAGCGTGGCTCTTCGGCGAATCCGTCCTCCCCCATTTCCGCCGTTGAGTCTACGGGCCCGCCGACGCTTACGTGAAGTTTGTTGTGATTGGTTTTGTAGCGGCCCGATTGTTTTCACAAATTATGCGCCGAGGAAGCGCGCGTATAGTGAGCGCGCGACTGCCGGGTCCTGAGTGCCTTTGATGATGGCGCGGCCGTCGGGGAAAACGGTGATTTCCTGCGGCGGGACGCTGAAGCGCAAAAGGAAGCCGTTTTCGCGGACATCTTGCGCAACGGCGCGAAGGCGTTCGCCGAGCGCGGGCAAGTCGAACTGGCGGCGATGTTCGTGAATCTGGACCGAATCGCGTCCGCACATCGTGATATGCGGCTGATTTTGGCCTTCGAGCCAGCTGAAATCGCGGCGACCGCAGGCGCGGCAATCGGCGCGGCGGGGAATCTGCACAGATTGCGAGCGACCGCTCCAAACATCGAAAGACGTGAGGCGCTGGTGAAGAGCTTTGGGGTGCCCCGAAAGGATCTTCAGCGCTTCGGCGGCCTGCAGCGATGCAATCACGCCAACCGCCGCGTTCAGAACGCCGGCGGTGTCACAGGTTTCCTCCTGGATCGATCCTGTATCATCGCCTTCTCTTAAACACGCCAGGCACGCCGTCACGCCTGGCAAAATCGTCATCGTCAGGCCATAACTTCCCAGAACTGCTCCGTAAATCCAGGGCGTGCCGGACGAAATTGCGAAATCATTCACCAGCAGGCGCGTTTCGAAATTGTCGGCGCCGTCCAGAATCAAATCGAAACCGGAAAGAAGCTCGCGGGCGTTGCCGGGTGTGAGGTCGGCAATCACTGGATCAATGACCACGTCGGAGTTCATGGCGTGCAAATGACGTGCGGCGGCGACGGCCTTGGGGAGGCCTTCGAGAGCATCGGCCTCGTCAAAGAGGCATTGGCGCTGAAGATTGGACGCCTCGACGAAGTCGCGGTCCAATATGCACACCCGCCCGACACCGGCGCGCACCAGGAGACTGGCCGAACTGCTGCCAAGCGCGCCGCATCCTACCAACACAGCGGAAGAGCGCAGAAGACGTTCCTGCCCTTCTTCGCCGATGCCGGAAAAGAGAATCTGCCTCGAATATTTTTCGAGCTGTGTCCGCATCAGAGTGACGATTACTATCATAGCCCGCGCGGGCCTGGGGATACGATCTCGCGAGGATTGCAGCACAAAGGCTGTGCTAACCTGATTCGGAAGCATGGGCCATCGAGTGGAAAAGTTTGTGATGGGTCGCCGCTTTGCGGGGACTATGGCGGCTATTCTGCTGGTGCTGCTAGCCGCCGAGCCTCGCGCCGCAGCGCAGGGACACAGCTACGAGGGCACGCGTGTGAGTACCGTGCGCGTGGTTGACGAGACGGGACAGGAGATTGCGGCTACGCGAACTCCTATTCCGCTGCAGGCCGGTCAGCCGTTTCAAATGGACACGGAACGCAAGAGTTTGCGGGCGCTCTATTTGACGGGGCTTTATGCGGACGTGCGCACCGAAGCCATTGAGACGGCACAGGGACTGGACATCGCGTTCGTCGTGCGCCGGAATTATTATAACAACATGGTGCGCATTGCCGGAATTGACGATGATAGGCTGCTCTCGCGTTCCCTGGGAGCCATGGGACTGCCGCTGGGACAAATATTTGAAGAATCAGCGGTGCGGGATGGCATCGGACGTCTCAAGGAAGCGTTGCAGGGCGAAGGCTACTACGAGCCGCATGTCACCTACCAACTGGGGCCGAACGAGAAAACGCGGCAGATGGATGTGCAAGTTGCGGTGGTGCTGGGATTGCGCGCGCGCCTGGGGAAAATCACCTTCCAGAATCAGTCCGGGTACACGGACGAAGAGCTAAGGAAAAAATCGAAACTTTCCTCGGGGCAGCAGGTGAACTCCTCGCGGCTGGAGCGGGCACGGGATCGAATTCAGAAGTACCTGCACTCGAAGGAGTATCTTCAGGCGCACGTCAGCATTAAGCGCGGAACCTACGAACCCTCGCAAAAAAGGGTGCCGGTAAATCTTGTCGTGGTGGGCGGACCGCGCGTGCGGGTTGTGGTGGATGGAGCGAAATATTCGCAGCGACGCCTAAAGAAATTAATTCCCATTTTTGAAGAAGATAGCGTGGACGAGGATCTGTTGACGGAAGGCCGCCGCAACCTGCGGGATGATCAGCAAAAACACGGTTACTTCGACGCGCAGGTGTCGTTCGTGCGCTTCCAAAACCCTCAGACGCAGGAGCATGTAATTACTTACACCGTGGATCGAGGGCAAAAACACCGGCTTGCCGGCATCTCCATCGAGGGAAACAAATATCTCGGAACGGAGCTGTTGGAAAGCAGATTGACGATTCATAAGGCGACGCTACTCACATCCGGGCGGTTCAGTGAGCAACTTCTTCAGCAGGATGCTTCGTCCATGCAGACGATTTACCAGGCCAACGGTTTTCTGCAATCAAAGGTGGAAGCAAAGGAAGAACTAAATTACAAGGGACGCGCGAAGGATGTGTTTGTGCGTTTCCTTGTTACCGAAGGCCCGCAGACGCGCGTCGGCAGCCTGAATTTCGAAGGCAACCATGATGTGCCCGCGGGGAAATTGCTGGCAGTGGTGGGTTCAACCGCCGGAGAGCCTTATTCGGAATCGAATGTCTCGAGCGATCGGGACAACGTGCTGGCCTACTACTTTAATGAGGGCTTTCCACAGGCGCAGTTCACGTCGGAGGCAGTGGAATCGAAAACGTCGCCGCACCGCATGGACCTGACGTACAAGATTGTGGAGGGTCCACGGGTTCGGGTCGATAACGTCTATCTGACCGGTTACCACTACACCAGGCGCGGCGTGATTGCCCGGCAGGTGGCCGTGAAGCCGGATGAACCATTACGGCAGAGCGACGTAATTTTGACCCAGCGAAAGCTGTATGACCTGGGAATCTTCAATCGCGCGGTAGTGGCGCCGCAGAATCCCGATGGGACCGATCCGGACAAGAATGTGGTAGTAGGAGTCGAGGAAGCCAAGCGGTACACGATCGGTTATGGCGGCGGCTTCGAAGTCCAGGAAGTAGGTGGGTCGGCCGGAAGTCCCGGACAAACCCAATTAAATGCCAGCCCTCTGGGAATCTTCGAGATCAGCAGGAACAATGTGGGCGGGCGTGCGCAATCGCTGGGATTTCAAGCGCGGGCAAGCACGCTCGAATATCAGGGTCTGGTGAGTTATAACATCCCGGACTTCTTTTCGCACGATCGCTTCAGTCTGCAACTATCAGGCCTGGCCGCGAAGAGCGAAGAGGTGCAGACATTCACCTCGCGGCGATATGAAGGTTCATTGCAATTGACCGAGCGCCTGACACCCCGCACATCCTTGATCTATCGCTATACTTTCCGGCGCGTGCTGGCGGAAGTGAATACCCTTGAGTTGCCGACCGAAGAAATTCCACTGTTCAACCAGCCGACCCTGCTTTCCGGATTCGGCTTTACCTGGATTCGCGATGCGCGTGACGATCCGGCCGACGCCAAGCGGGGCAGCTTTAATACCGTGGACGTGAGCCAGTCGGCGCGCTCGCTGGGATCGGGCGCCGGATATTTTCGAGGTTACCTGCAGAATTCAACATTTCATACTTTCGGAAAATCGCTGGTATTTGCGCGCTCGGTGCGATTCGGATTGGAAGAAACGTTTCCCGGAAGTATCCCCGACAATATTCCGCTTCCGGAGCGATTCTTTGCCGGCGGTGGCACCACGTTGCGAGGATTTGGGCTGAACGATGCGGGTCCGCGTGATCCCACAACGGGATTTCCGGTGGGCGGTTTGGCGCAATTACTGTTCAACCAGGAACTGCGTTTCCCGATGACTTTGCCGGTGGTAGGCAAACGCCTCGGCGGTACATTTTTTTATGATGCTGGAAATGTGTACCGCTCGGTGAATGACATCACGCTCCGCTGGACGTCAAAATCCCAGCGCGATCTCGAATATATGTCCCAGACCGTGGGATTCGGACTGCGATATAACACACCGGTGGGCCCAGTGCGAGTGGATTTCGGCTATCAGCTGAATCCCGCTAAATTCCTGTTTTACAACCCAAACACTCGCTTCTACCAGACCAACCAATTGCCTCATTTCCAATTCTTTTTCAGTATCGGATCGGTCTTTTAATGCGGCGCGCGGCAGCTATTCCCATTTTGTTGCTGAGCATCGGCTTTGTGGCACGGGCCCGATCTGCTCCGCAGCCGACGGGACAAGAACCGGCGAGAGCGCAGCCGCTTACGCTCCCGGGCGCTGTAGTGATCGACGGCATCGCCGCCCGCATCGAGGGCGACATTATCACGGAAAGCGAATTGCGGGATTTGGCCCATTTTCAGGAATTGGTGAACGGGAAGGCGCAGAGCCGCGAAGAACTCCTAAACGAAATTCTGAATCAATGGGTGGTGCAGCATGAAGCGCAGAGCACTAACTATCCGAAACCCTCCGATGCCGGGGCAGACCAGGCAATGGCTGAGCTGGCGGCCAAATTCTCCTCGAAAGCGGTGTTTGAGGCGCGGTTGAAGGAATTAGGCCTCGATGAAGCAGCCGTCAAGCGGCAGCTTGGGCTTCAGGAATTTTTGGAAGGATTTCTGGAATACCGTTTTCACGCCGGTGTGGAAGTAACAGACAAAGACGTGGAGGCTTACTACAACACGGAATTCAAACGTCAGCTGGAGCTTCAGAAGCAGCCTGTGCCGCCGTTGGCAAGCGTCACAAATAAGATTCACGATCTGCTGATTGAGCAGGAGGTGAGCAAGCGGGCCGACGAATGGATCAGTCAGACGCGCTCGCATCTGCAGATTGATGTTTCGGGAGGGAACGGGTGCCTCGCGCAATCCGGAACCTGCTGATTGTTCTACTAGCGGTGACCATTCTCGTGCCGCTGGCGGCCGTCATTTATGTTGAGCGCGGCTGGGCGGAAGGCCCGCTGCGGCGGCTGGTGATCATGCAGATTGACAAAGCCACCGGAGGCCGCACCGAAATCGGCGCGGTTCATTTTCGGCTGCGGGGATTGCGCGCCGAATTGGATGATTTCACGCTGCATGGACGCGAACAACCCGGCACGCCTGTGCTCTTCCACGCCGATAAGATTCTGGTGCAGGCTAAATTACTTTCCTTTTGGGGCCATCGTCTGGCGCTGAGGGAAGTAGTTGTGGATCATCCTGACGTCACACTGCAAATTGCAGCCAATGGCGAGAATAATCTTCCTATTCCACCAGTCCATAAAACCAAGCGTCCGTGGCGCGAACAGCTCTTCGATTTACAAATTGGCCACGTGGAGTTGAGCGATGGGCACGTTGAGTATCGCAATCAGCGCATTCCGCTGGATGTGCGCGGAAACGATTTTCATTTTCTGATGATCTACGACGCTTCGGCGGCGGGTAACGACTTCTATGCGGGCCAGTTGGCAGTGTCGCAGACGGAAATCCGACTGCGACAAGATCCGCCCTTTACGGCGGACGCGCAGGCTCGTTTTACGCTGGGACGAGATAGTTTTTCGCTGGATGAGTTGCGGCTCGATGTCGGACAATCGCAATTCCAGGTTCGCGCCGAACTGGCCAGCTTTCTGCATCCCGCCTGGACCTTCCACGCGCGGGTTCGCCTTGCACTGGATGATATGGGACAAATCTTTCGCAAGCCGACGATTCCCACGGGGATCGTGAACCTCAGCGGAGAGGGTCAATACGCCGATGGGCAGTACACTGCGGACGGCCACTATGAAGCTCGCCGCGTGGGCACAAAATTCCAGTGGTTTCACGCGTCTGATATGCAAAGTTCGGGGCGTTTTGCCGCGACGCAAGACAATGTAGTGTTGCCGGACTTCAGCGCGCGCGCGCTGGGAGGTTCCCTCAGCGGGCGTGTGCAACTAATCTATAAGGACTTGGTGTTTCACACCCAGACGCGCATTCGCGGAGTAAGCCTGGCCGCTGCTCTGAAAGCTGTGGATAACCCGTCATTACCGGTCCGGACGTTGCACTGGAATGGCACCGTGGCGATAGATTCCGCAAACGATTGGGATGCGGACTTCCAGCATCTTCGCATTCGCGGGCAATCCACATGGACTCCCGCGGCCGTTCTTACTCCATCTGACGTTCCAGCGGCCGCAAGCTTCAGTTTTGACTACGTCCATGACAAGCGCGAAATGACTCTGACAAACAGCACAATCTCCACGCCCAATAGCGTGCTAAAGGTGGCCGGAACTCTGGGGAAGTATGACTCGGCCCTGGAAACGGAGCTAACCGCGCAACACTTGCTGGACTGGGATGATTTCATCAACTACCTGCGCGGGCCGGACAGTCCGCCAGTCCGCGTTGCCGGGCAAGCCCACTGGCGTGGGCGGATTCTGGGTCCTATTGGGGGGCCGAGTTTTGTCGGGCATGTAGACGCGGAGCATGCGCAGTACGGCAACCTTGACTGGGATAGCCTCACAGGCGATCTCGATTATTCGCCGGACGGCTTGCAGTTGAAAAACACGCACGCGGTGACGGGCGATTCGGCAATGGATATGAATCTTTCATTGTCATTTGACGGCGATTGGCATTTCTTGCCTCAAAGTCCGTGGCAGCTCGATGCTCACCTGAACCGCACGCCCATCGAAGGATTGCAGGAGTTTTTCCATACTTCCTATCCCGTGCAAGCTTTGGTTACAGGTGAGTTTCACGGAGGCGGAACGCGCGCAGAGCCAGAATTATCGGGCGATTTTCGAGCCGATAAGATCGTTGCTCGAGCCATTCATCTGGAGGAACTGAAGGCCCGGCTCGATCTGGAGCCGGGGAAGGTCTGCCTCCAACATGTGCATCTTGCAAGCGCGGGTGGAGAAGTCACCGGCGGCCTTTGTTATGACATTGCACAACGAGCAATGGATTTTTCTGTAGATGGTGCGGGGATATCTCTGGCGCAATTATTTCCGGAACCTGGCGGTCGGTTCGCGCCCAATGGAACACTGCAATTTCATGGGCACGGCCATGGATCTGTGCTGACTCCCGTGGGCGAGGGCCAGCTCCGCATTCACGGCTTGAGCTTCGGCGCGGAAAAGGAAGGCGACCTGGCGGCCCAGGTGACGTCAGACGGCACCACGCTCCACGCGACGCTCGCCTCCACCGTACAGGGGGAGCTTAATGGACAACTCGCAATAGGCCTCAGCGGGGATTATCCGGTGCAGGGCAAAGTGAATGCCCACCAAGTGGACCTCGACCCACTGATTGAATCTGCGCTTCACCTGGCGGAGATTACCGGCCATAGCAGCGTGGATGGCGTCTTTACGATCAGCGGGGTTTTGCGTAATCTTCGGATGCTTACCGTAGACGCGGATGTCTCACGGTTGTCACTCGATTATGAAACTGTGTCGCTCGAGAATGTCGGACCGTTGAGGCTGACCTATAGCGGCCAGCGCGTGAGTCTAGGCCAGGTCAGCCTTCATGGGCCGAATTCGGATTTTCGCGTGTCAGGCCAGGCGGATTTCACCGGGGACAAGGCGCTGAACATTCGCGTGGATGGGACCGTTAACCTGCATCTGCTGGAAGGCTTTGTCCCGGCGCTGAACGCGCAAGGTGCGGCGGTTGTAAGCGCGGGCTTTGGCGGAACATTCAGCCGTCCACAGATTACGGGACAGATACGCGTATCCGACGTGACCGGCGAATATGGCGAGTTTCCCGCCGGCCTCACGCATGTGAGCGGAACATTTACATTCGATCGGCAGCAACTCATCTTCGAAAATGTGAAGGCGCGGTCCGGCGGCGGGGACCTCTTGCTGAGCGGCTCGGTGGGCTACAGCATCCGGCCCGTGCGCTTTGACGTGAGCACGACAGCCACGAACGTTCGCATACGCTATCCGGCGGGGCTGAGTTGGCTTGGCAGCGCGACGATCAGATTGGCGGGAACATCCCAATACGGATTGCTTTCCGGCAATGTGACTGCGGATCGCCTGCTGGTTTCATCCAGCGATCAGCTCGCTGGAATGCTGGCGACCAACCCCGCGGGCACAACCTTTGTAGCGTCTTCGTCAACTTTTCTTCGCAATCTGCAACTGGATATTTCGGCGCAGGCCGGGCCGGGGGCGCGAATGCAGTGGAGCGGGGCGCGTCTGGATATCGAGGGAGGCGTGCGCGTCCGAGGCACGTGGGACCATCCAGTGATCCTGGGAGACGTGCAGATGCTGCAGGGAGATTTGGTCTTCCAGGGAACGAAATATCAGATCAACCGCGGAGACATAAATTTTGCCAATCCTTTTCGCCTGGATCCCAACCTAAACGTCGAGGCTACCACGACGATCCAGCAATACGTAATCACCATCAGCTTTTCAGGTCCCATGAGCCATCTTTCGCTCGCATATCGCTCCGATCCGCCGCTTCCTACCAGCGATGTGATTGCGCTGCTGGCCCTAGGAAGCACGGGCGAGCAAACGGGGCTGCGCTCGGCGGGAGGGCAGCAATCGCAAAACTATGGAGCCACGGCTCTGCTCTCGGCGGCGATTTCCAATCAACTGGGCGGACGAATCGAACAGCTTTTTGGAATCAGCAGTTTTCGCGTCTCGCCTTTTTTGGCGGGGACTACGGAACAAAATGCCGCGGCGCGCGTCACGATTCAACAGCAGGTAACGCGCCAACTCACGGTGACGTACAGTACCAACGCGCAGTCCAACCAGCAACAGGCCGTGCAACTGGAATACGCGCTCTCTCCCAAGGTTTCGCTCGTGGCGTTGCGCGATATCAACGGCATCTATAGCGTCAGCGTGAAGTTCACCAAGCGTTTGAAATAGACGGCGCTCCGACGAATTCCTCGCGCATTCATCAGATTAGAACGAAGGCCATGGCTTGCGCTGGTTTCTCTGTGTTACTTTGTCCGAAGGAGCGCGGCGCGCTTGGTCCGTTGTGGATGTTGCCGGCCAGGAGATTGCAGACATGGAAGATTTGCTGAAATGGCGCAAGGAATTTCCGATCCTGGAGAAATCCACTTATTTGATCAGCAATTCGCTCGGTGCGATGCCCCGGGGTGTGTATGACAGCCTGCGCGCGTATGCGGACGCTTGGGGAATCCGCGGCGTTCGTGCCTGGGAAGAAGGCTGGTGGGACATGGCTGTCTCAGTGGGCGACAAAATCGCGGCGCTCGTGGGAGCCGAATCTGCCTCGATCTCCCTGCATCAAAATGTGTCACTGACCCAGGCGATTATCTCCTCCTGCCTTGATTACAGAAAACGACGAAACAAAATCGTTCTCGTCGACCGCGAATTTCCGTCCATCATCTATTTTTATTTGGAGCAGCGGAGGCGCGGTGCGCGTGTGCAAGTTGTGAAAAGTAAAGATGGCATGCGCGTGCCAATGGAAAAGTTTCTGGCTGCGATTGACGAGACCACGCTTCTGGTGCCGATTTCGCTGGTGCTGTTCCGCAGCGCCACGATTGTGGACGCGCGCGCCATTATTGAACGGGCTCACAAAGTGGGCGCGCTTGTCGTGCTGGACTGTTATCAGGCGACCGGGACCGTTCCGGTGGATTTGTCCCAGCTGAAGCCGGACTTTGCCGTGGGTGGAGTTCTAAAATGGCTGTGCGGCGGCCCGGGCGTGGCTTATTTATATGTCAGGCCGGATTTGCGAACCAAGCTTCGCCCGGCCATCACGGGCTGGGTGGCACACCAGCGTCCCTTCGCTTTCGAAGTTGGAGCTATTGATCAACGAGAAGATTCTTTCCGCTTTTTGAACGGCACGCCGCACATTCCGGCACTTTACGCCTGTCAGCCGGGCCTTGAAATTATTGCCAAGGCGGATATCGGAAATATTCGCGCCAAGTCCCAGCAGCAGACCGCGCGAATAATGGAAGCCGCCCTGGCACGGGGTTGGAAGGTGAACACGCCGGAGAATCCCGCGGAGCGTGGCGGAACAGTATCCGTGGAGTGCCCAAATGCTTCAGAAGTGGCCGGCGAGTTGGTGGCTCGCAATATCCTGGTGGACTATCGGCCGGAAGCTGGCGTCCGGTTTTCTCCGCATTTTTACAATCGCGATGACGAAATCGATTTCGCCTTCGCGGAAATGGAAACCATCATCAGCAAGCGCGTGTGGACGCGGCGCAAGAAGTCTGCATGACCAACGGTGCTATGTCTGGCTGGAGACCGTTTGCGGATAATAGCCGCCCGTCGACAACAAACCAGGAGACTTGCTCGGCGCAACGCAGTGAAATGGTGGAATCGCAGTTGCGGAGGCGGGGAATTTCTTCCGAGCGCGTGCTGGCGGCAATGCGTGCCGTGCCGCGCGAAGAATTTGTGCCGCCGGATCAACGTCCGAATGCCTATGCCGATATGCCGTTGCCCATTGGCGATGGGCAGACCATATCGCAGCCCTATATCGTCGGAGCCGTGGTGGAAGCGCTGGAGCTTTCGGGCATCGAGCGGGTGTTGGAAGTAGGCGCGGGATGCGGTTACGCGGCCGCAGTACTGTCTTTGCTCGTGCGAGAAGTGTTCGCGATGGAATGGAATGAAAATCTGGCGGTCGGCGCGAGGGGTAGACTGGCGAACCTGGGGTATGGGAACATAAGTGTGATAACGGGCGACGGAGCGATGGGCTATCCCTCCATGGCGCCATTTCAGAGAATTGTTGTAGCGGCAGCCGCGCCGGTCGTGCCACCGCCGCTCCGAGAACAGCTCGCCGATGGGGGCTTATTGGTAATCCCGCTGGGCGGCCCGGGCGTGCAGGAACTAATACAAATACGGCGACACGGCAACAGCTTCGCCGAAAGAGTGATTTGCAACTGTCGCTTCGTGCCTCTTCTGGGATGCCATGGATGGGAGGCCACGCCGCGATGAGCAGTGACGTTCCCGAGCTTTCCATCGTCATTCCCGCCTACAATGAAGAACAACGCTTGCCGCGGACATTCGAGCGCATCCGCGACTATCTGACGGCGCGGGGCGGCACCTGGGAAATTATTGTGGTGGATGACGGTTCAGCGGATGGTACCGCGCGCGTTACGAAGGAATGGTGCCGTCAGATTCCGGCGATGCGGCTCATCTCCAACGGCAGGAACCGTGGCAAGGGGTATAGCGTGCGGCATGGGATGCTCGAAGCGCGAGGCCGCATCGCTCTCTTCACCGACGCTGATCTCTCGGCTCCCATTGAAGAGGCTGACAAACTTTTTGCAGCTCTCGACGCCGCCACCGTGGCCATCGGATCGCGTGCCATGGACCGGACGCTGATTGAAGTGCATCAGTCACGCCTGCGCGAATTGGCCGGCATCATTTTCAATTTTCTTGTGCGCATGATGACGGGCCTTCCTTTCGTGGACACGCAGTGCGGATTCAAAGCATTTCGCCGCGAGCCCTGCGGTATTATTTTCGAGCAGCAGCGTACCGAAGGATTCGGCTTCGATCCTGAAATCCTGTTTCTGGCGAAACGGCATGGTCTCGCCACTGTGGAAGTGCCTGTGCGCTGGGCCCATGACCCCGGCACGAAAGTACGCGTGGGACGTGACAGCCTGAAAATGCTTCTCGATGTGGCTTGCATCCGCTGGAATGTGCTGCTGGGGCGGTACCCTTACTGCTCCGGTCCGGCATGAGCTTTGTAGAACAAAGTACTTGACAATAAATGTAGTCGTGGCAAACTGCGACTATGGCCTCCTTCGAGCCTCTTCCCTCACCCCGGCCCGATCCGCTGCGGCTGGACAAGCACGCCCAGGACAATCTGCGTTTTATCCGCGAAACAATGGAACGCGCCACGTCGTTCACCGCTGTTCCCGGATGGGGAGGCATGGCGCTGGGCATCACGGCCCTGGGCGCCAGCGCAGTAGCGGCGATGCAAAAGACCCACGTCGCCTGGCTGGCCACATGGCTGGTGGAAGTTGTCGTGGCCATTGGAGTGGCCGGATGGACGACCTTGGCGAAAGCGCGCGCTGCCCATGATCCCGTTTTGGCTGGGCCGGGAAGAAAATTCACTTTAAGTTTCGCCCCTTCTTTGTTTGCGGGAGCGTTGCTGACGGTGGTACTTTTTCGCGCGGGATTTTCAGCTGCGGTTCCCGGAACTTGGTTACTGCTCTACGGAACCGGGGTCGTTACTGCCGGATCGTTTTCGATTCGTATCGTGCCTCTGATGGGGCTGTGTTTTATGGTCTTGGGCGCGGTAGCGCTTTTCAGTCCACCGGGCTGGGGCGACGCCTATCTGGCGGCTGGTTTCGGAGGGCTGCATTTGATTTTCGGTGCCGTAATTGCAAGGAGGTACGGTGGCTAGATCAGGATTGTTACGAAAGGGAAAGGAGCCGCTCGGCGCGCACGGGCCGGCGGCGGAAATAAATACCCAGGCAAATCGCCCCCCCGTGGGAAAACTGGATCGGCTGATCCATGAGCGGATGCGCCTTTCCATCGTCAGTGCGCTCGCGGTGAATGACCGCCTGACTTTCAACGAACTGAAGGGCTTGCTGCGAATGAGCGACGGCAATTTAAGCGTTCACGCTCGAAAACTGGAAGAAGCCGGCTACATCGCTTGCCTGAAATCGTTTTCCGGACGATTGCCTCGAACCGAATATCGCCTGTCTCCCGCAGGACGGCGTGCGCTCGAGCGCTATCTGGACCACATGGAAGCCCCGATTCGGGCTACGCGGGAAATGTAAAGGCTGCAATTTTTTTTGGCGCGAAACTTTATGAAGGAAAGTACTTTGGGCAATCCAAGTCCTCCCGGTCTGCATGTGGCCGTTCTAATGGATGGCAATGGCCGCTGGGCAGCCGCGCGCGGCCTGCCGCGATCCGCTGGGCATCGTGCCGGCGCGGAGACGGCGCGGCGCATCAGCGATGCCGCTCCAGCGTTGGGGATCGGTACACTGACCTTGTTTACTTTTTCTTCCGACAATTGGGAACGGCCTAGAGGCGAAGTTGCGGCGCTGCTCAGCGTGGTGCGGGATTTTCTGGAGGCGGAAACGCCGCGCTGTGAGGCAAGGGGAATCCGCATTCGCGTTATTGGACGACGCGATCGCATCAGCCGTTCGCTGGCAACGGCCATCGCAATCGCGGAAGAGCGCACAGCGGCGGGCAAGAATCTCGATCTTCGGCTGGCAGTGGATTATTCATCCCGTGACGCGATCCTGCGAGCCGCTTGCTGGCTGCTTTCCAGCCGCGAAGTCACGCAACCGGAATTTTCCCGCCGCCTGGGTCAAGTGATGCAAACCGGCGGCGCGTCGCCGGATGTCGATCTGCTGATTCGTACCGGCGGCGAACAACGGTTGAGCGATTTTCTATTGTGGGAATGCGCCTATGCGGAATTAATTTTCACGCCACGGATGTGGCCGGAATTTAGCGCTGCCGATATGTCGTCGGCCGTAAATGAATTTCATCGTAGGGAGCGGCGTTTTGGGCGCGTTCCGGAGGCTGCTGCGGTCTAGGGAGTTTCGGGCCAACCGTCTATTCGGAGGGAGCGCGCGAAATGGCGCGGCTCTGGGCCATTTCGAACGCCTTGCGAAGGACTCTCATGGCCGTCGGAGTCAACGAATAGGCGGCGAGATCTGTTTCCTCCGCCCAAGCCACATCAAGCACATCGCTGGCGGCCTTTTCCGTGCCGCTGATTCGTTCGCAAAGACAATCCAGGATCACATAATGATATCGGATGCGTCCGTTCGCGTCGGGAAGGATTCGTCCGAAGACCTCAATCAGGTCGAGCACTCGTACTTCGAGTCCTGTCTCTTCGTTCAACTCCCGGCGCACCCCTTGTTCCAGCATCTCGCCCACTTCCAGTGCGCCGCCTGGAATAGACCATTCGCCCTCCAGCGGAGGCGCGCCCCGCCGGATCAAAAGCGCTTTGCCGTTTTCAATGATCACGCCGCCCACTCCTAAAATCGGACGAGCTGGATATTCGCGGTTACCCATGTCACACGGTTCTCCGAACACCACATTGCAGCGACCTGTGCCGTTATATAATAGCCGGGCTCGCGTATGAGCAGCGACTTCTCGAAGGAGAGATGCGGTGGCCAGGTGCCCAAAATGCGACACGGAAATTGACCTCGACGAAGAGGAAATGGAAGAAGGCGAATTGCTGAGCTGTCCGGAGTGCGAAAAAGGACTCGAAGTAGTTCAAACGCATCCTCTGCGCTTGGATGCCATTTCGGACGATGACGACGAAGAGGACGATGATGAGGAAGATCTGGAATCCGATGACGACGATGATGATGACGATGATGATGATGACGACGATGACGATGATGATAAAAATAAGGAAGAAGATGACCAGGACGACACAGGAGATGTAGAAGAACCGCAATGAAGACAATGCAGCATGACTCATCGGCATGTTGCAGGAAGCTTGTTCGCGCACTTTTGAATGATTTCTTGTCAGCCCTCGGACCCTTGGATTTATTACGAGACAGTCCGGGAACGGAAGAATGCGGGCCCCGTGATGACGGCAGAGAGTGAGCAGGGCTGGCAATGGCCACCGGGATTGTGGAGGCGATATGAAAGGCAGGCCGACGGTTCGACGTTGGACTCAACGCTTGGATCTCGTTGTGCTGGCGGCGACGTTACTGCTGGCGGGGGCCGCTTTCGCGCAGGATCAAAACAAGAAAAAAGACGCTGATTTGCGGACGATTCATGGGATGGTGGTGGACAAAAGCGAAAATCCGGTCGCCGCCGGCATCGTATACCTGAAGAATTTGCGCACCTCCGCGGTAAAAACCTACATTTCCGACGATGCCGCGAAATATCGCTTCAGCGGCTTGGACCCTCATGCCGACTACCAAATCTATGCCGAGCACCAGGGAACGTGCTCACCGTCGCGCACGATTTCCAGTTTTGATGTTCGCATGGATATTGACCTTACATTAAAATTGACCCGCGACAAGTGCGACTGAGGCGTTCGACAGGGCACGCACGTAGTGGCATGATCGCCGGAATGTCGGATGGGCCCAAAGGAAACACCGGGGTGGCGCAGACGAATAATGCCGGCGGTGGGACTCGAACCCACGGCCTAGGGATTATGAGACCCTCGCTCTACCTCTGAGCTACACCGGCACGGGTAACGGACGGATGGATTGATGCTAAAGGCGAGCGCGGCAGAGTGTCAAGCGGCGAAGTCCGGCGACTGCCCTCAAAGGGACCGCGCAGTCGTAACTGGATAGACACATAGGTTTTTATTCTGATAGGCGACAGTTGACAGGCGAGAAACGCCCATTTATTCTAGCTACACTATTAGAAAGCTGTTTTTCCCAAGAGCTATGACTCATATCGATAAGGGAGTGCCTCTTAGGGTTTAACAAGTTATAACCCCCCTTGCCTAATAAGGCATAGGCCAATATACTTCCTCCTGTGGTAAATCCAACTCCGCTTGGGAGGTAGTGTCATGAATCGTTGGCTAACGGTTATATTATTGGTTCTAGTAGTGCTTGTGGGCGCGATGGGCTTGCGCAATTTGGTCGTGCATGCGCAGCCGGCAGTAGCGAACGGAATGTCGTCACCGGTGTTGATGGCCGGGACGAGTGCTCCCGTACCCCCGGATCCATGGAGCGGAACGAGTGCTCCGGTGCCTCCGGATCCGTGGAGTGGCACGAGTGCTCCAGTTCCTCCCGATCCATGGAATGGGACGAGCGCTCCGGTTCCTCCCGATCCATGGGGAGTTCGCTAGTACTGAAGGCTAGTACCCTTCGCGTAATAAGGTAGTTGCCACGGGCTGGCAGTTCGTGTATAGTCTGAGGACGATATGCTGAGCCCGTTCGATTACTTGATTTGGTCAACCGGATTCCTCGCCGGCATCTATGTGGTAGTTTGCTCGCTGGCACGTAAGCAATTCACGCGCTACCTCTCAGTTCAGGTTTATATTTTGGTCACGGTCGCTGCTTCCGTGGTGCAGTTCGTCACTTTACGCGAATATGGTTTTACCTCCCACCAGTACATGTATGCTTATTATTACGGTGACTGCCTATTGACCGTGCTCCTTTACCTGGTGGTGATGGGGCTGTATTCACATGTTTTTCAGGAATTGAAGGCTAGCCGCTACGTGCGGGTAGCTGCGGTGCTGTTATTGCTGGGTGTCGCTGGGTTTTCCTACGTTGTCGTCCGCCATAATGCACACAACTTAACCGGAAAGTTTGTGCTGGAAATCTCGCAAAATCTTTATTTTGTCGGCGCTGTGCTCACTTACGGTCTGTGGGTGGCGGTTTTGAAATTGCGGGAAACTCGCGCGCGCTTGATCCAACTGGTTCTTGCCATGGGCGTCTATTTTAGCGCCTTTGCGGCGCTGTATGCGCTCCGGAACATGTTCCCGAATCTTGCATTCTTGCACGGAATCCCGCCGCTTCTGGGTGTTTGGCTGCCTGTAGCGTGGGCATATACCTTAACCCGAATTCCAGAGGAGGCACGGCTGGCGCCATCTGCATTGGCCGTGGAGGCTCGATGATAGCTGTGATAATTTGCCTGGCGTCGCTCGCCGCCCTGTTGCACTTTTTTATTTCTTATGCCCGGTCGCTCGTGGCCACGTATCGCTGCGTGGAGCTTTCCGACCAGGTTCGCAATTTAGCCGAAGCGCAGAGCTCCGGTGTCAGTGCCGGTGAATTCAGGCGTTTGCGCCAGCTCGTGGGCCTCTGCCCGGAGCGCGCCGACGACCATTTTCAAATTCAGGCCGTGGGCGCCTATTATGAACTCGTTACTTTTGTTGAAGCGGTTTTGAAGTCGGTTCCCTCACTGCTGCGACGGCTCGAAAGAGAGCGCGCGGGATGCGCGCATTTCGCAGCAGTGGCCCTTGAAGAGCGTATCCGCTACAGCCGTTCCCTGCTCGAACACGGCGCTGGTACATCGTAGGTTGCTCCCCTTTCCGGCCGCCTGTTATCATCGCAGGCAGCCCGGAAGATGTGGTCTGCCGGTGTTTGCTCTCGCGTGCCTCTTTCACTTGAAAAACGGGTCTTGCTTGCCCTTCGCAGCGCCGGATCGGCTCGCCCGGGTGATCGCTTGGGTGTCGCCGTCTCCGGCGGCGGTGATTCTGTAGCACTCTTGCTGCTGTTACAAGGACTATGCAGCGAATCGGGAATCAGCCTGGTGGTTATTCATTTCAATCACCTCCTCCGAGGTTCCGATTCAGATGCGGACGAGGTATTTGTATCCAATCTGGCGCGAACATCCCAGCTCGAATTTCTGGCCGCGCGAGAAGATGTGGCGGCGCTAGCTCGACAAAACCGGTGGAACCTTGAAGATGCCGCGCGACGCGCACGCTACGCATATTTCGAACGCATCGTGACACAGGGAAATGCCGCGCAAATCGCCGTTGGACACACATTGGACGATCAGGCCGAGACCGTAATGGCGAGGCTATTGCGGGGCACCGGTCTTAGGGGACTGACGGCCATTCATTCGGTGCGCGGCCCTATTATCCGTCCACTGCTGGACGTGCGGCGGCGAGAGCTGCGAGATTACCTGAAGCGGCGCGGTGTGCAATGGCGTGAAGACGCCACAAACAGTGATCCCGGCAGGCTGCGTGCGCGTCTCCGCGCTGATCTGCTGCCGGAAATCGAGAAGAATTATGCTCCAGCCATTGCCATTCACCTTGCCGAACTGGCGCGGCAGGCGCAGGCGGAAGAAGTTTTTTGGTCGGCTCTCGTGGAAGCCGGATTTCGCCGCCATGTGAAGGTCTCGGTGCAGGGGCTGGAAATCAACGGATCGGATTTGCTTGCCCCTTTGACTGGGTTGGACGCGTTGGATGGCTCGCCGGTGCAACAGGCCCTAAGCAGGCGGTTGATTCGCAGGATTGTGGAAGAAAGCTGTGGTCGCGGGAACTTTCCGGCCGCGAGACACGTCGAAGAAGTTATGGGCTTAGCAGAGGCTGATCACAGCGGCCAAGTCCTGCAACTTCCGCATGGACTTCGTGTCCTGAGGGAATTTGGCCGGCTTACGTTTGTATCACCAGACGAGCCCGGTCAGCACAAAATCCGGAGCTTGCTGAGATCGGTTTCCTATGAGCACCGATTTGAAGCGCCGGCTGGCGGGTCCGTCCATATTTCGATTCCGGAAATCCGCAGCCACTATCGGTTGAAATTGATTGACTGGCCATCCGTGGAGCGAGAGACTAGAGAGGGTGCACAAGCCCTCGATCCGGCCTCTCTGCGTTCTCCTCTGGTGTTGCGTAATTGGCGCGCTGGAGACGCATATTGTCCCGCTGGAAGGCGGCGTTCCCGAAAGATAGCCCGCATGTTATTGCTTCGGCGGATTCCGCGAAATGAGCGCGCCGGATGGCCTGTTCTCACCAGCGGGGGAGATGTAATCTGGGCCAAGGGATTTCCCCCCGCGAAACACGTGACACCGGGGCAAGATACGCAAAAGGCGTTGGTAATTCTCGAGCAGAAGGTCTGAATAAATGCGTTGCACACCTTCTAGTGGGAATCGCATCTAAGCGAGGGTAGGGCAGCGGTTGAGCTTGTCGCCGCCGCGGGGGATGGAGTACGAAATTGAATTCAACAGTTCGGACAATTTTCCTCTGGTTGCTGATGGTCATTCTGGCCGTGGTGCTGTGGAAGATGGCTTCCACGGGCGGACAGTCCGCGCATGAGCAGGAGCTAAGCTATACCGATTTCCTGTCGCAGGTGCAGCGTGGAAATGTCAGCGAGGTCACCATTTACCTGGGCCAGATCAGCGCGGAAGTGCAAGGTGAACTCCGCGATCCCAGTGGGTCAAAGTTCCGCGGTGTCACGATTCCCCAGGCAAATCTGCCGGACCTTACCAAGCAACTTCAAGACAAGGGAGCGCGGCTGAATATCAAGGAAGTAACGCGAGCTGATTGGGTAAGCTTCCTGATGACGGCCGCGCCGTTGATCCTGGTAATCATTTTTTGGATATTCATGGCCCGCCAGATGCAGGCTGGAGGTAACAAGGCGCTAAGCTTCGGTAAATCCCGAGCGCGGCTGCTGACAGCGCAACAAAAGAAAGCAACATTCAAGGACGTGGCCGGCATTGAAGAGGCCAAGGAGGAGCTGCAGGAGATAATCGATTTCCTGCGCGATCCTCAGAAATTTCAGCGTCTCGGCGGGCACATTCCGAAGGGCGTATTGTTGGTCGGGCCCCCGGGCACCGGCAAGACGCTTCTCGCTCGCGCGATTGCGGGCGAAGCGAATGTTCCCTTTTTCTCGATCTCCGGCTCGGACTTCGTGGAGATGTTTGTGGGCGTCGGCGCCAGCCGCGTGCGCGATCTCTTCGAACAGGGCAAGAAGAACGCGCCGTGCATCATTTTCATAGATGAAATTGACGCTGTAGGCCGGCATCGCGGCGCCGGTCTGGGCGGCGGCCACGATGAACGTGAGCAGACGCTCAATGCGCTGCTGGTGGAAATGGATGGTTTTGAATCCAACGAAGGCGTAATTCTGATTGCTGCAACGAACCGCCCTGATGTGCTGGATCCAGCCCTGCTGAGGCCGGGCCGTTTTGACCGTCGCGTAGTGGTGCCCCGGCCGGACGTCAAGGGCCGCGAGGAAATTCTGCGCGTACACTCCCGGAAGGTTCCCTTGTCGGAAGACGTGGACCTTTCCATTCTTGCCCGCGGCACTCCCGGTTTTTCCGGCGCTGACCTGGCGAATTTGATCAATGAAGGCGCGTTGTGGGCTGCACGCCACAATCGCAAATCCGTGATCATGTCGGATTTCGAGATGTCCAAGGACAAAGTTTTGATGGGGGCCGAGCGGCGCTCGCTGATTCTCTCCGACGAGGAAAAGAAGAATACGGCATATCACGAGGCCGGGCACGCGCTGGTGGCATCCATGGCGCCGGGCGCGGATCCACTGCACAAAGTGACGATTATTCCACGCGGAATGGCGCTGGGCGTCACCATGCAGCTACCCATTGACGACAAGCATACGTATACGAAAGAGATTCTCGAAACGCAGCTTTCCGTTCTGATGGGCGGTCGCGCGGCCGAGGAAATGTTCCTGCATCACATCACCACTGGAGCAGGCAACGACATTGAGCGCGCCACGGAGATTGCGCGCCAAATGGTTTGCGAGTGGGGCATGAGCACGCTGGGCCCGCTCACCTACGGTCGCAAGGAAGAAGCGATTTTCCTGGGCCGCGAGATCGCGCAACATCGCGACTATTCCGAGGACACTGCCATCCGTATTGACCGCGAAGTGCACGGCATCGTCACGGACGCCTACAATCGCGCTCATAACATTCTGGACGCGAACCGCGATGCCCTGGAGCGCGTCGCCCAGGCTCTCCTCGACAGGGAAGTTCTCGAAGGGCGCGAGATTACCATGCTCCTAGAGGGTAAGACGCTGCCTGACAAGCCGCTGCCACCGCCGCCTTCGGCGCCGCCGCTGCCCAGCAGAGAGCCGCAGCCATCTTTGCGCCCACAGCCCAGGCCGATTCCCGGTTTGGCCAAGGGCGAGAAGCCGGCGCCAGCCTGATTTTTGCGGTCGGTTCACACCCTAATATTTTTGTTGATTCATAGTCGTTCCCGGGGGTGAAGCTGTCTCCGGTGCCCTCCTCGGCGTACAATAGCTTCATGGGTAACGGCGATTTTCCTGTATTTGAACTTGACTGTCCGTGCTGTGGAGCGCGCCTCTCCGTGGACGCGCATTTGGGTGTGGTGCTCTCCCATGTTGCGGCGAAAGCGCCGCCTTCCGTGGATTTGGACGATGCCGAGCGAATGCTGCGCGAGCAGCGCGAGCGCATCGAGGAGAAATTCCGTCAGTCCGTCGCCGCTGAGAAGATCAAGGACGACGTTCTCGAGAGAAAATTTGCTGAAGGCCTTCGCCGTGCCAAGGATACACCCCTGGAAAAGCCCCTCCGCGACTTCGACCTTGATTAGCCATTCGCTTGGAAAATCCATTCGCTTGCCTGCATGCCCTCCATTGAAATTTTGCCCATGAAATTGCGTGCCATATTTCGCTGGCGTCTGCCCCGGCGCGTATTGCTGCTCGGAAAGCGCACGCTCATCATGGGCGTGCTGAATGTGACGCCGGATAGCTTCTCCGACGGCGGCGAATTTCTTTCACCACAAGCAGCGGAGAAGCGCGCGCTGGCCATGCAAAAAGCCGGCGCCGACATATTGGATGTCGGAGGAGAATCCACGCGTCCGGGATCCGCTGGTATATCCGCAAGGGAGGAACTGCGCCGCGTGTTGCCCGTTCTGGAAGCGCTTCGCGGGCGCTTGCGGATTCCTGTCTCTATTGACACTCGCAAGGCCGCAGTAGCCGACGCGGCGGCTCAGGCGGGAGCCGAAATTGTGAACGACGTTACAGCTTTTCGCGCCGATGCGGATATGGCGCGGGTCGCGCAGCGCCGGAAGATGGGTGTTGTCCTGATGCACATGCGCGGGAATCCGCGGAGCATGCAGCGGCAGCCGTTCGCCGCCGATGCTCTTCGCGATGTTTCCTCCGGACTGCGCGAGGCTGTCCGCCGAGCGGAAATCGCCGGAGTTCTGCCGTCCAGAATCGTGCTGGATCCCGGCATTGGTTTCGGAAAAAGTTTTCGGCAAAACTACGAGTTACTGGCGCAATTGTCCACCCTCGCGCGGCTGGGCTATCCGCTGCTTGTGGGAACCTCGCGAAAAATGTTTTTGGGAAAGACGTTGCGCGGCGCTCCGCCGCAAGCGCGCATTTGGGGCAACGCGGCAACTGTGGCGGCAAGCATTCTGGCCGGCGCGCATATCGTGCGTGTCCACGATGTAATGGAAATGGCGCAGGTTGCGCTGGTTGCGGATGAAGTATTGAATGCCGCGTCGGCAGCGAGTCCCGGAAGCTGACGTGGGATGGCCGGAAGCGCGTCTCGATTCGTCTTTCCGCTTTCGACTGACCTATAATCTTCGCCGCTGCAAGACTTATAAAGATCCGGGGCCGGACAAAACGATGAATTCAGTTTCAGGCAGAGTTGTAATTGCTTTCAGCGCCGTGCTGGCCTTGGTCCCGCTAACCTGGGCACAGCAAAATCCATTGGGACAGCCGCAAGGCGGCGTTTTCAATCCTCCCGCGCTGAAAGGCGAAGGGGGATGTTCGCTCACCTCGAATTGCGCAGACGTGGCGCCGGGGATGATTCGGAGCGCGCTAGGGCAGTCTCCATTGGAAGAAAACTTACGCGAACTCACCGACCGCGTCGGCGGACGCGTCACGGGCTCGCCCGCCGCTCACGATGCGGTCTTGTGGGCCGTCAAGGCGTTTCGCGAGGCAGGTGTGGACGATGTCCACGTGGAAAAATTTATGATGCCTCACGGCTGGAGCGAAGGAGCCACCAGCCTCGAGGTGCTCGCTCCGGCGCGGTTTGACGTTCGCCTGGTTTCGACGGGCTGGTCGCCGGCCACACCGCCCGGTGGAATCACAGCGCCAGTGGTGGATGTGGGAGCGGGCGACGAAGCGGGATTTGCCAAGGCTGGGCAGGCCGTTCGAGGTTCCATAATTCTTGTCCATAGCAATATCCTGGAAACATATGAACAGCTTGCCGACGAGTATGTGGAGGGAGTCGCCATTGTGAGTCGTGCCCGGAAAGCGGGCGCGACGGCTATTTTCTGGATGTCGTCGCGTCCAAACCGCTTGCTCTACCGGCATATTCTTTCATTGAACGGCGAGACTGAGCCTCTCCCGCAAGCTATCCTGGCACGCGAAGATGCCGAACGCATCGCGCGATTTCTGGCGCATGGACAAGTTGTCCAGGTTCGTTTCGACATGCCCAACCGTGTCACTGGCCCCGTGGAAGCGGAGAATGTGGTGGCGGAAATTCGCGGCCGCGAGAAGCCGGACGAATTCGTTCTACTTGGCGCACACCTGGATTCCTGGGAACTGGGAACCGGTGCGCTCGATAACGGCTGTAACGCCACCCTCGTGATTGACGCAGCGCGGGTGATTCACTCTTCCGGCGTGCAGCCTCGGCGTTCGATTCGCTTTGTTCTGTTCACCGGCGAAGAGCAGGGCATGCTTGGCTCGGCTGCCTATGCACGTGCCCACGAAGCGGAAATGGATAAAATGATTGCTGCGATCGTCTACGACTCCGGCAGTGGACGCGCCACGGACTATTCCATCAGCGGCCGGAAGGATATACAGGCGGCATTGGGCGAAGACCTGAAGCCCGTGCAGACATTGCATCCCGTGAACGTAACGCTGGATGCCGAGCTAGGCACTGACAATTTCGATTTTCTGCTCGAGGGTATTCCCACGTTGGTGGCAGACCAGGAGCCGGCGAACTACATGTTGAACTATCATGCCGAGTCCGACACCTTCGACAAGGTAGATATGGCTGAAGTGAAAAACAATGTCGCGATCGCAGCCGTTACCGCTTATGCCATTGCCGACGCTCCTGGACGCCTCGGCGAACGCCAATCTCGCGTGGAAATCCAGCAGTTGCTAAACGATACTGGGTTGGCGGTGCAGATGAAATCCCTGGGCTTCCTGCCGCAATGGCTGACTGGCACCCGGGGGCGCTCGCAATAATTCGCCTCAATTCATACAGGCGGCCTGCATTGCCGCACCGCCCAGGCGCGCTATAATTGACGCAATGGTCGTTTTGCACCGAGAATCCGAAACTGCCGGCGTTTCCGTTTCCTCCGTGGAAAATCGTCCGCGGATTATGGCGCTGGATTATGGCCGGAAGCGAATTGGGATTGCCCTCTCAGACGAGTTGCGCATCACCGCGCGGCCTTTGGAAATACTTAAGCGTACGAATCGCCGCAATGATTTGCGGCGTCTGCGCGAAATTGTCCGCCAACATGGAGTGCGGCTGATTGTGCTCGGGTATCCACTGCACTTGGATGGGAATGTGGGCGAGATGGCGGAAGAGGTCGCGCGATTTGCTCGGCGCGTCTCACACGAGCTGGGAGTGGAAGTTCAACTGGCTGACGAACGATTGACGAGCTGGGAGGCAAAACGAATTTCGACGCCGGCGCAAGGACGGAGAGGAGACTCTCCGGAAAAAAACGATGATGTGGCCGCCGCGATCCTGCTGACGGACTATTTGAATCACATCGCGCCGGCCCCGGAACCGGACGTTCCTGCCGATCACGGGACACCGCGCTGAGGCCGCCAGAGCCATGAGGCGCGCTCTTCTTGTATTTGTTTTCCTGCTTGTCTGTGCCGCCAGTGCGGTAACTGTCTGGACGATCCTGGAAGTTTGCAATGCGTACCGGGGATACGCGGCCGGCCGGGTTTTCGTGGATATTCCTCGCGGCGTTTCGCGGCACGAAATTGCGCGGCAGTTGGCGGCTGCAGGCGTGGTGCCGCATTGGCTATCGTTTGAACTCTACAGCCGTTTGCATACTGCGCATGCGCTGGAAGCCGGCGAATATTTGTTTGACCAGCCGATGGAGCCGCGCGACGTTTTTTGGAAAATTGCGGAAGGGCATGTCTATGCTCGCACTGTCGTCGTACCCGAAGGCTGGACGATGTTCGATATTGCCGCGGCGCTCGAGCGTACCGGCATATGTTCACGGAGCGATTTTCTCGCAGCTGCGGGCCATCCGTCACTGATTCACGATCTTGCACCACGGGCTCAGACGCTGGAAGGGTTCTTGTTCCCCGCCACATATCAATTCACCCGTCAGCAGACCGCGCAGGACATTGCCGCGGCGATGGTCAGCCGGTTTCGGAGGGAATGGGCATTCCTGGCCGCTGCATCGCCATCGGACGGCGCGGCATCATCTCCGCATTATGCCGGTGCCGAGAGCGCGGCTGCAGGCAATGCGGCGGTCATCGAGGATGTGGTAACAATGGCCTCATTGGTCGAGCGGGAAACGCCGCAGCCTCAGGAGAGGCCGCTGGTCGCCAGCGTTTTCTACAACCGGCTCGCGCTGGGCTATCCGCTGCAATGTGATCCGACGGTGCAATATGCGTTGGAACTTGCGGGCCAACCTACGCCAAAGGTTACGCCACGGGATTTACAGTTCGATTCGCCATACAATACTTACTTGCACCGGGGATTGCCGCCGGGTCCGATTGCCAATCCCGGTGACGCGGCGCTTCGAGCGGCGCTGGCGCCCGCGCACACGGATTATATTTATTTTGTAGCTGACGCGCAGGGGGGACATTCTTTCAGCTCAACGCTCGCGCAACATAACCGCAATGTAACGCTTTATCGGCGCAGGCTGGCGGGCGATACGAACGTCCAAGCTGACACGCAACCTTCGCACCGCCGCAAACGCAGGGGGAACGGATGAGCAAGCAGTCAAAAACAGAATCTCGGCCCAAAGCGGAGTCGCAGCCAAAGAAGGAGACGAAGCCCAAAGCCGGCTCAACGAAAAAGGACTTGATATTGGCGGTTGCCAAGGAAGTGGGCGCCAAGAGCTTCACTCCCGCGGAAATTGAGCAGATTCGCCGCCAACTCATCGTGCGGTTGGGGCCTGCGGGAAAAACTTCCGCGGAGTACATCGCTGGTGTCCTTTCGGACGCCAAGCTTCCCGTTGCGCTCACGCATCATGTGGATGAAATGTTGCAGTACGATCACGAATTGCATGACCTGCTGCATTTCTCGACGTTCGAGGAAGCCGAAATGTGCATCATTCGCATGGACGAGCTGATGCGTAAGTTTCGCGCCGAGAACGTCAACCGCATGGAGGAATATCTTCGCGAAGTGGCTTTGTTGGGCCGCCGCCGCGCCGAAATGATTGCGCGCAATCGCTCGGTCGATCCTCAAAAACGAGCACAGAAAGAAGAGATCGCGCACTGGTTCGGCATTTGGCTGGAGACACCGGACGCGTTTTTCGATTGGCTCGAGATGCGCAAGCAATCACCCGAATTTCAGGCCCAATTCGGTGCGCTGGCATCCGAAGAGGCATGATTTCGTGCCCGTGATTCTGGACATCGAAACACTCGATTTGGGCCCGGACCTGCGCGCGATCGGGCTGGAACTGGTGGAACCCGGCGCAACACGTGAACCGGTATGCGGCGCGCCCGCGGCGAAGGTTTGGAGTCCTGTTCTGCTGGCTGTGGCCGCCGGCGAGCCCCTGGTTTTCGATTTCTTTAGCCATCTCGAGCGTGTGCGCGATTTTTGCGTGCGGCGCAACCTGGCTTGGCGCGAAGGCGCCAGGAATTATGTGGCTGTATCGGCTCCTTCCCGTGAATTACTGGCGGAACTGCTTGAGCGTTTCGAGCGCGAAACTTTCGGCGCGCGTGCCGGACGGCGCGTCATCGAGGGCGATCCGGAGCTGGAAGAGGGATTGTCCAAGCGGGGCGCGGACGCCTATCACAGCGCGTATTCAAGTTACACGTTCTGCGCCATTCTTTCGCTTGATGAAGCGTCTGTGACGCTGCTGGCTCCGCATTTGTGGGCCAGCGAAGTCGTCCAGCTCGTTCGACCCGCGCTCAGCGGCATGGACGTAGAGCTGCGCCAGCCGGTCTAGCTCACTCCCATTTTGTGGCGTTGTTCGAATATCACTGTAACCTGCGCGACGCATGCGTTTGCACATGCGTTGACTGCGCCCGCATGCCGGACTATAGTCAATTCTTCGGTGGAGAATCACCGATTGCCAGCCGTCACTTGCGAAACCTCACATGAACCTGCCGAATAGCCTGACGGTATTGCGAATCTTTTTCGTTCCGTTGCTCGTGGTGGTGTTGCTGACGCAGCAGCCCAACTGGGTTTTTTGGGGATTCTCCGTCCACTTTGAAGTTTGGGGCGTGTTAATTCTGCTCGCAGCGGCCACCACGGATGCTTTCGATGGATATTTGGCCCGCAAGCGCCGCGAAGTAACCACGCTCGGAATTTTGCTCGACCCCATCGCCGATAAGCTTTTGATTTCCGCCACATTCATATCTCTGGTGGAGCTGGGTTTGGTGCCTGCCTGGATGGTGGTGATCATCATTGGCCGCGAATTTATTGTTCTGGGGCTGCGCAACATTGCCGTGGCGGAGGGCCTGGTAATTCCGGCATCGGCATTGGGAAAAACGAAAATGATCCTCCAGGTGCTGGCGGGCAGCGTCGTGATCTGGGGGGCGCGCCATCCCGTGATACGCCCTCTCGCCACGGTTCTGCTTTGGCTGGTGGTATTCAGCGCGGTGATCTCCGCGGTCCATTATTTCAAGATGTTCTGGAGCCAAGTGGATGACCGCATGACGCGGCGGCGTACGGCGGCGGTGTTACTCGAAAACGAAAAGAAGGCTCAGAATGTCGTCTCTCCATGACCCGGAGCGCCGCGAACTGCTGAAACTGGCGCGCCAGGCGCTTATCTTTTCCGTCGAGCATGACAGTCCAATGGTGGTTGTTCCCGATACGCCCTTCACCGATCCTTCTGGCGCTTTCGTTACTCTGCGAAAAGGGAAGAAGCTCCGCGGATGCATTGGCCGGTTAGAACCTGATGCCCCGCTCGCGGAGACGATTGCTTATTGCACGTATAGCGCCGCACGCGAGGATCCGCGTTTTGATCCCCTAACGGCGGCTGAGATTTCAGAAGTGACCATCGAACTTTCCGTGCTTTCCGCGCCTTTACCGATTTCTCCTCGGCAGGTTCAAGTTGGAGAGCACGGGTTAATTGTGTCACGCGGCAGACGGAGGGGTGTACTGCTGCCTCAGGTGGCCGTTGAGTACGGGTTGAGCGCGGAACGCTTCCTCGAAGAAACCTGCGTGAAAAGCGGGTTGCCGCGCGACGCATGGCGAGAACCTGATACGCGCATCGAAGCATTTACTGCGGAAGTGTTCTCCGAAGAAGAGTTTGCAGTTGCGAAAATCGTTCCGCAGGATTGAGCGACTACTCCTTTTCGACTTCTACGAAATCGCCGGCTTCAATCTCCCGCAAGCTGAAGGTGATTAAGACGGACGCGGATTGCGGCCCGGTCCTCAGCACCACGCCCTCGCCCAGCACTTCACGCGGCACGTTTTGCCACGAATGGCGTCCCGGCGCGCTGCCGAAGCCTTCAACTCGGAACGTCATATCGCTCGTTTGATAAAGAACCTCGTGCGTTCGTTCCGGGTAGCGCACAAAGCGCAAATAGTCCCCCACGTTCACTCCTTCCGCTTGTCCCAGGTTGACATAAGCGATGGAATTCATGCCCAGCGTTATGTCGAACGATTTTCCCATCACCACGCGCCCTTCGGGACCGCCTTCGGGCGCCGCAAACCGCTCGAAGTGGCTTGCCGGCTGAATAGCAGGAGAGGGCCGTTCCTCGAACGACTGCACAATATCTCCGCGCTGCATATAGTCGCAGGATTCCTCGATCTGTGCGATGGATACATTGGCCAGCGCCTTCACCACACGAATCCGTCCTTCGTCTTCCCAGACCTTGCCGAGCGCTCGAATATCAAAACTCTGCCAATGGTACCAGTTGATGTACATGGGATTATCGATTGCGCGTATCACCAGAAATTCTTCGCCTTCTCGAGCCCCCTGCGCCGCCCCGCGATTGATATACACATAATCGCCCTGGTCGAAGGCAATCTTCGTGTCTGATTCCTCTCCGGTAATCATGTAGCTTTCCTGCGAAATCGGGGTGGAAGTCAGTAGCCCTGAGCAATAGATCTGACCCGGGGTTGGATGTTGCTCGATTTCCTGCGCCTTCGCGCCGGGAACAAATAGAACGGCGAGGTACAACACGACCATGGACATGCGAGTCATGGAAACAACTCCTTAGACCAAACGGGAAGGGGAACTACAGCTTTCACGCTAGCAGGATGCAATTTTGCGTGTCAAGGGAAGCCCGTGGCTGCTTTACACTCTAGGTATCGGCACAGGCGAAACGCGGGAATGTAAACATTGGAATATTATGGCGCTGTTTAGAGGCGAAAAAATCTGCACAATCATTGCGGAGCGAACAGCCAAAGCTGCGCGGAGCCGCACGCAGGAAGCGTTGAAGCAGACGCGGCTCGTCGAACTGCGTCTCGATTATTTTACGGGACGCCGCGAGGTGCTGGGATTCCTGCAATGGCTGCGCACGAAATTTGGAAGCGGCAAGCAAGCCATTTTCATCGCCACGTGTCGGAGCAGAAAAGCGGGCGGACGCTTCGCCGGCTCCGTCGCGGAACAGCTTGCGCTCTTGCATCTGGCGGTGGATTGCGGCTGCCAATGGGTGGATGTTGAAATTGAAACTGCCTCGGCAGTCCGCCGTGGGGCTCTACGGCATTGGATGGCGCCCGCTCAATGGATTGTTTCCTGGCACGATTTTCGTGAAGACCTCGGAGCAAGGAAACGTTATCTTGCCGTCGCCTATGCCGCACTGAAGCGGCAAGGTGCCGATGTGCGCAAGATTGCGGTTCAAGTCGGCGGCCTGCGCGAAGCAGTGCGGCTGCTGGGCCTTGCGCGAAAGGATCGTGGCAACATTGTCATTCCCATGGGTGATGTCGCGGCGCCGGCGCGTATTTTGGCATTGCGGAAAGGCGGCGCGTTGGCGTATGCGTCGACGGGAGGCGCTACAGCCGCCGGACAATATTCACTCGCTGAAATGTGCGATCTCTATCGTGCAACGGAAATAACCCGCAAGACGCGCATTTATGGCGTGATCGGCAATCCCATTGCGCATTCGCTCTCGCCGCAGCTTCATAACGCGGGATTTCGAGCGCGCGGCGGGGACGCGGTTCTTTTTCCATTTCTCGTGAATGATCTAAGGGATTTTTGCGCGTCGGTCGAGCCTTTAGGAATTGCAGGATTTGCCGTTACTCTGCCGCATAAAGAAAGAATCCTTCGCCATCTCGACGATTGTGAGCCGCTGGCCGACGCTATCGGCGCGGTGAATACTGTCGCAGTGGACCGAAATGGAAAACTGACGGGCTATAACACGGATTACATTGGCGTGTTGCGGGCACTCGGTCGGAAAATGAGGCTGCGAGGAAGCCGCATCTTGATCCTGGGCGCGGGCGGAGCGGCTCGCGCGACGGCGTTCGCCTTATCTCGTGCGGGATCTGCCGTGGTGATCTGTGGCCGCCGCCCGGAACGAGCGAAGCTTCTGGCGCGCGCGGTGGGCGGCGAAGCGATTCCGCGCGATGCGCTGCGCCACGAATTATTCGATGCGATTGTCAATGCTACGCCGGTCGGCATGATTCCTCACGCAGCGGTATCGCCGTTGCGCTCCAGTGAATTGAACTGCCGCCTTATTCTCGACCTGGTTTACCGCCCTCCGTCCACGCGATTGCTTGAGATAGCCGCCAAGCGCGGCTTCATAGCTATTTCCGGCATGGAAGTTTTTTTGGAGCAGGGAATCGCGCAATGGGAAATCTGGATGGGCCGGCGGGCGCCACGGGCCGCCATGCATAAAGCCCTGCGCACAGCCCTTCCAACATCGCGGCGGGCTGAATGGTGATGGGGCTTCCTATGAATGGCTGCCGCGCGTGCTGTGCCTCGGCCTTTGCGAACCTGCTGCGGGTGGCATCGCAGCGTTTATCCGGGGCAAAGTAATGATGTGATTCCGTTTGAAGAAATCAGCGGGTGATATAATGCAGTTGTGCAAGCAAAATCAATTCGGTTCACTGGTAGAGCAATCATCAGCGCCGCCTTGATTGGCGCGGATTCCAACCCCCAAAATTTCACAAATTGCCGCTCTTGGAACACCCCAAGAGTGTATCGGTCAAAAAAGTGATGTAGTTGCAGCACAAGGACTTACTCTCCACGTTGTAAAAAAAGTGTATCGGTCAAAATTCTCTTTTTTTGACCCAATTTCTGGCCCTTACACGCGCTCCTTTTTTTCGCGTCAGCGGCCTGAAATCAGACTTCACGCTCCCGCCTTGCTTCGCTCTTTGCGTTCCGGGTAAACTTGGTGGTTTGCAAGCGGCGCAATTTTGTTTCCTGTGGATGATCCATGAAGATTCATGAATACCAGGCCAAGACCATCTTGGCAAAATTCGGTGTGCCGGTGCCCAGCGGTGAGATGGTCATTAAACATGAAGACGCTGGCGCGATTGCCGACCGCCTCGCCACGCCCATCGTGGTGGTGAAAGCGCAGATTCACGCGGGCGGGCGCGGAAAGGCCGGCGGCGTGAAACTGGCGCACTCGCGTCAGCAGGCAGCTGAGCTGGCAAAACAAATTCTCGGCATGAAACTCGTGACGCCGCAGACAGGAGCGGAAGGACGAATTGTCCGGCGGCTACTGATTGAAGAAGGGCTGGACATTCGCAAGGAGCTGTACCTGAGTCTTGTGGTGGATCGCACGCGAGGCGCAGTGGTTTTCATGGCCAGCTCCGCGGGAGGGACTGAGATCGAGGAAATTGCGAAGGACAATCCTGACGCTATCCTTCGCGAGACAATTCCCGTTGCCGCGGGCCTGCAGCCATATCATGTGCGCAAAATTGTTTTCGGCCTGGGCTTGCCGCCGGAGACGGTGACCGTGGCTGGGCCTTTTTTTCAGTCTCTTTATCGGGCATTTTTGGAGACGGATTGCTCGCTCCTGGAAATTAATCCCTGCGTCATCACCGGTGATGGGCGCATGGTGGCGCTTGACGCCAAAATGAATTTCGACGACAACGCGCTCTATCGCCATCCGGGCTTCGCCGATCTGCGCGATTTGGACGAAGAAACGCCGCTCGAAGTGGAAGCCTCGAAGTTCAAGCTAAATTACATCAAACTGGATGGCAATGTGGCTTGCATGGTGAATGGCGCCGGCCTCGCCATGGCCACCATGGACATCATCAAGCTCTGCGGCGGCAGTCCTGCAAATTTTCTGGACGTCGGCGGCGGAGCTTCTGCCGAGCAGGTGAAAAATGCATTTCGGATTTTGATGAACGATCCCAATGTTCAGGCCGTGTTCGTCAATATTTTCGGCGGCATATTGCGGTGCGACGTGCTGGCAACCGGCGTGGTCAATGCGGCGAAGGAATTGGCGCTTCGCGTGCCTGTGGTTATCCGCATGGAAGGAACCAACGTCGAGTTGGGCAAGAACATTCTTCGGGAGTCCGGCTTGAATTTTACGATTGCCGAGGGGATGAAAGACGGCGCCGAAAAAGTTGTCCGTCTCGCCAGTGGCGTGAATTAAAATTTATCTTTGCCGCGTGTGACGGCGATTCTCAATTTTATTTTTTGATTGGGGCATCATGAGCATTTTGGTGGACGAAAAAAGCCGCGTTATCGTGCAGGGCCTGACGGGCCGCGAAGGAAGTTTTCATGCGCGGCAGTGCATGGAATACGGCACCAAAATTGTCGGCGGCGTCACGCCTGGCAAAGGTGGAACGACGCATCTCGGCGTTCCGGTTTTCAATACCGTTGCGGAGGCCGTAAAGCAAACCGGCGCGAATCTTTCTCTGATTTTTGTCCCGCCGCCGTTCGCCGCCGATGCCATTCTGGAAGCATCCGACGCCGCTCTGCCTCTGGTCGTGTGCATTACCGAGGGAATCCCTATTCTGGATATGGTGCGCGTGGCGGCTGTGTTGCGGGAGGGAAGAACTCGCCTGATTGGACCGAATTGCCCCGGAATTATTTCTCCAGGCAAGTGCAAAGTCGGCATCATGCCCGGCGCAATTCACAAAGCGGGAAATGTCGGCGTGGTCAGCCGCAGCGGTACCCTCACCTATGAAGCGGTGGCACAACTCACGGGGCTGGGAATCGGGCAATCCACCTGCATCGGCATTGGCGGCGATCCGATCATCGGTACGACATTTCTGGATTCGATTCGCCTCTTCAATGAAGACCCTGAAACGCACGCGATCGTAATGATCGGCGAGATCGGCGGCGATGCGGAAGAGACTGCTGCCGCGTACATTAAGGCCAACGTCCGCAAGCCGGTGGCGGGTTTTATTGCCGGGCAAACCGCTCCGCCCGGTCGTCGCATGGGCCATGCGGGAGCCATCATCAGCGGCGGCCAAGGGACGGCGAAAGAGAAATATGCCGCCATGGCTGCGGCTGGAATTCACTGCGCGCAAAATCCGGCGGATATTGGAAGCACATTGGCCGCGGCTTTGCGGCATTAGATATTTGCACCGTTTCGTGCGACTGCATCGGATTGATGCAGCAGTTTTCGTGTTCTAACTTTTAAAGGAAACCAACATGGCAATCGAACGAACACTGGCGATTATCAAACCTGACGCCGTCGGCCGCGGCATCGCGGGTGACATTTTAAAGCACATTCAGACGGCCGGATTTCAGGTTGTGGCTATTAAGTCGCTGCGGCTTGCGAAGCAGCACTCCGAAGGATTCTACGCCGTTCACGCCAGCCGTCCATTTTTTGGCGAGCTGACCGAATTTATGAGTTCCGGAAAGGTAATTGTGATGGTGCTCGAAGCGGAAAACGCCATTGCCCGCTGGAGGGAAACCATGGGAGCCACTGATCCCGCCAAAGCTGCTCCTGGAACCATCCGCAAGATTTTTGGTGCCAGCATTCAATGCAATTGCACGCATGGCTCGGACGCGCCTGAAACTGCTGCGTTTGAGATTGGATACTTTTTCGCCGGCTACGAATTAGTTTAGGTTCCTCGTACGTCTGCGGCATTTTCGATTCGTCGCCGCCTGCTGATGCCGCATGGGGCTATAATCTCGGTGAGATGCCCGAATCATTCCGCGAACTCGGAAGATTTCTTCTGATTGCAGGGATCGCGCTCGCCGCCATCGGGACGCTATTGATGACGATGCGCCGTCTGCCGTTCCGCCTGGGGCGCTTGCCGGGAGACATCGCCTACTCCGGACGCCACGGCACAATATATTTTCCGCTGGCCACCTGCGTCCTTCTGAGCGTGGCGTTTTCCCTGATTTTATGGATTGCCGGCCTTTTCCGCAGATAATCTCATGAGCCGAATGCCCCTAAATCTTCTTCCGGCGCGCCGCATTTGGACGGTAAGCGAAATCACCTCGCGCATCCGCGACATGCTGGAATCGGAATTTGACGACGCATGGCTGGAAGGCGAGGTCTCGAATTTTAAGGCATCGCAGCCCGGCCACATTTATTTCACGCTGAAGGATGCGGGAGCGCAAATTCGCTGCGTATGCTTCCGTGACGCGGCGCGCCGCTTGAAATTCCGCCTGGAAGACGGGATGTCCATTCTGGTGCGCGGAAACATCAGCGTTTACGATGTGCGCGGCGAATATCAACTTTATGTTTCGCACGTCGAGCCCGCCGGCCAGGGCGCGCTCCAACTGGCCTTCGAACAATTGAAAAAAAGGCTGGCGGCGGAAGGCCTGTTCGATGCTGTCCGCAAAAAGCCAATCCCACTTCTGCCGTGGCGCATTGGGCTGGTAACGTCGCCCGCTGGCGCGGCCGTGCAGGACTTCCTGCGCGTATTGAAACGACGTTTCCATAACGTGAACGTATTGATTTACCCCGCGCGCGTGCAGGGTGAAGGATCTGCGGCGGAAGTGGCCGCGGGCATCCAGCATTTTAACGCCGCGCGGACGGTGGACGTGGTGATTCTGGCCCGCGGCGGCGGTTCGCTCGAAGATTTATGGGCTTTCAACGACGAATTTGTCGCGCGCGCCATAGCCGCCTCGAATATTCCCATCATTACCGGCATCGGACACGAAACGGATTTCACCATGGCTGATTTTGTCGCCGACCTGCGCGCGCCCACTCCTTCGGCGGCCGCGGAAATTGTGGTTGGTCAGCGCGTGGAATTCGAGCGTCACATCGCACACGAGCGGCAACGCCTGATAGAGTGCGTGCGCTATCGCGTGGCCGTGCTGCATCGCCGCCTGCACGAATTGCGAGGGCATCGGGCATTTCGCCGTCCCCAAGATTTGCTGCGCAAGGGCGGACAGCAGGTTGACGATCTCCGCGCCGAGTTGGTCACCGCTTTGCGGCAGCGTGTGCGCTTGGCCCACCAGCGCATGACGGCCGCGCAGGGCCGTCTGCATGCATTCAGTATTCGCAGGCGCGCAGAGGCATTAGCACTGCGCATCGCGGGTCTGGGCCGGGGAATTGTTTCCGCGCTTGTGCGCACCGCCGCTGGGAAGCGCCGCGCGCTAAGCAATCTGCAAGTGCGGCTGGCTTCGCTCGATTTTCAGGTTCGTATAAGTCGGCTTCGCGGGCGCCTGGAGTCTTCCACAAGTGCATTGCACGCCAGAGCAGAACGCGGATTGGGCCTGCGCCGACGGCAGGTTGACGCGCTCAGCATACGCTTGCAGGAGCGCAGTCCGTTCGGCCTGCTCGAACGGGGCTATGCCATTGCCTACGACAGTGCGGGGGCCATCCTGCGCTCGCCGGACCAGGTCTCTATCGCCGAGGAAATTTCAGTTCGGCTGGCTCGGGGACAAGTGGACGCCAGCGTTCTGCGAAAAAAGAAAATCACGCCGTAACAGGCATACTGAAAATTCAGTGGCGGATGATCCCGTTAAAGATAACTTTCTACAAGCTCCTAGCGGCCGAGAAATTTTTCCAGCTTCTCAGTATTTGTCTCCGCAAGATCGAGATACTTTCTGGTGCCGGAAATATCTTGCGCCTGGAGCGCAGCCTGGGCCTTAGCCGTGTAGGTTTTCATGGACTCCTGCGCGGCCACCATATCGCCACGGAGTCCCAAACCCTGCGCCTCTTCTTGGCGTTTTAAATTGTCCACGCTGGCGTTCACGGCAGCTTCGCGGCTCGTCAGTTGATCCACTTCGTGGTCGAGATCCGCTAGTTGGGCGGGATCGGGCGTTGGATGTTGCTCACTCGCGTCGCCGGCGGCTGCATTCTGATCGCTGGCAGAGGCTTTTTGATCCATGGCCGGTTTGTTTGCCGGCGTCCCCTTCGGAGACGAAACAGCAGAGACGGCCAAATTCGGTTGCGTGGGCGTGGGAGGCACCGCAATAGCCGTCGGTGGATTCGCTGCGAGATTCGTAGCTTTTGGAATTACCACGGCATTGGCAGCAGGAGTGGCTTCCACTTGATTTTTTCGCAAGCCCGGCGCGAAGTAACTTGCCGCCGCAAGAATAGCCACGACGATCAGAGCGCCAAGGGTGATATAAAGCCCGCGATGGCCTTTCGTGGTTTGTGGCGGCACATGACATGGTGGCGCCACGGGCGTCGGCGTCGATGGAACTGTGGCAGCGAATTCCGGAGCTGCGGGCGGCCTGCGCGCTTCGGTCAAAGGGCCGGTTAGGTCGCCAGTGGGCGAGGGAGTCAAGGTAATGGGCGCAACAATCCGGCCTGACCCACGGGCAGGCGGGACCAGCGGCGATGGGGCATTCGCTATCGTGGGTCCAGTCGCTGCTGCATCCGTAAGGAAGCCCTTTAGTGCATTCCTGAAGGCGTCCGCCGATTGGAATCGACGCGCCGGATCCTTCTCGAGTGCCATCAGAATAATTTGGTTCACCGCCGCGGGCAATCCGGGACGCACTTCCATTGGAGGTTTGGGCGTCTCCTGCAAGTGCGCCTGCATGATCAGGAAATTGCTGTCGGCCTGGAAAGGCCGAGTGCCGGTCACCATCTCATATAGCGAAACGCCGACCGAGTACAGATCAGAACGGGCGTCAACGCTCTCGCATCGAACCTGTTCGGGCGACATGTATGCGAGAGAGCCGAGCGTTGTGCCCGTTATGGTCAGGCTGGCGTCGGGCCCAACGCGCGCAATACCGAAATCCATCAGTTTGATGACGCCATCGTCAGTCAGCATCATGTTTGAAGGCTTGATATCGCGGTGGATCACTTGTCGATGGTGTGCGTAGCTCAACGCATCCAGGACGCGGTCAATATGCCGCAAAGCCTCCTCGTAAGGAATGGGACCACGCTCGATTCTGGCCGAGAGCGTCGTTCCGGGAACGTATTCCATGATCATCACGAGTTGGTTCTCAATCGTCAGCGCCGTTCTTAATTGTGCGATGTTAGGATGATTGAAGCCCGCGAGCACTTTGATTTCCTGCAGGAAGCGATTAGCCAGGTCTTTCTGCCCAGCAAGATTGGGCAGGAGGACTTTCATGGCCTCTACGCGGTCCGAAAGCGTGTTCCGCACTTTGTAGACCTTGCCCATGCCCCCGGCGCCCAGCACCGCGAGAATTTGATAATCGCCCATGCGCACGTCAATGGTTGATTCATCGCTCATTTCGACCTCCGGCAGTGCCGGCCGCTATACACCATCGTAACAGCGCCGGGCCGTGACGCACTGCGATATGCGGGCTACAAAAAAATCATCTTGCTCGAACAGCAGTATCCGAAAAGGGTCGTTTAATGACAAGGATTCTGCACCCGTTGGACCCAGAATGCAATCACTCGCAGCGCCGATCGCGGAGAGGATTTGTGCAGGCGCTAAGTCCGGCGAGAATGGACCAGACAACGGAAAAACTGTTGATGGGCGCTAGGCGGGCGATGAAGCCAGGTTTTCCTGGTGAGGCGATGAATGCTATCTTAAGGTGAAAGCATAAGGGCCGCCCCTTAAAGACCATATGGTGAGCACGGCTAATGTGCAGCAGTTAGTAACCCTATTCATCAATGAAAACTATTGCGATTTCTCGAGGGACACGGTTAGGCGCTTGCACCAGTGGAGCATGCACCCAAACCGAAACGAAAGGGGCCTCGTGTCCGTCCAAAGATTGGCGCTGTTGGTATTCCTCGCAACTCGCGCCGGATTCATTTGGAGGCATATGGCCGGGCGCCGTGTCCGTCCAGATGGTTCCGGGAACGCGGCGCACCCAAGCAGACATGAGGACATTGAGATGAAATGCCCGAGGGGCAGAAGCGTCGCCTTGTTACTTGTTGCAATTTTCATATCCGCAAGCTGTGGCAAGAACAAGCAAAACCTAGCAGCAGAGGCGCCCCCGCCCGCCCAAGTGGTGCATGAGCAGAATTTTAGTGTTGTCGGGGTGGATCACCCGGAGCAGTTTCCCGTCACCGCCGCGGTCGAACATGAAGCCGTTTCGCAGCTGGTTGTCACTGGAACTGTGTATCCTGATATTGACAGAAACGTTTCGGTAATCTCTCTGGCATCTGGACGCGTGATCGATATTCACGCGCGGCTTGGCGACACAGTCCATAAAGGCCAGGTATTACTGCGAGTGCGCAGCGACGAAGTTTCCGGCGGCTTTTCCGATTATCGCAAGGCAGTCTCGGATGAACTTCTGGCGCGCCAGCGATTGAATCGGGCAAAGGAGCTATATGCTCATGGCGCCACGGCTCAGTCTGATCTCGAGATGGCAGAGGATACGGAAGAAAATGCCAAGATTACCCTGCAGGCTACCGCGGAGCATCTGCGCTTGCTGGGGAACGATCCTGACCACCCCAGCGATGTCGTCGATGTTGTGGCGCCCATCTCCGGTGTAATTACAGATCAACAAGTTGTTGCCGGCGGCGGCGTCCTGGGTCTTTCTTCGTCAAACCCCTTTACCATTTCGGATCTTTCCGTGGTTTGGATCGTGTGCGACGTGTACGAAAACCATCTGCCGGATGTGCATGTAGGGGAAACCGCCGACATCCGGCTGAATGCCTATCCAGATCAGGTATTGAAAGGAACGATTAGTAACATTGGCGCGGTGCTCGACCCCACAATTCGCACGGCCAAGGTGCGCATTGAAGTTAGAAATCCCGGTTTTCTGCGCATTGGTATGTTCGCGACAGCCACATTTTACGGCCAGAAGAAGGAAGTCCAGACAGCGGTTCCCGCGACAGCTATTTTGCATCTCCACGATCGCGATTGGGTTTACCTGGAAACCCAAGACCACAAATTTCAGCGCGTGGAGGTGGTGAGTGGAGACCAACTGCCGGACCATATGCAAGTGATCACCTCGGGGCTAAAACCGGGCCAGATGGTGGTGACCAACGCGCTATCCCTGCAAAACACCGCCGACAATGAGTGAGACTCTCAGCATCAAATCTAGGGCGAGACCTGCGCAATGATTCGCAGGCTTGTTGATTTCGCGCTCGAAAATCGCATTCTGGTCCTTATCGCGGCGTTGCTGTTGTCCGCCTGGGGCGTGGTTTCATTCCATCAGCTTCCGGTCGAAGCCTATCCGGACGTGGCGGATAATTACGTCGAGATTATCACGCAATGGCCGGGAATTTCCGCGGAACAAGTCGAACAGCAGGTAACGATTCCTCTCGAGATTGTGATGAACGGCATTCCCCACGTCGTTCATCTGCGTTCGTTTTCTCTCTTCGGCCTCTCTGACCTCAAACTTATCTTCGACGATCAGGAAGATAACGCCTGGGATCGCGAGAGAGTCCTCGAGCGTCTTTCGCAAGTCACCTTGCCTCCGGGAGTGAATCCCCAGATGGGCACCGATTGGAGTCCCGTCGGGCAGATTTACTTCTATACGCTTCACAGCACGAATCCCGCCTATGACGTTATGGAGCTGAAATCCATTGAGGACTGGGTGGTGGAAAAGAACTTAAAAGCCGTGCCTGACGTGGTGGATGTTTCCAGCTTTGGAGGTCCCACTCGCGAATATCAGGTCCTTGTCGATCCTGACAAACTCATTGCTTTTGGGCTAAACCTCGGGCAGGTCGAACAGCAGCTCAGGAATAATAACGCGAATGCCGGAGGCAGTTTTATTGAAGCCGGCACGCAGCAGCTCAATGTTCGTGAAGTGGGCCAAGTGGATAGCGTGCGGGATATCGCCAACACTGTCATCACGGCGAAGAACGGCGCTCCCCTGCACATCAGCGACATAGCCACCGTCGAACAGGGGCCTAAAATCCGGCTCGGCCAGTTCGCCCGGGCGATTCACCGCGAAGATGGAAAAATCATTGATGACGACGATGTGGTTTCGGGAATTGTGCTCTTGCGCAAGGGCGCGAACGCCGATGACGCGCTCGCCGGTATTCACGCCAAAGTGAAAGAGCTGAATGACCGCATTCTGCCTTCGGGTGTAAAGGTAATTCCTTTCTCTGATCGCAGCGATTTGCTGCGCTTTACGACCCGCACGGTAATGGACAACCTCACTGAAGGTATGATCCTGGTGGTCATTGTTCTGTTTCTGCTTCTAGGGAATGTTCGCGGCGCGATTATTGTGGCATTCACGGTTCCGTTCGCCCTTATGTTTGCGGCGATTTGCCTCAACCTAAGGGGAATTCCGGCAAATTTGTTGTCGATGGGCGCTGTGGGTTTCGGAATGGTGGTTGATGGCACCGTAGTGATGGTGGAAAACATCGTGCGTCATCTGGGTCGGCGTTCCAGCGAAGATGGTTCAAGGGACAGCCTGGAAGTGATCCGCAGCGCCGCGCACGAAGTCCAACGATCCGTGTTTTATGCAATCGTAATTATCATACTGGCATATTTGCCGATCTTCACGCTACAGCGGGTGGAGGGGCGTCTCTTCAGGCCTATGGCCTGGACAATGGCATTTGCATTGCTCGGTGCGCTGATGTTTTCCATGATGATCGCGCCCGTACTTTGCAGCTTCCTTCTGTCCGGAACTACACACGAGTGGCGCAATCCGGTAATGGACTTCATAACCAAGGGATATCGGCGCGCTGTTCGCTGGACCATTGAACACCGCCTGGTAACGGTGGGTCTGGCTACATTGGGCTTGTGCTTTGGCTTGTTTCTGGCATTGACCGGCGCGATCGGCTCTGAATTCCTTCCCCACCTCGATGAAGGCGCTCTGTGGGTGCGTGGAACGCTTGCCCCCAGCACCGGACCGAGTGAAAGCATACGGATTGCAAATCAAGCCCGTATTTTGCTTTGCTCTTTTCCCGAAGTCACTCAATGCACGAGTCAGGCGGGCCGGCCCGATGATGGCACTGACGCAACAGGCTTCTTTAATACTGAATATTTCGTGGACTTGAAGCCCAAGGAGCAGTGGCGGCCTGTCTTCCATCAGAATAAGGTCGAAATAATCGTCGCCATGAATCGCGAGCTCGATACGATCCCGGGCGTCAGTTGGGGATTTTCTCAGCCGATTGAAGACAACATGGAAGAAGCTGTCAGCGGGGTAAAGGGAGAGCTGGCCACCAAGATTTATGGCGACGATTTAAAATTGCTCGAACAAAAAGCCGATCAGATCGTTGATGTGATGCGGCAAGTAAAGGGAATCGAGGATTTGGGAGTGCTTCGGGCGCTTGGCCAGCCCAACATCGACATCGAGGTCGACCGTGCAGCGGCGGCACGCTACCAAATTAACGTCTCCGATGTGCAGGATGCCATTGAAACTGCCGTGGGAGGCAATGCGGTTACTCAAGTATTGCATGGTGAGGCGCGATACGATTTGGTGGTCCGATATTTGCCGCAGTATCGCAGCTCCAAGGAAGCTATTGAGAATATTCGTTTACTGACCCCATCGGGCGAGCGTGTTTCACTTGGGCAGCTTTGCAAGATCAAGGAGCGGGACGGCGGGTCGGAAATCTATCGCGAAGCCAACCAACGATACGTCGCGATTAAGTACAGCGTGCGCGGCCGCGACCTCGGCGGGGCGGTCGAGGAAGCCATGCAAAAAGTGAACGCGCAGGTTCAACTACCGCGCGGCTACCACATAGATTGGGAAGGCGAGTACGAAAGTCAGAAACGGGCCCAGGCACGCCTGCTCATTGTTGTGCCGATGACCATCCTGGTGATTTTTCTCGTTCTTTACACCATGTTCCGGTCACCAAAATGGGCGGGACTGATTTTGGTCACTGTCGTCATGGCCAGTTTCGGCGGCGTATTGGCTCTTTGGGTCTCCAGGACCCACTTCAGTGTTTCCTCCGGTGTCGGATTTCTGGCGCTCTTCGGTGTTTCGGTGCAAACAGGCGTCATCATGCTCGAATACATCAATCAGCTCCGCGCCCGAGGCCATTCAATTGAGGATTCCGCGATTGAGGGGGCGGTGTTGAGGCTGCGTCCGATTATGATGACCATGCTCGTGGCCACGCTGGGTCTATTGCCTGCGGCTCTCTCTCATGCCATTGGCTCCGATTCACAGCGGCCCTTCGCCATTGTGAATGTCGGAGGCCTACTGGTTAACCTGGTGATGGGTATATTTGTTTTGCCTACGCTATACGTATGGGTTGCCAGGCGGGGCGATAGGCTTCCCGAGCCTGAAGCAGAATTTGAACAATAAACACGGTCCCCGCCGACTACCTGCAGATGTTCTGCATGGTGACAGCTTCCGCGCAGGAATTACTGCAAACAGCCCCATAAGATGCAGTGCAAAATCATCGTTGCTGAGTTAGTTTCGATTTGGGACTGGCCTCTGCTTATGTTACCGTGCAACCTGGCTGGCAACTTCGCGATCGCGCAAAAAAGGAGACATGCAAATTATGAAACCAATTTTCAAGACACTTATGCTTGGAGCGATTTGGGCGGCGCTGAGCGCCGCTGGTTTCGCGCAGAGCGGACATTATGTTCTGACAAATGACGTGAACACCAGCAACAGCGCCACGCTTTTCAAGCTGAACACATCGGATGGCAGCTTGGCACAGGTCCGCGTCCTGCAAACCGGAGGCGAGGGTGTGCAGGGAGGCTACTATGCGGGTGTCACGCAGGCAATTTCGCCGGCTGCGGCGTGCATTTTCGTGGCCGACGGCGATACAAGCGACATCGCTACGTTTTCGAAGGCGACTCACTACGCCAAGGTCGGCAATTATTCCGATTCGTCTTTTAAAGCGGCCAGTAACATGCCGATGCTTCTGAACAGCGCAGGTACGATCCTCTACGCAGCCTATGAGGAGTCATCGACGCTGGCGGTCTGGAAAATCAACAGCGATTGCTCGCTCACGCTGGGTACCGCGTATAAAGTCTCTTTTCTGCTGGGAAGCCTGGCTATCACCCATGACGGATCAATGCTGTTGGGCACATATTCGCTCCGCAAGAAGGTCGAGTCCTGGGCCATTTCGGGAACCACGCTGACCAGCAATGGAATCGTGTCCACTCCTGAGAATGTCTCCGGCATCGCCGTGACAAATGACGATACGGTGGTAATACTGGGCACTGGTTACAACGAGCATAGTTTTGTCAGCGGAGTTATCACCGCCAGCCTGCCCGGATTCACAAATCAACAGGAGTGGAAACTGGGACCGGGCAACTCGGCGGCCAGCATCGCGCTCAGCGCGGCGGGGGCGGCGGGCAGTGGCTGCCTCTATGTGGGCAATACCGGCAATGGCACTGCCGGCAGCGCCGGGGTGACGGGAGCGATGTTTACGGAAAATCCACTGAATGTTACGTACGTCAACAATGTGACCTCCACGCTGGCCACATCCATCGGAAACGTGGCGACCATCTCGAACACTGGAAATGGCGATGGTGTTTACGCGGCGGAGACCGTCGGGAACATCGCTGTGGTCGCGGCTAACTCAGGTTGCACCGTCAAACTTGTGAAAGAAAACGCTGATCCGAATTCAACGTTCCTGCTCTCGCTGACTTCCTGGCAACCGTAGCAGGTTCGGTTCTTTGCAGTAAGAGCGGGGTGCGGAGATAAGCTGCGCCCCGCTTGCAACGTCCGGCCGGAAAGGCCGATAACGCCCGCGAAAGAATTAGCTCTTACTGTCAAGCGCGCGCTTTGGCGGCTAACGTTCGGGAAGTTGGGTGTGCTCTATGGAACAACGTTGGTGGTTGGAACGACGGGCCAATGTGCCGGAAATTTGACGACGAGGTCGTGGGCGTGGTCTTCGGCGTCGTGTCTTAAGACCGCGGCAGCAAATACCAAGGTTCTCATTCACGGTTCGCATCAGCGATCGAGAATGGCCCGCAGACGAGCATAGCCGGCGCGGCTGACGGGAATCTGCGCGCCTGTCGTTAGCACGGCTACATGGCTATCTTTGCCGTAGGGCTCCAGCCTTGCGACGCGCTCCAGGTTCACGATGTAGGAGCGGTGCACTCGCAAAAAGCGAGAGGGATCCAGAACCTCTTCCAGGCTTGCGATGGTTTGCTGCTTCATGTGTTTCTTCCCCTCAGCTAGCAGTGCGATGTAATCGTCCTGCGCCTCGGCATAATCCAGCTTGGCCACGGGAATGATGAATACGCGGGTGCCGTCGCGCACGGGTATGCGGTGCGGGTATTGCGCGGGCGGTCGCGCTGTTGCTGCTAATTCAGCCGCCACAGGCGCCGCCGGAGGTTTTTGGCCTTCGGCCTTCTGCGCGATGCGCTGCTTGGCGCGTTCGAGCGCCGCCTCAAAGCGCTCGCGTCCCACCGGCTTGAGCAGGTAATCCACGGCATGAACTTCAAAGGCGCGAATGGCGTGCGCATCATGCGCGGTAACGAAAATCACGGCTGTATCGCCATCCATCAACTCGAGCACTTCAAACCCGTCCAGCTTAGGCATCTGGATATCCAGAAAAACCAGCTCAGGGTTTTCTTCAGTAATGGTTTTTACGGCCTCAAAACCGTTCGCGCATTCGGCGATCACTTCGATTTCCTCGTGCGCGGAAAGATATTCCCGCAGCACCTGGCGTGCCAGCTCTTCGTCATCCACCAATACCGCCCGAATTGTTTTTCCTGTGTTGGTTTTCAGTGTCACGCCGTATTCTCCGTTCTCTCGGCTGGAATCGTAATGGACACGCGAAACTTCCCGTCATTGCTGCTCACCTGCATGCTCGCACGCTCTCCATATCGTGCGGCCAGGCGCTGCTTTACGTTCTCCAGGCCCACGCCGCTGCGCCGTCGCATCGGCGCTTCGGGATCGAAAGGATTTTCTATCTCCATATACACGTTTCCGCCACCACATTTCACTTCCAGGCGGATGTTGCCGCCCTCCACCAGATTTGCGATCCCGTGACCGACCGCGTTCTCCACCAGCGGCTGCAGCAGCAGCGGCGGCACGCTGAACCCGAGGCATTCTTTCGCCACAGATTCTTCCATGCGCAGCCGCGCGCCGAAGCGAATTTTCTCGACGGCGAGAAACGCGCGAATCAGGGACATTTCTTCTTCCAGCGGAATGGCCGATTTTTCCCCCAGACCCAGCGTGCGCCGCAGAAACTCGCCGAGCAGCACGCACATTTCCCGCGCCTTGGCCGCATCGGAGCTTGTGAGCGCGCTGATGGAATTCAGGCTGTTGAAAAGGAAGTGCGGATTCACCTGCGCTTTCAACGCGCGGAGCTCGGCGTCGCGTGTCAGCATGCGAGCCTCCATGGCGCGCGCTTCGGCTTCCTGCGAAGCCTCCACCGCCAGGAGCACATAGTAAAAATTCACCGATAGCAGATAAAACAGCACGCCCGTTCCCAGCAGCAGCGGAATGACGTGCGGCATCCGAACAAGAATTGCCGGAAAATAACCGGCGACCGCCAGGCCGTGCGCCAACAGCTCCGCGCCGACGATCCAGACGCCGCTGGCAGCCAGAGCCGCCGCAAGATGAACTTCCACAAGGCGCAAAATTCCCGCACGTTCAAACGGATTCGCGCGGCAGGCGTACCACGCGGAAAGGCAAATGAAGGCATAGAGCAGGCAAAGCGGGAATGACATGACGGATGCTTCCCGCCACGTCATCCCCGCCGTCACCGCCATCAGATATGCCAGCAGCGCACCCAGCGGCAGCCATGCCACCAGGTAAAGGGCCAGCCTGCGGATATTTGTGAGTATCGGATGCATGGTTCGGGTTTATCAGTCCCGAATAATGACGCTGCCGAAAACGGCGCTGCCGTTCACGATCAGCCGCTTGGCTGGCATTCCTTCCGGAGCCCGGTAATCTGTCTTGTCTACAAACTCGCCGAAGACAGCCGACCCACGCGCCAGGACTTCCCAGTTTCGCGGAACGCGAATCTTGTGCGCACCAAAAACTGCCTCGGCGTGAATCACTGCTTCGTCTCCGGCCATATCGGCGTCGCTTAGATCGAGGATGCTTTCGCCAAAAATCGCCGACATCTTTCCACCCTGGAAATTCTTGGTGGTGATACGCCGCTTCAACGAACTGAAAACCACGGAAATGTCGGATCGCGAATCCCCTGAAGTCGTGCTCACTCTATCCCTCCAATTTTTTACCCACTCACTCCCGCCGAACCTGCCGCGAGAGCCTGTGTTAACTCCCATGGATTGTGCCAGCATCCACACTCCCCAAAAGATAACCAGCAGCGGCCAAATAATGGCCCACCTGGCATGGACGATCCCAAAATCATTCAGCACCAGAAATACGCCGGCAAAACTCATGAACCATCCCCAGAAGGGCCCCGGCCCGCTCTTGAATAGAACTCCCGCCAGTCCAAGGTAGATGAAAATGAAGGGCCAGAAGTAATGAAAGACATCCTTCGCTGATAGGACGCCCAGCTGGTCAAGAAGATAGACCACGCCGATGAAGACAATCAGCATCGGGAAGATGAGCCCGCTGGGCCAGCAAAATGACGCCTTCCTCCGCACTTTTACTCCAATAAAGACTCCAGGCGGATTGTCCTTGCCACTGTCTTGTTGTCCATTTTGCTGTTCATTCTCCATTGCCGTCTCCCATTTGCCGCGCGGAAACCACCTGCGCGCCATCCCGCTTAGTGCTCCACAATAAAGCAAGCCCAGCCACTACCAGCAATAGCGGCCAGCATTCTGCCAGTCCACTGGCAAGCGGCACGCTCCACAAAGAGGCCAAAATGTTCCATACTCCGCCGGCCAGTCCCGAAACCAGCAATACCGTGCCGTGGCCCAGCAGCCCAAATCCCAATATGGCCAATTGAATTACGATCCCAGTAAGAATCAGCAGTCGCGCTCCCATATGTGTGGCCTCCCTTTTCTCCCAACCAGTTTCTGTTCCCGAACCCGCCGATTTCCAATTTGATTGCGCGGCATGTCGATTCACCGTTGCCATTGGCGATCCTCCCGCCTGATTGTTTCCGCTGTCCACCACAACAAGATAGAACCATCGCGTAGATACGTCTCCTTGTTTTCGGCGAATGGCCGCTTGCTACCGGTGAATGGCGGAAAGTCGCGAGGTAACACGCTTGCGGAAGGTCCTGATTTGTGCCCGACCGGGTGGTTTAAAGAGGCAAGGCGCGAAGTACAACGCGACATGTGGCTCACTTGGCCTTTTGTCGCGGTGTGCTTTACCCCGGCAGTTCTCGCTTCGTTGCGGAGCGGATCACGGACGATCTCCGTTATGCCGGTTTAGAGCTTCGCGATTGTCTCGGGGATGCAGCCCGAATTCGCAGCGCCTCAAATTTGTAAACGGCCAGCGAAGCCTGCGTCCGGGCGCACGGTTGTGCTGTTTTGTTCTATTGGCAGATGACCCGTTCTGTGGGTCCGCAAATCGGCTCAGCGCTCTCCGTTTCTTCCACTTGCCCTTCGGCATAGCGAAAGCGCAACACCCGCGCACTCGAAACGCCCTGCTGCGTCAGCCCACGAATATCGAGATTGGCCTCCGCCTCTTCCAACGCTCGCGGAGTGGCATGCAAAGCCGGCGTGCGCGGCATGAATACCGGGCAGCAGTCGTGAAACGGCTCTGCCGACACTTCGTACGTCGTGATGTGCCGAGCCATTTTCAGGATTTCCAGTTTGTCCATTCCCGCCAGCGGGCGGAATATGGGCATGCGCACGGCGGCGCCCACCGCCACCATATTCTGCAACGTCTGCGAAGCCACTTGGCCCAGGCTGTCTCCGGTAATCAGCGCTTTGGCGTGATCGCGCCGCGCCAGCAGTTCGGCGATGCGCAGCATCATCCTCCTGTATAGAAGAATGCGATAGCTTTCCGGAGCCTGACTTACAATCTCTCGTTGTATCAATTCCAGCGGCACAACGTGAAGTTTCGCGGCAAGTTGGTAGGGCGTTAATCGCTTCACCAGTTCGCGCGCCACGTGGACGGAAGATTCCCCCGGCTCCCCACCGCCTCCAAAAAAATGGACGAACGTCACATGCGCTCCCCGGCGCATCATCATGTAGGCCGCGACGGCGGAGTCAAATCCGCCCGAAAGCAGGCAGGTCATTCGTCCGGCGCTATTCGCGGGAAGACCACCGGCTCCGGGATATTTGCGCGCGTAGACCAGCGCCGGCCCGGGCGTGATTTCAATCCTGCAGGTGACTTCCGGCTCGTCCAATCGCACGCGAACGTCTCGCCCTGCCGCGCGCAGATGTTCCAAAAGATAGCGCCCTACGCTCCTCTCGATCTCCATCGCGTCGTGAGGAAAAGTCTTGTCGCTGCGCTTTGCCCGCACCGCGAAACTGGAAAAAGGAAGCGCCGCCATCTCCTCCCATGCGGCTTGGCATAGCGCATCCAAACTGTGTTCCACGGGTTGCGCCAACGCATAGTTGGCGATGCCCAGCACCTTTTCAACCCGCTTCACGGCCTCGTCCACGGATGCCCCATCGCGAAAGCGAAGCAACATCCGGTCTCCGGGCCGTTCTATCCGCTGGAGTGGCAAGCCTTCCATCGCCTTGCGCAGCGCAACCGACAGCAAATCGAGGAAGAATCTGCGGTTGCGGCCTTTCAGCCACAACTCGTGATAATGAGCCACAATAACCGGTATTGCCATGGGCAGGAAAGCCCCCGACTGGGGGACACCGCAAATTATAACAGCCTGCTGTTGATTCTACGTGTTCGCCGCTCCATGCCCCCTCCGCCGCGCGGCGTAGCCAGTGTGACTCTACTTTGAGCCTTTAGATTCCTTTCATCTTCGCTGAACTTCTTATCAAACTGGCACGCCAATTGCTGCGTATACCTAATGGGAGCCGAAGCACGTGCGATCCGGCTCTGTTTGGAGGAGGGAACTGCGAGGGACTCATTCCTCGCAGCGTGGGGCGACTTCAAAGGCGGTACTTGCATCCAATGCTTTTGAGTCCAAAGGGGCGAAGAAGCCATAATGTGGACACGAAAGGAGTGGCACCAGTATTACCAAATGGAGGGGCGGCGTTGGCACCGTTTGCGGCCGCTGCGTCCTCTGGATCGCACGGGTGTCAACCGGCTGGTACCGGCGGATGGGTATAGCCTTGCCGAGCTTGACGATGCCGGCATCAGCATCGAACAGGCCGAGAATCTGGGCCTGCCGGTGGACGCGGGGCGGGTTGGTGCATATGGCCCCAACGTGTCGTCCCTGCGCGAATTCGTTCGCGCCACCAGGGCCAGAGTGTAACCGCTTGTGGACGACTGCCCTGCGGCGACGGGCTTAACGGCCTGTACGCAGGCGGTGCAATGCGGCATTGTTGGGGGACGAATTAGCTTTTCCGTCTGGCTGCGTCGGCGTAATGAGGATTCGTCCATCAGCCATTTTTATACCTTGACGACTGCCTGAAATTCGGTAAACTTTCTCTTTCTATTATGGGAACAGATTTCATAACGCCGTCCGACAACGCTCAGGAACAGGCGGACTTCGCCTATCCCCAGCGCGAGGCGGCTTTTTTCTATGGCCTGTTCCTGCGCGGGCACGCAGCCGAGACCCTGCGTCGCGACATCGAAATTCCCACCGCTGTTTTGGCCAAATGGGAGCGCGAAACCGAGCGCATGCCCGAGTTGCGCGGCCTGCTCGAACGCATTGTGGAATACCGTCGCCATGTCCTGGCCATCTTTGAGTCCCTCATCGGCCATGACGCCCATTCTGGTCGCGTGCAGTAGGGTTGTTTTCGCTCCCTCCCCCATTCCAATTTGTCCGGTGCGGATTCCGCCTCAATTGAACTTTGGCGGGGTGTTTGCGATGTCGCGCGCCTGGCTGTCATTTCCTCTCGGATCAAAAAGAACGAATGGCAAGCATTGCCGCGAAAATATAGTGTGAAAGCCGTAGTCGAGGATCCGCATAACGCTTCGACCGTCGCCAGCTGCATCGCGTTGACGGGCACGCTGTTCTCGTTTACACTGGCACCCAAGTTGCTTTTCCACAGTAATCTCGGTTCCCCGGTAGCTCAACGGTAGAGCATTCGGCTGTTAACCGAAGGGTTGCTAGTTCGAATCTAGCCCGGGGAGCCAATCTTTTCTATCAGTTGGCGCGCCTGTTCCCGTTCTCCGTTTCGGACTGTGGGGGATTTTTTGGGTACACACACGGTCAAAACTGCCGCCGTCTAGCGTAGCGAACGGCTGCCAGCGCGGAAGGTGCGTAGCACGGTCAGAATGTGAGGGCCGTAAAGCTCCGTCTTGTGCTCACCGAATCCGTGAACCTGCCGCAGTTCCGCCAGCGAACGTGGGCGAATGCGGCAGAGTTCGTCGAGCGAAGTATCGTGCATGATGACGAACGCCGGAACACCCTGCTCCTTCGCCATGGCGCGTCGCCATTCACGTAGACGCTCACGCAAGCCGGGGTCCACATCCTTCGAGACAGTCTTTTTGCCGGACTTTGACCGTCGCTCCCCTGTCGCCTCTCCAGTGTGACCGGAGGCGACTACAGGAACAGCCCGCGCCGAGGGCGATGCAGCCAATGCAGTGGAGTGAATGGGCACGGACGCGATCGTAGAGGCGACTCGCCGCAATGGTTCCGCTTCCGGCGGCGCGGCGAGCCATTCGGGGGTGCCGATGCACACGTCGCATGACTTGCACGACGTCCACTTCGGCAATTCGCCGAAATGAGTGCATATCTGCAAATGCCGACATGCCTTTGACCGAGCGAAATCGAGCATCTCATCGCAGCGCTGCCGAGCACGCTCTTTCTCTTTTGGATCCCTAAGCTCTCTAAGAAAATACTCGATCAGGCCCACGTCGCGCTTCTGCCAGAGCAGGATGCAATCCGCAGGAAGGCCGTCGCGGCCCGCGCGACCGGCTTCCTGGTAATACTGCTCGATGGACTTCGGCAGGGAAAGGTGAACCACGGTGCGCACGGCGGCTTTGTTGATCCCCAATCCAAACGCGATGGTGCCCACCATCACGCGAACTTCATCAGACATCCAGCGTTCCTGATTATTTCTTCGCGTCGTGGCATTCATTTTTCCGTGATAGCCGACCGCACGCATTCCATTGGATTCCAGGAAGTCCACCGTCTCTTCGACGCGTGCAATCGTGGGCGCATACACGATGGCATTGCCCTCCACGTGCGCCCGCAACGCGCGAAGCAGCAGATCGGGCTGCGTGCGCGCGTTGCACTGTTTCATCACATAGTTGAGATTTTGGCGGCGAAAACTGGCGATATACTTATGCGCATCGCGCAAGCCAAGCTGCTCGATAATGTCGTGGCGGACGCGCTGCGTGGCGCTGGCGGTGAACGCCGCGATTGGTCGCTCTGGAAAATGGACGCGCAAGCGGTTCAACTGCCGGTATTCAGGGCGAAATTCGTGTCCCCATTCGGAGATGCAGTGCGCCTCATCAATCACGAAAAAGGAAATCGACACGCCTTGAAGCCATGCGACCGTCGCCGGGCGCGCCATCCGTTCCGGTGAGAGATAAAGCAGCCGATATCTGCCTGCCGACGCTTCGCGCATCACCCGCGACTGTTCGGCATCCGTCACCGAGCTGTTCAGCACTGCGGCCGCGATACCCATCTGCCCCAATTGCGCCGCCTGATCCTGCATTAGCGCGATCAGCGGCGAAATCACCACGGCAGTCTTTTCAGGAGAGAGCACGGCCGGCAATTGATAGCACAACGATTTACCGCCGCCGGTGGGCATCACCACGCATGCGTCGCTGCCGGCGAGCAGACTGCGCACGATGCGTTCCTGCAAGGGCCGGAAAGAATCGTATCCCCAATAGCGCCGCAAAGTCGCCAGTAACCCGGCATCGGAAGTCATACCAATAGCATAGCTGCGCTATGTCCCGCGGCCTATGCCAAATATCCCCGCTTCTCAACCCACATTGCACACGATCCTTAACGTTAAGCTAGAATGTTCAATATGAGCTCCTGGAGGAATACATGACCGCTTCGCTACGCGCCCTATTGATTGCGCCTGCTCTGCTGATGTCCGGAGCGATCGCCAACGCCATCCCGCCTCAAAATTCTGCTGCACAGCAGGATGGAACCAGCAGTCATGCGATGAAAGCGAAGACGGCCATATCGTTTGCGCCCTTCGAACAGTGGAAGGCTGCGATTCGCTCCGGCAACGATGCCGCACTGGCGAAGATGTATAGCGCCAATCCTCCCGCGCACGTGCAGGTTGGCCAGGACACGATGACCGATCCCGGCGAAGAGGCAAAATTCTGGGCGGATTTCGGACGGTCCGGGCCAGTTAAATTCAATCCCAAGATTCTGTCGATTTCTCATCCCCAGCCGGACGCCACCGAACTGGTGTTGCGCGTGGAAGCGGACCTTAAGCCGTTGGGCGCGCAAAGTAATTCCGTGGCCTCAAAGAGTGCAACGCCTGCAAGTGCGCAAAGCGTTGTCGCATCAATGAGCCAGCTTTGGACGAAGGAGGCTGACGGTTGGCGCATCACCGCGACGCGGCGAGGCAACTTTGTCGCCAACGCCCCATTCACCCTGCCGCAGCCGGCGAAGCCGGATACGCAGCTTTATCCCCCGCCCGCGGACGCGCAAAGAGAACTGGATGCCGCACTCGTCGACGCCGGGCGCGCCCACAAACGCGTGCTGGTTGTTTTCGGCGCCAACTGGTGCTACGACTGCCACGTATTGAACACCACGTTCCTGTCGGCGCAATTCGCGCCGCTGGTGAAGGCGAATTACGAAGTGGTTCATGTGAATATTGGCGACGAGGGCAAGGACAACCTCGACCTGGGCCAGCGCCTGGGCGTGGGACTGGATCGCGGTATTCCTTCGTTGGCCGTGCTCGATCCCGACGGCAAAGTGGTGTACGCCCAGAAGAATGGCGAGTTCGAATCCGCGCGGAAAATCGGGCCCACTGACGTGCGAGATTTCCTTGAACGCTGGAAGCCCACCGCATCGAAGCCTTCCGCTCCGAAGCCCGTCGGATGAAATAGGCGGCAGGGTGTATCATGGTGATGTTTCTGCAACAATCGCGCATTTTGCTAAGTGGCGGCTGTAATCGGGCAAGCGAGACTAATAATTGAGGAATTCCGGCAGTAGAAAGTTTTTTTCGCGTTGGAAGAAGTTCAGGGCGTCGACTCTCATAGCCTTGGCCACGCTGTTGTCTGCGAGCGCGTTTCTTTCTGCTTCGCTTAAGGCACAGGAACAAGGGCCGCTGCCTCCTCCGCAGGGAGCGGCAGCCTCTAACCCAACAGCCGCACCGGCTCCCGCGCCGCCTAAGCCCGCATCTCCGCCACAATCCTCCGGCGGCATCTCCAAGACCCCGCCGTCCATTCCGGTGGAGCAGATTATCCAGCGATTTGCCGCGCACGAGTCCGAGTTCAGAGTCGAGCGCAATAACTTCACCTATACGCAGACCTTCGTGGTGCAGACGATCGATGATTCAGGCGAGCCGGACGGCGAATACCGCATGACTAGCGACATTACCTTCACGCCGTCGGGCCAGCGCGACGAAAAAATCACCTATGCTCCGCCCCCCACGCTCGAGCGCGTTTCAATGTCCGAGCAGGACCTTGACGATTTGAAGAATATTCAACCCTTCGTGCTCACCACCGAGGATTTGCCCAAATACAACGTCGTCTATGTAGGGCGCGAGCAACTGGACGAGATCGCCGCCTACGTTTTTGACGCCAGCCCCAAAGTGATTGAAAAAAATCAACGCTACTTTCAAGGGCGCGTCTGGGTGGATGACAAGGATTTTGAAATTGTTAAGACCGACGGGAAGGCGGTGCCCGACATTCGGAAGGGCAACAACGAAAATATATTTCCTCGTTTCGAAACGTACCGAGAAAACATCGAGGGCCACTACTGGTTTCCAACTTACACTCACTCTGATGACGTCCTGCACTTTCGTACCGGCAGCGTTCAGCTACGCATGACCGTCCGTTATGAAAATTACAAGCGGTTCAGAGTGCAGTCTCGAATCCTAAAAACCACGCCGCAATAATCGAATCAAGTGGTGGCATGAAACAGGGCGAACAACGGCGGTCATGCTTTTATCTACTAGGGGGCAATGCTGAATTTCTGCTGTTCCGTCTCACCATAATTATTACCTTTACAAATGCCAAATGCCCCGCCACGCAGACGGTATTGGCAGAAACGAAGCCAATGAGGGTGTCCAAAAACGTCATCGTAGTCAATCTGTCCCCACACAAAAATAGTGTTCACGCCGCTAGTTAAGGCTTGGTAAGTATCAGACTCGATGTCATAGCCGTCGTCACCGTAGTCTTGTGAATTGGGGAATATGTCCTGCACGTGCGTAAATTTCTGTTTATCAAACGCTGGAAGTGGAAGGGTGAACATTGTTCGGTCTGTATCCAGCGGAAACATATCGGTTTCGGAAACCATACGAACATTTTGAGCAGGAGTCCTCCCCGAATTTGAAAATACAATACGAAACTCAAAACGGGTTGTCGCTGCATTTTTCGTTTTTGGATCAATGAGCTGTGTGTCTGGATTAATGGTTACAGCTATCCAAGCACGATCCGTGACTTCGGCTCTTTCCACTGTTCGCTTAAACGATTCTTCAGATTGACGATTAGCGGCATCTATTTTCTTGGTGGTATCCCGCATCGCGGCAACTGCATCTTTGCCGTGTAAATCTAGGTCCGCCACACTTTGCTTGAATTGGTCGGCAGCCGTAGCAATTTTAGCAGCGGCCTCTGATTGTTGTTGGGCATATTCAACAAGGTGATCGGTTTGAGTGGAACCGGTTTTCACGATTCCTAACGTAGCGTAGCTAAAATACGCGATGGCAAGGGTAGCGAACGCCATTATCCAATCGGTCGGCGTTGTGTGGGAAGCCATGTATTTTGCTATCGCAGAATGTTTGATTCGACGTAACACACCTGTAGCTTATCATTGGACCTTAACTGACCCAGTTGTCCCAGTGAAACAAAGATCCTGCCCTTTGAAAATGCGGCGTAAGGTGATGATTCAGTGGAAGAAAGATGGTTGCGGGGGTCGGATTTGAACCGACGACCTCCGGGTTATGAGAGAGGCTGTAAATTACTCTAACGCCTTAGCTCTGTGTCACTTGTGATCCGAAACCAACTCGCCGATTGTACGAAGTTTGATACGAAGAGATAAATGCCCGACTTCCGCGAGAGAGTCGGGCATTTCATCGTCCGACAATTTCATGAACCTCTTTGCCGGTTAGACACTTCTTCTTCCACAATTCCTGAGCGAGTTTTTCAATTGTGGTCCAGTTCTGTCCAATTAGGGCCTCTGCCTTTTTATGGCTTTGGGCCTCATTTCGTCCCACTGCGAAGGCGATAGGCATTTCTGGATCTTGTCTCTTTCTTTACCCTTATCATCTTTCTGTGACTCCCAAACTTCATTGAAACTGCGCTTGGTTTCCCGGCTTTCCGCTGCGCTTCCCGCGAACGTGAAGACCGCATAGCGGCATAAATCTTCGTCATCTTGAGGAGTAAATTCAATATCCGTCCAACCACCCAAATCATGGCCCCCTGCTGACATACATTTCCCTAGGTGTACACAGTGGATTGTCATGTTGTTGGCCACCGCTGCCAGGGCGTGCCCCGCCTCGTGAAAGGCCGCGACTCTGTCATCAGGGCAATCAACACTCAGTGTCTTGCCAAAAGTCCGCCAATCAAAGTCACCTTGGCGATTTGTTGGAGGTCGACCACCCGACTGCACCAAATGTTTTTCCCTCTGAAACCAGAACGGAGTTCTCAATGAAAGTGATTCCGCGAATCCATCGAGGCCGGGAAAGAGCAGCTCTCTGTTGACGCCAGCCTTGTCCAATCGTTTGAGAATGTCCAGGCGCGCTGCCCGCTTATCGATGTGAATCAGGTTTACGAACTGCTGGCTGCCTGCATTTCTAACAGGTTGTCCTGAAAGGGAACTGAGACATCGCCCGGGCATAGAAACAGGCCCTGTTGTGCGTGAAGGCGATGGTTGAATGTGTACGGGTTGACCGGGAACACGATCTTTTCCGGTGGATTTCGCTCTCGAAATATTTGTTCAAATGCGATTCCATCCCGCTTTCCCCACGACTCGCACAGAGATATCCCACCTATTGTGCACATCAACCTAAACGACTGCTGGTTCAGCCAAGTCTTACTGACCGCCCAAACACAGGCAAATTGATCTTTGTCTGAGACTTTGGCTCGTTCCAGTGCAAAAAACGCCGCGATGAAAAGCGAGTACGTAAAATCTAGGAGCCTGGTTGGCACACGGAAATGGCGCATGATTGCAAGCCACTGAATAATATCGTCGGATCCGGGTGACTTTGGCAATGCGAAAATCTCGTAGTTCCTTCGAAAGTCATGAACGAACCGCGCCTCCAGCTTAGCGGCATCATCCGGACCGATTTGAAATTCGGTGCAGACTCTCCGAAGCGTTGTCTCCGGTCGGCGATGGCACGATTCCCCCCGAAAAACCCATGCATTGTTGTCTTCCCCGATCTCTTTTTCCAGTTCTATCAGGTCATTCCAGGTCTTGATTGTCCTATACGGCTCGATTTCTCTCATTCGTTTCAACTCCTATGCTGCTTCTCAGGACGTAGCGTCGTCTGCTTTACGCCTTGAGCAACCCATCTTAGCAGGAATACCTGCGCCTGTTCGTCAGGCGGTGTGCAATTCCGCACACAATTCCCGCTTCCTTCCCACCCATACTCCAAAGGAATCGGGAGCGTCTTTCGTCGTGACCACCACGATCAACGTTTGGGGTTGTAAATTCATTTCCTGCAACGCCAGCGCAAAGCGCCAGACCCGCCCGAGCCTGCAGTACCGGGGCAGCCACAGGCACCGAAACCGGTTACAGAGAAAAACGAGCCGCTCGCTTACGAGCTTAAAGGCATCGATTACGCGCACCCGTATATCTCGAAAAGCCGCTGAATGAGAGCGTTGAGCTTGCTTGTTGGCAAACAGCCCGACGAATCATCTTCCGAAATGTTCACGAATTTCCTCGCGGCCCGTGCGTGATGTCGCTGACTTTTAAAGTGCAACCATGATCTGATCGGTTCATTCAGAAAAAATCTAAAGATCGTTATCCTGAGAGCCGCAGTCCGAGGGTTCGGATGTCCGGAATATGTGGTGGTGTCCTAATTTGGGGACTGGCGGTCTTATGTTTCCCGATTATTTCTTTTGGGTCCGTTCCTGACCATGCCTCGTTTGGGTACATAGATAAGCTGGAAAAATGTCTTGTGCTGTTTCCCGTAAATATCCGCGTATCTTATAAATCCGTAAAAGTGGATAAACAGCTTTTCCTCCCCAATGCTTTCAATGTCTTTATCGTCAAGGGGGCCAAAATCAGTGCTGAATGTCCCCTCGAATTGCCACAGTATTCCGATTTCGGGGGGAGCGTGATCCCCCAGCCTCGTTTCGGGGCCAATCGTGCTGGGCAGTTCCTCGATTTCACGGGCGCGCGAAAAATCGGGCCTTATATTCCGCGATGCATCCACAAAGGCCCTTGCTCCAGATTTGGAAACGAAGGCCTTAGTCGAACCAATGAATTGAATTTTGAAATGCATCTGCTGCCATCTCTTATTGGCTCCCTCAATGAGATTCGGTGCAGCCACCTCAAGCCTAAGTCGGGCGCGCTCTTTGGCGGTGGTGGCCCGAAGATACTTCGCTGTGAAAACAGCCTGTACGGCCGAGAATACAGCGATAACCAAAGTGGCTCCAAGCAAGCCGAATTGAATGATCCATCCCCACAACGCATATTTATGACTACCTTTGGCCTCTTCTTTGGTGGCTGGGCTTTGGAATGGGCGGTCTTGTGGTGGGTCGAGCATCGCTTCTGGCGAGCCGTCTTGTTTGCCTTGAGTGTCTGCATCATGGCGACCGGTTTCGGATACTTGCTGTGGGTGCAATGGAGGGTAATGCGGGAGATAGAGCAAGACAACAGCCAGCAGAATTATTTTCATAATCCCGAAAATGTACCACAGAAAGAGCTTGACAATCCATCTTAACGTGGTACATTTAGTAGAGAGGATAACGATATGGCATACGTGCTCAACACCGAAACGCAGACGGCAATCATCGGGATGCTGGCAGAGGGTTCCAGCATCCGTAGTATCGAACGGCTCACGGGCGTTCACCGCGATACGATTATGCGGCTTGGCGTCCGCGTCGGAAAGGGCTGCGCGGCGATTCTGGACGAAAAGATGCGCGGTCTATCATGCCGTCACTTGCAATTTGACGAACTGTGGGGATTCATCGGCAAGAAGCAGAGGAACGTGCTGCCCGAAGATGATCCCACGGTTGGCGACGTGTGGACGTTCTGCGCGATTGATTCAGATACCAAGCTGGTGCCATCGTTCAAGGTGGGCAAGCGCGATGCGGCCACAGCTAACGTGTTTGTGGCGGACGTGGCCTCGCGGGTTGATAATCACGTCCAGATTTCCACGGATGCTTTGCGAGCATATGTGGACGCAGTTGAGATGGCGTTTGGCTGCAACGTGGATTACGCGCAGATTATGAAAACGTACCTAAACGATGATTCGCGGATGGCGGAGAGACGCTACAGCGCGGCGGAGTTTGTTGTTTCTGAGAAGCGGCCAGTGAGCGGGCATCCGAATCTGCGGATGGCGTCCACTTCTCATATTGAACGGTTGAACGGAACCACGCGCCTTCACATGCGCCGCCTGACGCGCCTCACCTACGCATTCAGTAAGAAGCGCGAGAATTTTGAGGCTGCGGTTGCGCTCCACTTCGCCTACTACAATCTTGTGAAGCGGCATATCAGCATCCGTTGTACCCCGGCGATGGCGGCGGGCGTCGAGAATGATTTTTGGACGACCCGCCAACTGGTAGAGGCGGCTATATGACAGCGGAAAAGAAAATCCTGATCTCTCCCAAAGACATTCTCGCGATTGGATTCGAGTGCCCGCATTGCGGGGCGTCCTATTCCGTACCGATCCAAAAACACGACCGACCAACCACGCTTTGCCCTAACTGCAACGAGAAAATCCTTGATGCGGACGGCGAATCTGCGACCGTTGGAACCTTTGTAGGTAGGCTCAAGTTAATGCAGACCAATAAATATGGGAAAGCCATCCGCTTCGAGATTGCGTGCGAATCCAAACCGGACGCCAAAGCGTGAGCCGCTATATCGAAGAATTGCGCGAGGTGATCCGGCGCTTGCATGGCGTCGAATCTGAGCACGTCGAAAGCGTGCCCATCAAAGAGACTTTTCAGGGCAAGACGGTGTGGGAAGGCATCGTTGAGGTTTTTGATCTGATGGGCCATCCCAAAGCCTCACGCGCCTACGCTTGGACGCACAAAGCAAACGGTGACAAGCGCCGTCACGTCACGCTGCTACACATCCCACCCGTAGATTCACCACTGGCAGCCGTTAGAGCCTCTATCGTAAAGGATTTCAGGGACAATGAAGCCGAAGCCTAACAAGATGGGTCGTCCATGCCTACCCAAAGGCGAAGCAAAGGGCAGCGTCGTGCGCGTGAGGCTCACTACCGATACTCGGAGCCGCGTAGAGACAGCAGCAAAGGCCCGCAAGGTGTCCGTATCCAAGTTGATTCGCAGCGCGTTGGATTCATATTTGGAGGGGTGATACACAGTGGGCAAATTAGGACACTACCGAATATGTGAAATAGTTGACATTCGTTCCGATATGTGATAAAAGAATGCCGCTGGAGGAGGACATTACCCAAATGCACAGCCAGTCGCATCACTCACGGGTACCCCCCCAGCGAAGTCGCCACGGTCGGTTGGAAATATTACATCCAATCCAATACTGAAGACTACAAAATCTGGACTGCTCCGAATTCCCTGAACGCGATTTGCCCCTTCAATCCCACAACGGTCATTGGATCTCCAACGTCTTGTGATTCAATTGATTGGAGTGACCATGTTGAAGATGTCATGGGAGATATTTTAGGTGATATCAGCGACTGCAATCTTCCGCAAGTAAGCTGGGTGATTCCGGACGGAACCTGGTCTGACCACCCTGGCTTGGACCCTGCAGCCCCAGGCGATGCCGGCCCATCGTGGGTGGCCGCGATCGTGAATGCCATCGGTGGCACGAATATCTTTTCGTGTACCGACGAATCTAGCACCAAGTACTGGAGTGGTTCGGAGCCCACATTGATTCTCGTTACTTGGGACGACTGGGGTGGTTGGTATGATCATGTGGTCCCGTGGCTCCGTAGTTCGAACGAAAGCGGCGGGTATGCAAACAAGGGCACCCCTGACGCTGCGGATGGCGACTACTACGTATATGGTTTTCGGGTGCCTCTCCTGGTAGTTTCCGCCTACAATAATCAGTGCACGGCTCCCGCCTGCAATGGTTATCCTGGTTACATTTCCGGGCCAACGGTAGACGGAGAAGAGTCCAACATGAAGCCACCATATATCCACGATTTTGGGAGTATTCTTGGCTTTATCGAATGGAATTTCGGACTACCGCCGTATCCTGCGGTTGAGGATGTAAACACCTGCGGCATCGCGGGTGCATTGTCAGAAACGGGGTGTCAGTATGAATTCGCAGATTATTTCGCGCCCGATGGCGAGTGGGAGTGCAGCAATTCGCCCTATTGTGGCGACAGTTACCAAGGGTATCCTCTTCAGGATTTCTTTAATTTCTCCCTTTCCACTCTAAACGCCTTTACGGAAATCACGAATGCGAAGTATCCTGCGTATTGCTTCTATGGAACTTATATGACGAGCAGCGACTGCTTTAATTCGGGTTTCTATGCCACCGACCCAGACGATGACGTCAGCGAAGCAGATGAGTAGAATCCAACGATTATCACGCGGACGACGATTGAATGGTTGAGCCGTTAACTGTGCCCCACTCGGCGTTCGCCTGGGGCTGAGGGAGCAGATTTGACATGAGTAGAAGAAGAGTGCTTTGGGTTGAATTGTTGACTTTAACTGTCACGATATCGGGATGGTCTCTTTCAGCTTCAAATGAACTCTATGCGGGTGAAAAGCAGGGTAGCCTTCCATTACAGTTTCAGTTTCAGATCGTGCATGCATTTGGCGGAGCCGGCGATGGCATCGCGGCGGGTGGTGGCATGGTAATGGACAGCCAGGGCAATTTGTATGGTGTAACTGGTGCCGGGGGAACCGACGACATGGGGACAGTTTACGAGCTTACACCAACTGGCAATGGCCAATGGACGGAAACCATCCTTCACAGTTTCTCCGGTGGCTCCTCGGATGGATTCGAGCCCATTGGAATGGTGATGGATGGTGCGGGTAATCTGTACGGGACAACCGCACTCGGTGGGCCCGAAAACAATCCCCTGTGTTCCAATGGCTGCGGAACCGTGTTCGAGCTGTCGCCCGGGGCAGACGGGGAGTGGAAGGAGACGATTGTATGGAGTTTCTGCTCACTCCCGAATTGCGCGGATGGTGATGAGCCTCTTCAGCCGCCGACGTTGGGACCCGGAGGCAGCTTGTACGGGGTGGCAGGGGTGACTGCCTTCCAGTTGACGCCGGGTTCGGGAGGCTGGACGCTCAACGTGCTTTACACGTTTTGCGATCAGGTGGGTTGCAATCCCACGGGCCCCTTGACGCTCGATGGAAAGGGGAATTTGTACGGCGCGGCAGGCAACGGAATACAAAAGGGGGACTACGGACTTGTATTCGCCCTGCATCAGGAGCCACATGCCCAGTGGAATGAAGTTGTGTTGTACGATTTCCTGGGAGGGGGAAATGGTAACTGCCCCCAAGGCGGCCTGACGTTCCGTGATAGTGGGTTATATGGCGTCACGATGGCCGGTGGCAGCAACTGTGTAAACGTTGGCGGATGTGGCGCGGTGTTTGAATTGACGCGAGGCTCGGACAACCGCATCAACGAGCAAGTCCTTTGGAGTTTCGGTGGGGACGGCGGGGCGCAGGGGGTTACTCCGGATTTTGGGGTGGTGTTCAACAGGCAAGGCGACCTGTTTGGCGTAACGTTGGGGGGTGGGGAGTCTGGAGGTTATGGACTAGTCTACGGCATGAAGCAGCAACAGAACGGGAACTGGGCATTTGCCGTCTTGCATGCATTCAATGGTTCTGATGGAGTCGAGCCGGATGGCCCCCTCCTGATCGACAGTGAGGGTGACTTGTTTGGCACCACGGGGGGTGGCGGGTCAATCGGCGGCGGCGTGGCCTTCGAACTCTCGCCGGTGAAGCAGGCGAATTAGCGGCAAGCCAAGGCTGGCGAGTCATATGAGCACACTTTGAAGGAACGAAGAAGGATCGAGGAATGAACGCCAAATTTCACTTCATGCGATTGGGCGTCTTGATACTCTTGGCAACCGCGCTGCCCCTCAGGGCGCAGCAGTCGAAGCCACCCGCGCCGCCAGTCCCACCGGCAGCGCGGGATGCAGCCGCCAAGCCAGATGTGCAAGGCAAGCCGCCGGTTCCGCCCGACACAGTAGTGTTGAAAGTAGGCGACGAGAAAATAACCGCCGCGGATATGCAAACCTTCATCAAGAGCTTGCCGCCGCAAATCCAGCGCATGGTGGCGACGCAAGTGCCACGCGGCGTGGGCGAAAAGTACGCCATGACGCTGGCGCTCTCGCAAAAGGCGGTCAGCGATCATCTCGACCAGGACACCGAGATCATCCAGCGCCTCAAGTTCCAGAAGCAGGAGATACTTGCCCGGGCCGAGTTCAAAAAGCTCACCGACGATATTAAAATCACTCCCGAAGACATCAGTGCGTACTTCAACGCCCACAAGACCGATTTCGAGCGGGTCGAGGTCCGCCAGATCAGCGTTCACAAGAAGCCCGCCGACGCCAAGCCGGGCGTGCCGGGGCTGTCGGAAGCCGAGGCCCGCGCAAGGACCGAGGAGGTTCGCACGGCTCTGGCCGGCGGTGCAGATCCCGCAAGGCTAGCCGCCACCTACAACACGCCTCCTGGCGTCGTGAATATTGAAGTCACGCCGCGGACCGTCAGCCGCGACACCCAGCAAGGGGATAGGGAAAAGGACATTTTCGATCTGAAGGATGGAGAGGTCTCCGAAATCATGGAGAACCCGCAAAGCTTCTACTTCACCCAAGTGGTGAAGCACCAGGATGCGCAGTTGGCCGATGCGACCAAGAAAATCGAGTCCATGCTGCGCAAAGAAAAGCTCGATGCCGCCATCGATAGTCTGAAGAGCGCGAGCAACATCTGGCTCGATCCCGACTACTTCGCTGCACCTGCCGCTCCGCCCGCCGCCGCCCCTGCTGGCAAGCCGGCCGCCGCTCCACCCGCAGCTGCGCCGCCTGCGACACGACCCGCTGCCCCACCGTCAAACTGAGCACGAGCGCAAGGGTCTTCGTCAGCAGCAATGACGTGCAAGCGACATCTTGCCCGTGGTACTGCGCATTTGTGAGGAACTCCTCCAAATTCCAGAAGACAGCTTTCGTCGGGCCGTTGCGGTCAAAAAACAGATCGTCAGCACAATGAAACGATATAAACTGAACTTAATTACGGAGGCAGCCATGGCCATGAAGCCGTTCCATTGCAAATGCGGTATGACACTGCGGCTCAAAGAAAAAAACGCCGAAGCCGCGACGGGACGGCACTTGTCGTCGAAAGTCCACACATATCGCCGCAAGGTAGCGAAGTTGTTATCCAAGAGTGATCTTCGACATTCGGAAATTGCCCTTCAACTGGGCATTACACTTAAGGATGTCTCATGGATTGCGAAGACCCTGGGCGCCCTCAACGGCGTAAGCCGCTGGAGTCAACGTGCCGCCGTGGACCGGCTTGCGCGATGGTGGAACACCGCTGGAAAACACCCGGTAATTCTGAAATGCCAGGAACTTGGCTTCGTGGTCGAACCCTTCATGGCCGAGGGAAGTAACAACTATTTCCGCAGAACCCTTTTTCTGGTAAATGGGCACCGCGTGGTCTGCCTGTTAATACAGCCTGTCCGCGACTCTTCCGGAAACGCCGTATGGTCGTTCAGGGCCAAGCAGGAGCCTGGCGCAAACTTTCAAGTGGGGAAAGCGGGAAAATCGTTTTACATTTTTCCTCAAGCCTTACTGGCCGGACTCAAACGCGTTACGTTTGTGGATAATTCGGCGCTCCCGAACCACCTCCTTTCCAAGAGGTTACCGTATGACCGTCGAGACTATCAGGATGCATGGCATCTGCTGGCAACTCCAAAACGCGGCTGGCATGCTCGGCCGGGAACAACTCGTGGTGCCGCGTGAACTCCTTTGTATGTAAATGCGGGAAGACCTTTCCGGCGGGCACAAGGGCTAATGTCATGACGAATCACCGGAAGTCTTTGTTGCACCGCCGTGGCCGCGAGGTTGCCAGACTGCTGAAGGATCCCACTCTGCGTTACATGGACGTCGCACAACGCACGGGAATACCGGTTGACAGAGTTAGGCGGATGGCCGAGGAATTGGGTGGACCGACGGGCGACGACCGGGTATTTTTCAGCGGTGCGGCGCGCCAAATGAACGAGTGGTGGGCTTCGACGGGGCGGCATCCCGTGATCCTGAAATGCAAACAGCTTGGTTTCGACGTCGAACCCATCGGCGTCGTAGACCGTAGCCTGCGACTTCTGCGCTGGACATTTCTGGTGAACGGTCACCGCGTGGCCATTGCCGGTTTCTCTGTATGGGGAGAGGCTCAGGACGGCGTCATCTGCGTGCTTGAACCAAAGAAATCGGTAAAGGTGGACTTCCAAATCGCCCACACTCAGGGCCTGTTCTACGTATTCCCGCAATGGCTCCTCGAAGGAGTCAAGGACGCCTATTTCACCACCGGTTACGCGCGGCCGATGGCTCGCCGCAGGGAAGTCGTCCGGCCGGATTACGCGAAGTATCGTGACGCATGGCATTTGCTGAAAAAGCGAAAGCGCGGTAAGCACGATGAGGTTTCAGCATGATCCCGTCCGCTGTGTTCCGCATTGTCTTCATTAAAGGCGGTGTCGTTCAGGAATGGCGGAGGCGAGAAAAAAGAAGGCAGCAAGGAAGAGAAACGGGAAACTTCATCGCGTTACCCCACCGAGATTATACGCCGCCTTTCCCGAAGAGGAGCCGGGTATTTTTGTTGATGTGAACGCGAAGAGGGCAATGCATAAGAAGCGAACCGCAACAATCAAACAGTCAACAGCAGGATGACGGAATATCCGGCAGCTCTGCGGCGTGGCGCCTCTGGCGTCTCGCCCGCCATGAAAACCCGAGGCTTGATCCCGTCCAAGCCTCCGTTACGAATGGCGGCCAGCGCGGCTTCCTGGTTTCCAGCCCTTGCCGACATCGGCCAACTGATCCTAGTAACTGATAAGGCACAGCTTCGCCATATTTCCCACTTTTCTACTTGCTAAGAACTTCCTGTTTGTTGTACGCTCCTGCCGTTCACTTAGCTCCGAGACAGCCCCGCGAGCTCTCCCGCCCCGATCTGGACAGCAACAACTTCCGCTTAGGCGGACTTCTAAACAGCAGTACTTCCCGCTTGAGCGGAATGAGAAAAAAGGAAAAGACCGAATGTAGAGAGAAAAAGAAAGACCAAGGAGGAAGGAAAGATGAACAAGAAACTAGCTCTTGGTATGCTGTTTCTTCTGATTGGGTTTGGAGCTTTGCCTGCCTTCGCGCAGATTTCAAATATCACTCACGTGATTCTGGTAATCCAGGAAAATCGCACACCAGACAATCTATTCCAAGATCCGATTATAATTAACCATGAGGCGGAGATTTTGCCTGGGAACGACTTAAGCGGGGAGTCGCCAGCATATGCTTCATGCGTTAATGGAAATGTCTATTTGCAGCCCTTAAATAAGTTAGACCCCTGCTTCGATCCGCAGCATGGACATTCCGGCTCGTTCAACTCGACTGAGGATGGGGGCGCATGGGATGGCGCATGCACTATAACTATAGACTACGACCCTGCCACCTGCACATTGCCTACCTCAACCCCCTATGCTAACTACACCTATTGTCACGAACTATGCCTCTTCGCCCTCTGCGGGGATTCTTGATCCGTATTTCCAACTTGCTGAGCAGTATGGATTCGCGAACTACATGTTCCAAACAAACGAGGGGCCAAGTTTCCTCGCACACCAATTCCTCTTTTCGGGGACATCGGCCCCCGAGGGATACAGCACCAGCGACACCAATTATCAGCTGTTTGCTGCTGAAAATCCGACTCCCGGCCAACTGTCTGGATGTGCTTCGGCCGGACCTTCCACAGGGAATCCGGGAACGTTGGTGGAAGACATAAGCAGCGTTACCGGAGGCGAGGGGTACGACTACCAGCCTCCTTATTATTATGACTTAGTAGAGGCAGCTTACGGCTATCCCTGCTATGATCACGCGAGCATGGCAAACTTGCTCGACAACGGTGGGATAACGTGGAAATATTATACAAATTATCCTCCGAGCGCCAATACAATCTGGACCGCGCCAAACGCATTCTATAAGATCTGTGGTTACCATCCTGGTCAGGATGGCGACCAGGGCGCGTGCGTTAACAACACGGCAAATAACGATTGGGACAAGGTAGATTATCAGACATATGGAGACATCCTGAACGACATCAACAATACAGACTGTACCGCGCTGAAAAACGTCAGTTGGGTCATCCCAGATGGCCATTGGTCGGATCATCCAGGGGGCCTAGCGAACGGCTTTGGCGACGGCGGCCCCTCCTGGGCAGCCGCGATCGTGAATGCAGTCGGGGATTCGACGTGCGGGTACTGGAATAATACGGTAATTCTCGTCGTGTGGGACGACTGGGGCGGCTGGTACGACCACATACAGCCCTACACCACAGGCGGATACATAGGCGGATCCAACCACAATGGGCAGTCGTATGTGTATGGTCTCAGAGTCCCGCTTCTGGTAGTTTCCGGCTATACGAAGACAAGCACTGATGGAGGAGACGGCTATACGGGTTACATTTCCGGGACGTCAACGCAGGGGGGAGAAAATGATGGGCAGTATGTTCACGATTTCGGGAGCATTCTTGGCTTCATCGAGCATGTTTTCGGCCTAGATACCGCGACGGGTTTCTGCGGCATCGCTGGTAGCGATTCTGATTACCCCGAGGGCTGTAACTATCCGTACGCCGACTATTTCGCGCCGGACGGGCCCCACGACACCGAATGCGGCGTGACGCTTTGCCCCTATCCTCTCTCCGATTTTTTCGATTTTACCGATTCGGTCAACGCGTTTCACACAATAGAGGGGGCGAAGTACGCTCCTGATTGCTTTACGGACCCGTCCCGGGATACGTGCTTTGGCACGGACTTCGAGCCGGCAAGCCCGGACATGGACGATGTTCATCCCCAGAATTGATATAATGTCGGAGCACGTTGTACGGCATGGGAGCCTTATCGCGTAGGATGATCGCCCCGGCCCCAGAGGCCGGGCACTGCTGGAGGTGTCGGAATGGACCGGAAGAATGTATCTGTGGTTGTCGTGATGGTCTGTCTTGCCCTGATCCCGCAGTGGAGTTTCGCTGCGTCAGCAAACGGACAAGTGCAGGATCAGTACCAGATTCTGCACTCGTTTGGAGGCCCAGGTGACGGCTCAGGGCCAACGGGGCGCTTGATTCTGGACGGAAGAGGCAATCTGTACGGCACGACCCTTCTCGGCGGAGTCAACGCGTTTGGGACGGTGTTCATGTTGAGCCCGGGGACCAACGGGCAGTGGACAGAAACGATACTATATAGTTTTCCCAACAGCCAAGAAGATGGGTACTGGCCGGCTGGAGTAGTTATGGACTCTGCTGGGAACCTCTATGGAACAACGACACGTGGTGGGCTCAATGCCTCAGGTATTGTGTATGAGTTGACGCCTGGACCCAACGGCCAGTGGACCGAAACCATTCTTTATAATTTTTGTTCGCTGCCGGATTGTGCCGACGGTGATGAACCCCTCTACGCTCCGACGGTGAACCCAAACGGGGGGCTATATGGGGTGACCGGAACCACGGCGTATGATTTGACGTCGGGTTCCAATGGCTGGACTTTTAGCGTGCTCTACAAGTTTTGCAGCCAGCCCAATTGCAGCGATGGATCACTTCCCACGGGCAGCCTGATTCTGGACACCAAGGGAAACCTGTATGGGGAGACTGAATTCGGTGGGACAGGCACCGACTGCGGAGGCGCCGGCTGCGGAACCGCGTTCGCGCTGCGTCCCGGGCTAACACTGCCGTGGAAGGAAATCGTTCTGCATGATTTTCAGGGTGCCAGTCCCGATGGGGTGAATCCCAATGGCGGTGTGTCTCTATACGAAAACGCGCTGTTTGGCACCACAGGAGCTGGTGGAGGAATTAACTGCGCGGAATCCGGAAACGGATGCGGAACAGTGTTTCAAATAACAGAGGGATCCGGTGCCGACATTAACGAGCAAATCCTGCATGCTTTTGGGGCCAGCCTGGGGCTAGGATATTTCCCCCTGGGCGACGTTATTTTCGACAAGCGAGGGGATTTGTTCGGCTTGACGGCAGATGGCGGAACTCCCTCTTGCAAATGTGGCGTGGTGTTCGGTATGAAACGAGAAGGCGACGGAAAGTGGGCATATGCCGTGCTCCACGCCTTTGACGGCTCGGATGGAGTACTCCCGGTATACGGCTTGACGATAGATAACGAGGACAACCTCTACGGAATAACGAACGGCGGCGGCCCTCCCCCGGGCGGAGGCGGCGTCGCTTTCGAACTCTCGCCGGTAAAGCAAGCGAATTAGCGGCAAGTCAAGGGCGGCGACTCAAACAGCCGCACGTTGGAAGAACGACTGAGGGTCGAGAAATGAACGCCAAATTTCAATACATGCGATTGGGTGGATGGATACTCCTGGCAACCGCGTTGCCGCTCGGTGCACAGCAATCGAAGCCACCCGCGCAGGCGGGCCCACTGGGAGCGCCCGGTACGTCCGCCAAGCTGGACGCGCAAGCCAAGCCGCCGGTTCCACCCGGCACGGTGGTGTTGAAAGTCGGCGACGAGAAGATAACCGCCGCGGATATGCAAAACTTCATCAAGAACCTGCCGCCGCAAATGCAGCACATGGTGGCGACGCAGGTGCCTCGCGGCGTGGGCGAAAAGTACGCCATGACGCTGGCCCTCTCGCAGAAGGCGGTCAGTGATCATCTAGACCAGGACCCTGATATCATCCAGCGCCTAGAGTTCCAGAAGCAGCAGATTCTTGCCCAGGCCGAGTTCAAGAAGCTCACCGACGATATTCAAGTCACTCCCGACGACATCAGCGAATATTTCAACACCCACAAGGCCGATTTCGAGCAGGTCGAGTTCCGCCAGATCACCGTTCGCAAGAAACCCGCCGACGCCAAGCCGGGCGTCCCGGGCTTGTCGGAAGCCGAGGCACGCGCAAGGGCCGAGGAAGTTCGCACGGCTCTGGCCGGCGGTGCGGATCCTGCGAAGCTGGCCGCCAGCTACAAAACGCCTGCTGGTGTCGTGAATATTGAAGTCACGCCGCGGACCGTCAGCCGCGACACCCCGCAAGGGGATCGGGAAAAGGACATTTTCGATCTGAAGGATGGAGAGGCTTCCGAGATCAAAGATGACCCACAGGGCTTCTCCTTCACTCAGGTGGTGAAGCACGATGATGCGCAATTGGCCGATGCGACCAAGAAAATCGCAACCACGCTGCGCAAGGGAAAGATCGAGGCTGCCGTAGATAACCTGAAGAGTGCGAGCAACATCTGGCTCGATCCCGACTTCTTCGCTGCACCTGCCGCCAAGCCGGCCGCCGCCACGCCCGCAGCTGCGCCTTCTGCGACGCCACCCGCTGCCCCACCGTCAAACTGAGCACAGGCGCACGGGCTTTCCTCGCAGGTTCAATTTCCGTCGCAGCTGCGCAAGTGCGGCTGTGACTGCCAAAAATTCTATGCTAAGCGTGTGACCAAAAGCTCCATCTAGATACGAAAGGTTGTTTCGAAGGGTATGCGTCTAGAAAAATTGGGGCGGTCCGGATCAGAGAAATACTCGGCTGCGGATGTGTTCGTGTGTTTTCTCTGTTATTCCCTGTTACCGCCCTGATAATTCCCTGATATGCCCCTGTTAATTCCCTGTTCCGATTCAGACTGAAATTGGCGCTCGAGACCAGAAGTGGCCTAGAATGATTCGCTTAGGGCCTCGATCCATCGAACAAGGTCAGCAAGATTCGCGAAATTCCCTGTTAATTTCCCTGTTAGCAGGGAATTTGGGCGGAGAATGGTTCGCACGAGCCTGCGTCCACCGCCATCAAGTCTGCGATGTTTTCTCTGTTCTGCCTGTTGGCGCGAAATGTCGTGAATTTGGCGCAAAACAGCGCATTTTTCAAGTTCCTGAGGGGCTCATTTTCTCTCTCTGGGTCCGAAGATCCCAATCAGCTCGCATTTTTCTCCGCCTACAAACGCGGAGTGCCCTTCCGAATTGAAAAAGTGACCTCCGGTTCGTATTGACTGACCTCCACCATCCACTCCTGGGTTTTTCTCTGATCAAAATGTTGGTGGGGAATCCTGCCAATTCTCCAAAATCAGCAGATTTGCAAAACCCTGCGGCCCCGCTTTCATCTCTGCCGCCCAAGAAATCCAAACCGAGCGTGACACACCACCAACCATGAAATATCCTCAAGCTAGATAGGAGAGCACAGAATAAACTAGGGCGAGCGAGCCCTTCGCGGCGGTCAGCCAAAGGCGGAATGGAGAGTATGAGAGGAATGTTCCGTGTGACCTTAAAAGAGCGGATTTAGCTAGCTTTTGGATATCCTTATGGCGTTTGCTCACAGTATTGCTGGTATGCCGGTCGAGGAGTGGCATGACCTTGAGACACATCTCCGCGACACGGCCTGTGCGGCTGCCCGATTTGCAGCTTGCTACGGTGCGCGGTGGGCATACCTGGCTGGTCTGTGGCACGACGCTGGCAAATATTCCCGTGAATTTCAGCGAATGATTGGGGTAGATTCCACAGCATATTGTGAATCGCCGGGGCGGGTAGATCATTCTACTGCCGGGGCATTGCTGGCGACGCGCACGTCGGCTGGCTTGCCCCTGGCTTTCGTAATTGCTGGCCACCACGCTGGTTTGGCAAATAAGGTGAATTTGGTGGGAAGACTCACGCGAAAGAAGGACCTGCTAGAACTGGCACGGGCCGGTGGCCTGCCAACTGAGATTCAAATTGAGGTTCTCCCCAGTTTGCCGCCGTGGGTCAGGGATGAAATGGCAGCGGAGTTGTGGATGCGGTTCCTGTACTCCGCTTTGGTTGACGCTGATTTTCTGGATACTGAAAAATTCTACAAGAAGGAAGGGCGAAGCATGCCGCAAGCGGCGCTGCCTGATCTTCAGCGCCTCTTGGATGCCCATCTAGAGACCGTCACAACTGCCGCAAATTGTTCCGCGGTGAACAAAATGCGCGCGCGCGTTCTGGGTTATTGTCGGATCGCGGCGGAATGGATGCCGGGCAATTTCACACTCACGGTCCCCACGGGTGGCGGGAAAACGCTGGCATCGATGGCCTTTGCGCTGGACCACGCAATCCGGCACAATTTGCGACGCGTGATCGTAGTGCTTCCCTTTACCAGTATCATCGAGCAGAGTGCAAAAACCTATCGTGAGGTTTTTGGTGAGGGTGTCGTAATCGAACACCACAGCAATCTGGACCCCGAGCGGGAGACGCCACAGAATCGGTTGGCTTCCGAAAATTGGGATGCCCCAGTTATTGTTACCACCAGCGTTCAGTTTTTTGAGAGTCTATTTTCGAACCGATCGAGTCGCTGCCGCAAGCTGCACAACGTTGCCGAGAGCGTAGTCGTGTTCGACGAAGTCCAGACTTTTCCGGCGGAACTGCTGGCTCCGATTACTGACGTTCTGAACCAACTTAGCGAACACTATTGCACCACTCAGGTATTTTGCACGGCAACGCAACCGGCGCTCGGGCCGCGTAGCGACACAGTTCCCCCGACGCCTGGGGTGCGGGGTTTGCGAGAAATCGTTGCCGATCCCCCACGTGAATTCGATGCCGTGCGCGACCGGTACGTGGTGCAGTTACCCGAAATTGATAAGCCTGCAGTCGCTTGGGAGGATTTGGCCGGACAAGTTCGGGCGCACCCACGTGTGCTGGTGGTGGTGAATCGCCGGGACGACGCCGCCCTACTGGCGAGGCTTGTGGGCGGCCGTGCCTTTCATCTGTCCGCGCGGATGTGTGCGGCACACAGGAAGGATGTCCTTGAGCGTATTCGCGACTTGCTGAAGTCAATGGAGCCTTGCCGCGTTGTCTCCACGCAGTTAATCGAGGCTGGCGTGGACATTGATTTTCCGGTGGTATTCCGGGCCATGGCGGGAGCAGACTCATTGGCGCAGGCGGCTGGGCGTTGTAACCGTGAGGGACGTAATGCGGAACCAGGAATATTCAATGTATTTACTCCACCTACTGCACCGCCGCGAGGGATCCTGCGCTTGGGATACCAGGAAGCCGAAATCCTATTGCGGGCGGGACAATTGGACCTGCTGAGTCCCCAGACATTCACCAGGTATTTTGAAAGCTTTTACAATAAGTGTGATCACGATGCGAAAGGCGTGAACCAGGCGAGAGGGTCCTTTAATTTTGAGGATACGGCCAGGCTTTTCCATATGATCGAGGACGCGGGACAGCCAGTTGCCGCGCCGTACGGGCAAGGGCCGGATCGCGTAGAGAGGTTGCGTCGGGAGGGTCCTACGAGAAGAAATCTGCGGGCCCTCCAGCCGTTTCTAGTGAATCTATATGCAGGGGAGATAGGGAAGCTGGCGGCAGCGGGCGCCATTGAACGGGTGCAGGATGTGGTATGGTCTGTGGTCAGTGGGTACGAGATTTACTCTGAGCGTCTGGGATTCTCATGGCAGGAGCCGCTGGCGGCAGACCCCACCAGTCTGATTCGATAAGAGCGGAGCAACGGATGGCGGAGAGGCCTTTAGTCTACCAGGTACGGATTCGCGGAGAGTTGGCGTGCTTTACGCGGCCGGAATTGAAAGTAGAACGCGTTTCGTACGAGATCATTACGCCGTCGGCGGCAAGGGGAATCATCGAGGCCGTCCTGTGGAAGCCCGCCATTCGATGGAAGATTCGCCGTATCCTTTTGCTTGCCCCGGTGCGTTTTATCCAGTTCAGGCGCAACGAAGTGAACTCGCGAATTTCGACTCGGACAATATCGAGCGCCGAGAAGGGCGGCGCGCTCAGACCGTTTTACGCCGACGAAGACCGCGCTCAGCGTAATACGGTGGCGCTACGGGACGTCGATTATGCCGTTGAAGCTAATTTTGTAATGACTGATAAGCAGGGGCGGGATGACAATCCTCTGAAGTTTGATGAGATGTTTCGGAGGCGGCTGGAGAAGGGACAGGCCTGTTACTTTCCCTATCTGGGTTGCCGGGAGTTCCCGGCGGCGATCCAGGAATACAATGGCCAACCGGAGCCAGTTGCCGAATCGCGTGACTTCGGTTGGATGCTACATGACATCCGGTTCGGAAAGCGCAATGAACCGATTTTCTTTCACGCACAAATGCACAACGGAGTTGTGAACGTTCCTGATTTGGCAGTTGGAGGCGGCTCATGATCTTGCAGAGCCTGAAAGAACTGGCTCTGCGTGAGCAGTTGCTGGCTCAGCCGGGTTTTCAGCCAAAAGAGGTTGCATGGGTCATCACTTTGGACGAGGGCGGTTCTTTTCTTGGTTTGACCTCGACGGTGACCGGGGGCGGGGGAAAGACAAAACCGCGAGCGAAGAAGATGTTAATTCCTCGACAGTCCGGACGTACTTCCGGAGCCGAAGCTGAGTTTCTCGTGGACAAATCCGAGTACGTGCTTGGTATTGAGCCTGATAACAAACGCCACCCTGCGGACCTTGAAAAACGAAGGGGCCTCTTTGCTGCCAAGGTAAGGGCGGCTGCCGAAAAAACCGGCGATCCTGGGCTGAGGGCAGTTTGTAAGTTTCTGTTGTCTCGTGACGAGGTCGGCAGGTGTGTCGGGAAACTTGGCGCGGAATACAAGTCGAACGACCTGTTTGCTTTTTCTTTTGCTGGCGCAGGTGGGGTTCCCGTTCACCTTTCTACGGCCGCGAGGCAATACTGGACCGAAAGCCGAAAACTGCAAGAAGGCGGATACCAACAGTGCCTGGTGTGCGGTGCCGAGGCGCCTCCGGTGGAAAAGCATCCGCCGATTAGAGTTCCGGGCGGCAGCACATCCGGGGTGGCACTCGTCTCATTTAATAGTGATGCGTTTGAGTCTCTCGGGCTGGAGCGAAACGAGAACGCGCCAATCTGCCGGGATTGTGCCGAAGCTTATACCACTGCACTAAACCGGTGCCTGGACAAAGCTTATCCAAGTCCGGTGGAAGAAGGCAAGCTTTTGGGACGCCGAAATCTGCGGCTGTCGCAGGACACGACGGCAGTGTTTTGGGGAGAAAAGGATGGCGACCTGCTGGACTTGTTCGCTGCGATTTTGGATGGGAGCGACCAGGACGCGGTGCAGGCGTTGTTCGGGTCGCCTTATCATGGCAGGCCTTTGACGATTGATTCGTCACGGTTCTACGCGCTTATTCTCTCGGGTGCACAAGGCCGTGCGACTTTGCGGGGCACCCACCTCGAAACCGTCGAGGCGGTAGCTGGCAACTTGCGCCGCTATTTTGACGAACTGGCTGTCTCCCCGGCCGGTCCTGTTCCGCTCTGGCGGCTGCTGAAATCGCTCGTGCTCGGTGGGGATCTCGAAATCCTGCCTCCCGGGCTAGCCGGTTCTTTCTTCCTATGTGCCATTTCTGGCGCGGTATTCCCGCGCTGGCTGCTTACGGCAGCATTAATCCGCGCTCGCGCGGAGGGTGAGCGACCCGTGCCATATGAGCGTGCTGCGCTGATCAAGGCTTTCCTGAATCGCAATCTCAGAAAGGAGCTTACTGTGGCTCTCAACAAGGACAATACGGATCCCGGATATCGATTAGGCCGGCTGTTCGCGGTACTCGAAAACTTGCAAGGGCGAGCGATCAAGAATGCATCGGCGACGATTACGGACCGCTTCTATGGGGCCGCGTCCACGCGGCCGCAAAGCGTGTTTGTACGGTTGGTGCATATGGCTCAACACCACGCGGCGAAGCTGGACGGCGGCATCTTCCACCAGCGGTTGATCGCGGAGATCCTGTCGGCGATCCCAGCGATTCCCGCCACACTCAGCCTGGAACAGCAGGGAATGTTTGCGGTGGGCTATTACCATCAGCGCGAGGATCTATGGAAAAAGCACGACCGGCCAGAACAGAGGGAAGAACAAGCAAATGAGGCAACTTTGGAAGAAGGAGAAAATCAGTGAGCGACGTAATACGCAAGCGCTACGAATTTGTGCTTCTATTTGATGCGACGAATAGCAACCCCAATGGCGACCCCGACGCTGGCAATGCCCCACGCATTGATCCGGAGACGGGTCATGGATTGGTTACGGATGTGTGCCTGAAACGCAAGGTCCGAAACTACGTCCGGTTGGTGAAAAAGGACCAACCGCCCTTTGAAATTTACGTTAAAGAACGCGGCATCCTCGCGAACGAGCAAAAGAAGGCATACATTGCGCTGGAGGAAGAGCCATCCGCATCGTCGAGCGAAAAGGCGCGGGCCTGGATGTGCAGCAACTTCTTTGACGTGCGGGCCTTCGGGGCCGTGATGACCACGGGGAAGTTAGAGGTGGGTGACGAATCCGGCGCTGCGAAAAAGAAAGGGGAAAAGAAAAAATTATGGAACTGCGGGCAGGTCCGTGGGCCAATCCAGATTGCATTTGCGCGATCCATTGACCCCATTCTGGACTTGGAGCATTGCATCACCCGAGTGGCCCTAACCAATGCCGGAGACACTGGTCGCGGCAGTAAGGATCCTGAAACGGGAGAAGAAAAGGCTGGCTCGGGCCAGATGGGCCGTAAACACGCGATTCCCTATGGATTGTATCGCGTCCATGGGTTCATTTCCCCAGCCCTCGCCGAGGATACGAAATTTACTGAGGATGACCTGAAGCTTCTCTGGGAGGCGCTGGAAAGAATGTTCGAGTACGACCGTTCGGCGGCGCGACCCGAAATGAGCGTACAAAAATTGCTGGTCTTCGAGCACGAAAATCCGCTGGGCAATGCACCGGCACATCGCCTGTTTGAGCTGGTAAGCGTAGCGAACAGGGCCCCAGGAACCCCAGCGCGGCGTTTCCGGGACTATGAAGTGAAGATTGACCGTGAGAAATTGCCGTCAGGGATTACTCTGCACGAGCGGCTGTAGCAATGGAGGTGGACGAGTATTTGCCGTTGTCGGGATTGCAGCATTTGATTTTTTGCGAGCGGCAGTGCGCACTGATTCACGTGGAGGGTCAGTGGGCGGAGAACGCGCTGACGCTGCAAGGGCGGGAACTGCATGAGCGGGCGCATCTGCCCGGAACGGAATCGCGTCCGGGCGTGCGCATCGCGCGCGCGGTGCATTTGAAATCGGAGCAACTGGGCCTGGTGGGGGTGGCGGACATTGTGGAATATCACCGGGTGACGGACGCGGGGCAACACTGGGTACCGTTTCCGGTGGAGTATAAGCGTGGGCGTCGCGGGGATCGGCTGGCGGACCAGGTGCAGTTGTGCGCCCAAGCGATTTGTCTGGAGGAAATGCATGGGTGTGAGATTCCGTGCGGAGCTTTGTTTTACGGCCAGTCGCGGCGCCGGCTGGACGTAACGTTCGGCGCGGAGTTGCGCGCGGTTACAGCTAGGGCGGCGGCCCGTTTTGCTGAACTGATCTCGCGGCGAGAGACGCCGCGGATGGCTCCCGCGCCGAAGTGCCGCCGGTGCTCATTACGAGGGATATGCATGCCGGAAGTCACTCAGCCGGAAAGTTCCATGGCCAAGTACATTGCCAGGAGTCTCCGGCAGATGGCTTCCTCGAACTCATGAGCAATTTCCTCAATACGTTATTTGTGACGACGCAGGGCGCGTATCTGGCCAAGGACCACGAGAACATCTCCGTACGCGTGGAGAAAGAGACGCGCCTATCCGTGCCGATGCACCATCTGACAGGACTGGTCTGTTTCGGGCGGGTAACCGCCAGCCCCGAACTCATGGCCGCCTGTATGGAGAAGGGCATTGGATTATCGTTTCTCACGGAGAACGGGCAATTTCTCGCGCGGGTAGAGGGCGAACGCTCGGGTAATGTTCTGTTGCGCCGCCGCCAATATCGCCTAGCTGACGATCCGGCAGCCTCGGCGGAGTTGGCACGCGGGTTCGTTACCGGTAAGATTGCCAACGCGCGGATGCTGCTGTTGCGCTCGGCGCGGGAACAAGGGGAAAGCGAAAAGACCGCGCGTATCCGGCAGGCCAGCATTCGCCTGGAACGCTGTCTGGATGGGGCTGCGGGAGGGGAATCGGTAGGCAGTATTCGCGGATACGAGGGAGAAGCGGCGGCCCAATATTTTTCGGTATTCGGGGATTTAGTGCGGAACGGGAATGCAGGCTGGTCTTTCACTCGGCGAATTCGCCGGCCGCCCACGGATCCAGTGAATGCGCTGCTTTCGTTTCTATACTCCCTGCTGCTACACGATGCGAGCTCGGCGTTGCAGACGGTCGGTTTGGACCCCGCTGTCGGGTACCTTCACGATGACCGTCCAGGGCGTCCGTCATTGGCGTTGGACTTGATGGAGGAATTCCGTCCCGCACTGGCGGATCGGTTGTTGCTGGCTCTGGTTAATCTGGGCCAAATAGGAGCCGAGGACTTTACCCGCGAGCCGACCGGGGCGTGCTGGCTTACCGACAAGTCGCGTAAGCAAGTGTTGGTCGCCTACCAAAAACGCAAACAGGAAGTGATTACTCATCCGCTCACAGGTGAGGAGACGCCCATCGGACTCCTGATGCATGTGCAGGCGCGTTTGCTGGCGCGCGCTATTCGCGGCGATTTGGAAGCGTATCCGCCATTTTTTGCGAAGTAGGGTGAGCCCATGACCGTGGTGGTGAGTTATGATGTTTCGACTTTGAAGGCAGAGGGCCGGCGGCGATTACGCCGAATTGCACAGTGCTGCAAGGATTATGGGCAACGGGTGCAGTTCAGCGTATTTGAATGCCGAGTAGGTGAAACGCAATGGGTGCTGTTGCGCCAGCGCCTGCTGGCTGAATTCGCGGAGAAGGAGGACAGCCTGCGGTTTTATTTTTTGGGAGACGAGGCGCAGCGCCGGACGGAACATCATGGCATCAAGACAACCACGGATTTCGAGGGACCGCTGGTGGTTTAGGGCAGCGCGGACCCTAAGTGTACATTGTTTTCCGGCACGTACGGGATCGGACCAAGTCTGTGAGGAATCGATGCATACCGAATGTTATGCTTTGCAATGAAGTACCCTCCTGCGGAAAATGGGATGACCCGCGCAACTCGACGTCTTGGATCAAGCAGGTCAACCAGTTATCCGCAGGCAGTCTCGGCGGGGGTAACCCCGCCGAGTGGATTGAAACCCGTAATCTACACCTTCTGCCAAGTGCCGTTGTGGTCTCGGCGGGGGTAACCCCGCCGAGTGGATTGAAACTTGTCACGCCGGGAACGGCTCCCACCGGAGCAGTGGTCTCGGCGGGGGTAACCCCGCCGAGTGGATTGAAACAAAAAGAGCGTGGCCGGAAAACCGGAATATCCGGTCTCGGCGGGGGTAACCCCGCCGAGTGGATTGAAACAGGTATCGAGTCATATTGCCGGAGCATTGTATCCGTCTCGGCGGGGGTAACCCCGCCGAGTGGATTGAAACGATTCACTGGCACCGCACGGACGAAAGCCTGAAGTCTCGGCGGGGGTAACCCCGCCGAGTGGATTGAAACAATCACGAATAGCCTTCCGTTTTATTGCGTGCTGGTCTCGGCGGGGGTAACCCCGCCGAGTGGATTGAAACGAGAGCGCGAATGCGACGGCAAAGCCCGCAACGGCGTCTCGGCGGGGGTAACCCCGCCGAGTGGATTGAAACTTCGGGAGCCGCGCAGACGGTCACCATCGCCTGGTCTCGGCGGGGGTAACCCCGCCGAGTGGATTGAAACTTCTTGAACAGCAAATACGCGGCCAGGAGTCCGCGTCTCGGCGGGGGTAACCCCGCCGAGTGGATTGAAACTCCGCCATCATCGTCTCCCTTCCCCTACCGGGCGTCTCGGC
>Ga0265760_10000005_pt1 | contig 144834 bp, 120 predicted proteins | sample NZIome_2_FD_200831 | JGI IMG/M metagenome (GOLD analysis project Ga0265760, IMG submission 200831) | Metatranscriptome of rhizosphere microbial communities from Maridalen valley, Oslo, Norway - NZI1 (Metagenome Metatranscriptome) | ecosystem: Host-associated > Plants > Roots > Rhizosphere >...
CAAAAATAACTATTTCGACTGCATCAGCGGCCTTTCGTACACGATTCCTTACCCTAGTGCTCACTGACAGCGCAGCTGCGGTCGCATGAGGAGGTGACAGGCATGTCAGGCGTGCTCGGCACGGCGGCTTGGAGCAAGGATACCGGGCATTGGCGGTACGCCCCGCTCGGAGACGGAGGCTCTGCACTCCAGGGGAGTTATTTGCTGCTTGGAGGGTCCAAGGATGTCTACGGCAATCTGCATGTGCGCGGTCTCTCGAAGCACATGCTCACGATTGCGCCCACCCGCTCCGGCAAGGGCGTCTCGCAAATCGTGCCCAACCTTCTCACCTATCGTGGGTCGGTTCTGGTCATTGATCCGAAGGGCGAGAATGCCTGGATCACGGCCGAGCGCCGACGCCAAGCGCTCGGTCAGAAAACGTTCATCCTCGATCCCTGGGGCGAGGTCAATCGGCGTTATGGGACGATGGCCGGAGCGCCGGAAACGGTTGCGCGATTCAATCCGCTCGCACAGCTCGATCCCGAGACCGACGAGTTTGTCGACGACATCGCGGGCCTGGCGGATGCGATCATTCTTACGGAAAGCAGCAGAGAACCGCATTGGGATGATAGCGCCCGCGAACTGGTGGCCGGTCTCATGGCGTTCATGGTCGAGAGTCCGCAGTATCGAGCGCACGCATCGCTCGCGTTGATGCGCGATTTTGTCACCCGCCCCAGCGAGCAAATCCGCGCCCTGGTCGAAGAGTCGCAGAAGCTGGGCGGGCGCAGTCTCGCGGCCCGGAAGCTGGCTCCTTTCAATGCAGACACCGACGAGATCAGCGGAGTCATTTCGAACGCGCGGACGCAGACGGCATTTCTCGACAGCCCAACCCTCAAGCGGAACATGGAGGCTTCGGATTTCAGCTTTGAGGATTTATGCCGTGGAAACACATCCGTGTATTTGGTCTTGCCGCCGGACAAACTGGACACCTATTCGCGCTGGCTGAGGCTCATGGTCACGGTCGGCATCCGCGCGGTGGGGCGCGGAGGACAGCAAGGCCCGCTTCCTACGCTCTTTATGCTGGATGAATTCGGTACTATCGGGAAGCTTGATGCGGTCGCGCGGGCGTACGGCCTGATGGCCGGACAGGGCATTATCCTCTGGGCCTTTGTCCAGGACCTCAATCAATTGGTGCGCGACTATCCGCACCATTGGGAGACGTTCGTCGGCAACGCGCAGGCGGTGACGTGCTTCGGGGTCATGGATAATTTCACGGCGGAGTATGTCAGCAAATTCCTGGGCACTGCGACCATCGAGCAGACCAACATCCAAACCTCAACCGGCAAGTCGGTCGGGCCATACCAACCCGGCCAAGATTTTCTCACTTCGAGAACCACACGCTCGACCTCGACCAGCACCTCGACATCGACGATGAGCCGGCCGCTTCTGCATCCCGATGAGGTTCGCGCCTTGGGCGCGGACGCTTGCATTATCATGGGGCGATTCCCGCCGATTCTCAGCCGCCGGATCGTCTATCACCAGGATTGGGATCTCCTGCACTGGGCGCGCGTCGATCCGCATCATCCCCGCACCGAGGATGTACGCTGGTTGGCGCTGCAGAGAAGACTCATCGAGATGGAGTCGGTCGCCCGGCTGCTCCAGGAACATGAGTACGGATACGAAGTCAAACGGCGGCGCGGAAAATGGGAAGTGACAGGCGTGGCCGGAAGCGGAAAGGGCACGCACATCTTTGCCAACGATGACGCACTCTGGCGGTGGGTTTACGTGCTGGCGATGGATGGTGTGGATCAGGCGTAAGCGCCGCAAAGCGGCGCATGGTTCTCCCATCCCGAAGGCCTGCGGGCCATCGCAGGCACTTCCTCGGGCCGATTGCGCCCCGTTTTAAGCGGAAGTCAGGCGGCCGGCGCTGCCGCTATCGCCCCGCATGCCCTTCCCAGACCGATCAGGGCGCTGTGTAAGGAATTTGCGGGGTCTAAAACCACTATTCTTGTTGAACCTTCAAAGTAAGAAAGAGAAGAAAGTTCTTGATTCAGGGTTCCAGGGGGATTTTCCGACACAGAGGAGTCAGACTCCGTTGCGCACGGCAAAGGATCACGAAAACAGTAGGCGTTGCTGAGGGTGACGTACTTCCAGAGCGTAAACACGCGGCCGAATGCGCCCCGGCACTGGATGGGGATTTTGTCGAAGCGACTCACCCAGGTCAGAATTTCGGCCGCTTCGAGCGCCTTGATGGCCTCATATACGGTATCGCGGCAGCACTTGGCAGCCGCCGCGATCGTCTCGTAGCTCGGAAAGCAATAGCCGGACCGGCTGTTGTGGAACTTCCACAGCATGGCGCTCAGAACCCGCTGGAAGGCGGGGGTGATCGGGCCGTGGTGCTGGCCCGGCTTTTTGTTTTTCACATTGTATAGCTCGACGCTGCGGAAGATGCGCTTCTTGGCCTTCGGGCCGAGGGGCGATCCGAGAACGCGGCGGAAGACTTTCTCGCGGGAGGGGCGGGGTGATTCGCAGGTGATGGGTGGAAGATGGTCGAATAGCATGTTTCTCTCTCCGTTCCGGTTGCAAAGCAACCGCCCGGATGGGCCGAAAATCGGCGCGAGTTCGCCCGTCGCAAGAAACACTCTTGCAAAAGCGGCGATTTGGGGGGATTCTCGTGATTGCGACATCATCGAGAATTCCCGGCTTCGGCCGATATGCGACCCGCCCTCCAGGCGGGTTGTTTATTTTTGGGCTCCGATAACTCCGTGATTGGTGTTGTTGCGGAGCGATTCGGCTCCGCAACCCATAAGCCTGCTGAGATTCTGGAAATTAGTCGAGCGGGAATTTTTGTGGGATTTCAGGCGCTTGTATGCGCAGAATGGCTCGCGGGCGGGTAGAGGAAATATGGCGCGGTTATGGGCGGGGAGAGGGCTGGTCTGGGGGCTGCGCCAGCAATTGCGCTGGCTACGGCTGGTGTGGTTGTAGTCGGCTTGATTGCGGACACGCCCGCATAATGTGGCATTGATGATACTGGTTTCGCCGAACGCTCCTTTGCGATAAATCTGTTTACGGAGGACATGATTTTTCATACCTCCACTCCTTCCGCTTCGGCGATGGCGTAGAGGGCTGATTCATAGTCATCACTGCTGATAGTATTCAGCAGAGCATCATTCAGTGCTATGACAGTTGTCAGCCGGTGGAGCGCCGCAAGAAGTTTAGGTGCGGCAAGGAAAAGATTTGCGTTGCCCTGTCCCTCATCGAATACGCCATCGGTGGCAGAATTTACAGTCGCAATTGGATATGCTCGGTCTCCCACATCATGATAAATGATGAATTCGCCCTCTTCTGCGACCTGATACCAAGGTCCCGGTGTGTGTGCTGATTTCGTCATTTTGAGTCTCCATGTCTCGCAGGGCCTGATTGCCCTGACGCTTTCTTTTGTGTGCCAGAAATATGCCGGAGCTTCAAGGTGAAGCCCCGGCGGTATTCGCAGTCCTTAATAAAGCTCGCGGTCAAGCATCTCTTGGAGCGCGGACAGGATTTCCTCCTGGTCCGTGTAGTCGTCGATCTCGAAGGATTCGAGCGGTTCGGAGTTGGCGATGATGTCTTCGATTTGGGCGATGTCGAGCATGTGATTCTCCTTCTGGTTACAAGGGCGGCCCCGGCGAGATGCCGGGGCCGTTTGAGGCGCGGCTTAGAATTCTCCGCTGCCGCTGTTGCTGGAGCCGTTCTTCTTGGGCTTGGGACGATCCCAGAGAAGGGCGTAACCGTCCGGAGTCTTGAACAAGGCGCAGTAGACCGGCCTGGCGAAAGTCGGATCGTCGAGCTTGACCGAGAAGTAGGTCGTGGTTTCGGTTTCCCGTTTCCAGGCCGCCCCGGCTTCGTATGCGCCGATGGTCGCGCGGAGTTCCGGGCCTTTGCCCTTCTTCTCGACCGGCGTAAGAACGATTTTTGCGCCGTTGAGCGAGGGGATGAGGAGTGTTCCGATGAAGCTGCCGTCTTTCTGCTTCGCGAGATTTGCAATCGTAGCCATGATGTTTTTCCTTTCAGTTCAGGAGGCCGCTCAATGCGTCCTCGACAGCGACCGTTAAAACGCCGCCGTACGACGCGGCTCAACACCCCCGGTTGCGACGCAGAGGGGGCTTGGGAATTTTGTTTCGCGAGGAATCGCGCTTGCGCGAGGGGAAAATTCCTGTTGAACCGCTAGGACAAGGCGTTAGTGTCGCGTCTGGAGAGGATGCAATTGATCGAGCGGACTCATGATTATGTCTGAAAGGAATTTCATGGTTACGTGCAAGCGGGGGCGGCCACGTTGCCGCCGTGAAGCAGAAAGATGCTCGGCCCTGAGGGACACGACGCCCGCGCTCAATGTCTGAGGCGCTCTCGTTCGCAGAGCAGGCGGGCCGATTCACGCCGCCCCTAGTGAGTGGGGCGGCGATCGGACCGCGCGTTGCCGGTCGAACCGGGGAAAGGCCGTCTTACGCGATCTCCTGAATCGCATGCAAGGCGGACTGGATGCGGCGGGAAGCCGTCAGGAAATGACCTGCGTCAAGCTCGATGCCGATGAAGTTCCGCTCGCTGCGCGTTGCCGCGATAAGCGTGGACCCGGACCCACAAAAGGGATCAAGGACACAGCCATGCGGCTCGCAAAAGGCGGCGATGAGCGGTTCTAGCGCCTCAATCGGCTTCTGAGTCGGATGGAGCCGGTTGCCCGAATAGGTCCAGTCGATCACATCCGATATCGGCCTCGCTGGCGGAGACGGATCGCCCTTCGCCAAGAGATAGGCTTGCTCGTGTTCGTAGCGCATGTAGCGGACGGATGAAGCGTACTGCTTGCGAAAGACGACGTGGCCTGCAATGCGAAAGCCAGCCGCGCGCCAGGCGGCCATAAAGAGATCGATTTTGTTCCAGCCGTAAAAGCTGACACAAAAGGTGTCGGGCCTGAGAAGCCGGAATATTTCCGCGAAGGCGGGAGCGAGCCAGTGATCGTTGTCGTCGTTTCTGACGGTGCGCCCGTCGCGACCGCGATAGCGGACGATATAGGGCGGATCGGTCAGGACGAAATCAATGCTCTCGGCGGTCATGCCGCGCATGAGGGCGACACAGTCGCCCAGCATGACGGTGTTGGCCGCGTTGCTTGTGCGCTTCATGCGTCACCTCCTTTCGCCTTGGCGAGGGCGGCGAGGGATTCATCAAGCGACATTTCAAGCCCGTGGACTGCGCCCGCAAGATCGCCTTGCTCCCAGGAATCGACAACTACGCGCGCGGCATCGCTTTGCCGTTCTAGTGCGTCGATGAGGTCCTGAACGGCCGGCGGCAGATTAGCCGCAGAGCTTTCCTCATCGCATTCCGCCTCGTAATGTTGACGCGCGCGGTCAAGCGCCGCATCGAAATCAAAATTTCTGGCGTCGGCCCAATGCATCAGGTCGCAGAGGAGGTCGCCCAGGCTGTCGTCAAGGTCACAGCCCGTCTGCTCGCGGAAAGCGAGGATGGCCTTGTCGGCCCAATTTGCGCGATCGAGATTCGTAATCATGCCGCACCGCCTTTCGCATCCGTGATCGTTTTGAGAGCGAGCGTCACAGAGCCTTGGAGATCGCTTACGGCGGCGGCGAGTTCTCTGTTTTCGTGTTCGCAGACAATGAGTACTCCGCGCGCTGCCTCGCTGAGCCCTTCGAGAGTATCGATGATGTCCTCGATACCCTCGATGATGTCGTGGACGACACCCGGAAGAGAATCCATCTCGTCCCAGGCATCGATAATGCCGTGGGTAGCCTCGACCTGGGATTCGAGAGCTTTCAAGAGTTTTGGCGCTGCGAGCTGTAGGCGATATTCGTCCGTTTGCCAGACGGAATGCTGATTACCGTGCTCATCGGTGATGATGATTTCCCGCACGTTGTAACCCTCGGCAAGCGGTTCGATATCCACTTCAGTCAGTTGAGGATCGTCCGCATATTTTCTGGCTTGCTGGAGGGCTTCTTCCGGTGAATTGGCGTGGAAGAGTTCGGTTGCTATGCCAGCGGGTGTGTTGAAGGTGGCCATGTAAGGCGTCGGCGGGGGAGATGGGGGCGTTTTCTCGAAGAATTCTTCGGCATAGTGTCCTCTGGCGCGTGCGAGAGCTGCCTTGAAATCGAAATTGTTGGCATCCGCAAAGTGCATGAGGTCGCAGAGAAGGTCGCCGAGGCTGTCGGCGTGTTCCGTGCCGGTGAGGCTTTGGAAATGCCGCAAGGCTGCGGCTGCCCATTCAGCGCGGTCGCGATTGGTGACTGTCATCTGATTTCCCTTTCCAGTTTGTTCGGCCTCCACCACGGGGCCTCACAGCGAAGCGGCTCCTGGTGGAGGGCGGGAAGGTCGGTGAGGGCAGTTGACCGGATGTTCGCCGCGATCAAGACGTTGGCGACCGGAGGGGAATTTTTGCGGCACGAAACGACTACCGAGCCACTATGAGTGGCTGTCGGCGTTATGATGGGTTCGATTTAGGGGGACTGCGATTAGCGATGATGAGCAACCGCCTGAGATGACGCCGTGGGGCGAAAAATACGAGGAATCGGAACGTATTCCGGGATTCACGTTTGTTCATACGGGCCGGCATGGCGGTCTGTATCTCACGCCCGATCAGCGCAAAGAAATTCCTAATGTCATCAAACCACACAGCGCCTACGAAGAGGGGACATGGTGGGAAGAAGATAGCGCATGGTCATTGCCCGTTGTTTATTTGCTTTCGCAACGGTCATCACTGTCAGACGAGGAGAAGGATTTTCTTGAGCATGCGCATGACACGGCGCGCGGCAGTTTTCCGGACGAATGGGAACACATTACCGGTCGCGAGATAAAGCCCGGCGACAGCCATAAGCGTGACGAGGGCCGGGAAATTGCACTCATCCACACTGACGATTTGCTTGCCGGAGCCATCTGGAGATCCTGTCCGGAAAACCCCTGGGTTCCGGAAGGCACGGTCGGTGTTTCCGCCTATCCAGGCAAGGCCTTTCTTGACTCAAACATGGACCCGGCACGAGCGCATGCGGCACGATATTTCTTAATCCCCGAGGCCGAAGTCAAATGGAGGACGCCGCCTTTCGAGATCCATACGGAGCGCTATCAGGAAGTAACAGGCAGGGAAGGTACGCCGCCAACTCAGACAAAAGAAGTTGAAGCAGAACCGCTCAAGTCTGAATCCCCAGCGGACGTACCGCAGCACGGCAAGCATCGCGGCCGCGGACGTTGATTGCGACACTTGCAATCAGGGCATCTCCGCTCAAACCGGTAAACGCGGCGATCAGCGCCCACGTCCACGGTCATGCGGTTTGTGGGGCTGGGGTTTCCAGTCTTTCTCAAGCTTTTCCAGTGTGGCTTCGGTTTCGCGATCCAGCGGTATGCCCTGCGGCTCGGGTTCGCCGAGCCGGGTGCGGATGTCAGTCAGGATAAATTCGAGCTTTTTGAGGTCGGGAGAATCCGGATGTTCGAGCTGGGTTTCAAGCTGGCACGCAACAGCAGCGGCTCGGGCCGCTTTTAGAAGTTGTGCGTCGGCATTTTGGGGAATGGCGTGAGACAAAACGAGCGTGTGGTCTTCGGAAAGACTTTCGACCGTTAATTCTTCTTCGAATTCCATAACCGCTTTCAGGATAGCATAGGAGAATCACTTGTTCCGGCGATGCGCGCGCGGGAGCGAAGTCATTTCCGGTTTGCCCGGAGGAAATTATGAGTGAGAAGGACAAGAACGATGAGGCGGAACGCAGCAGGGCGATGGCGAGGCTGAAAATCGAACAGGAGTCCTTTGTCGAGGCGCTGCGCTCCGTACCCAGCCGGTCTCCCGAGCGCAATCGCCCACTCAAGGATTTAGTCAACCGCTACAGAACTGCTCTGGAACACTGCGAGGACGACATCCCTTGCGATCTCAGCAGATTCGGAATACAGAGGGGCATGAGTTATAGCGATTTCATCTACGAAGTCTCGGGGGCGTGATGAGGGGTAGGAGAGCACAGGAAAACCGCTCATTGCGGCGGCAGCCATTCTGATCGGCTAAGTTTTCGGATTAGAAGCGTCCCGCAAGCTTGCTGCGAGCCTCTCCATGTCGCTGGCTAAAACGTCGATAACCTCGCCGATTGGCCGCGCTTTGGCTGCCATTTCTCTAATGACCCTCGTCGCATCCGCAGCTTGCTTGTACGAGCGTGGTATGAATTCTGAATCATCCAGGCATTGAGCGACACCAACAGCGTCGTCATGTAAATCAATGATCTCGTTTTTGATAGCTTCGATGCGTTTTCTAATTCTACGTATTGTCCTGTAAGTGGGCACCTTCCAAATGCGCGTTTCCTCTTCAAGCTCTTGAATAGTTTTTTTCGTATCGATATTGTGCGAACTCAAATCTCTCTGGAAATCTCTCAATTCTTTCGCGGCATTCGCGCACGCGGCCGACGTGTGTGCTGGCAATACACTTACAATTTCAGGAACGCCAAGGCGACTGCCGTCGCGCTTCGCTTCCTTGACCATTTTGGCGATTACTTCGCCGATTTGAGCGGCGCTCGCTGCGCCAGCAAGTACTTCGCCTACCATGTGAAAGCCCTCCGTGCGACCTGAATCGCCCAGATTCTATCACGGCTTTGGCTTGCAAAACGGACCGACTCTACGCGGTTGACGATATGGCTCTGGAGACTTTTGTTCGATTATCCGGAAATAATCCGCCATATCGCGCGTACCGTATTGCTCGGCGCACATCGAATAGGGGACGATCCAAGCTCCGAACGGGTCGCCCGCCAGAGGGTCAGCCCCGGCATCCACGAGAATCTTCACCATTGGCAGTCCTGCATGACCGATGGCGTCTCGAAGAATACTGTTCCTGCCTATGCGCGCATTGGGATTCGCGCCAGACGCAAGAGCCTTGCGTGCATGCTCCGGGTCGTTTGCGACGACAGCTTGGTGAAGGCGTTCATTTTTTCGCCGCTGACGCCACACTTGAATACTATGCATCATCACAACCTCGCCCCACAGATCAGTTCTTTATTACGGATTAGGGGTTTCAATGGCTACTGTCAAGCGGTCAGCATGGATCGCTCCTCTTTTTCGGCCGATGCATTCCCTTGGAAAATTGGAGGCCGAAGCCAGAGGAATTAATGGAATATAAGAACAATGGTAACGATTCGCTGGCGGAAGAGCCCCGTTCAAAACGACTTCCAATTCGCTAGAGGGTCATCGTCACTGGCAAAGTTGGTTTCAGTCGTGGCGGAGGCACGGGTTGCTGACCAGCCTCGACTGCAAGCCCGATGTCATCCTCCGCCGGTTGCGCGATCTGTGTTTCGTTCTTGTCGAGGTCAAGCGCGGCATCGAGTTGCGCCTGGCGCACGAGGAGATCCTTCAGCCGCGCTTCGTGGTCGAAGGGCTTGTCGGCTTGCGCCTGATAATCGGCGAGGGTCTTCCCCAGGCGCGCGCCGCGCTCCTGTTCCTCGTCGGCGAGTTTGTCGAGCGCGCGCAGCGTGTGTTCGATGCTTTGCATGGTGCCGATGGGATTTTCGGCATTGAGGTTTGCGGAATAGAGGCTCTTGCCCCTGATGAAAAGGTCCGGCACCGGCGGTCCATCGAGCGCAAGGCCGGTGAGGCGCTTTCCCTTGCTCAAAATCTCAAAGCCCCTGAAAGAAGCACGCGGCTGAAGGGTGAAATCGTCGCGCCAGGTGAGGACGGCATAGGTCAGAGCTTTGGCGGCTTCGGCACGCGCATCCTTGCCTGAGTATTCCTTGTTTCCCACAATCATCGAGAATTCTCCGTCGTGCGCATCGCGGGCAGCGATGTCCTCTCGGACATTGACGAGATTTCGATCAGCGTCGGCGATTTTCTCGGGCAGGTTGCGGATTTGCCAGCGGATATTGTGCTGCTGGTTGAGATGCGCGGCGCGAAGCTGGTCGAGCTTGCGAATTTCGGTATCCACTTTCACCTTTTCCATGACAGCGGGATTGCCCGATGCGATGGCCTTGATTTCGGCGTAGGTGAGAGCGCCGCCTTCGAGGTCGTCGGCCGTGCGGACGGAGGTCTGGCCGGTCATCACCTGCTGGATGAACCGGGCCTTGGTTTCGAGGGTCTGCCACATATAGGCGTCGAATGACCCTTCAGTGACGTAGCGATGAATTTCAACTTCGCTGTTGGAATTGCCTTGCCGAAGAATCCTGCCCTCGCGCTGCTCGATATCGCGTGGCCGCCACGGCGCATCCAGGTGATGGAGCGCGGCCAGGCGCTTCTGGACGTTCGTGCCTGCGCCCATTTTCTCGGTCGAGCCGATCAGGATACGCACGCGCCCGGCGTTCACGTCGGTGAAGAGTTTCATTTTTGCGGCATCGGTCTCGGCGTCGTGAATGAAAGCAATTTCCCGTTCCGAAACGCCGCTGACAATCAGTCGCTGCCGGAGTTCGTCGTAGACGTTGAAGTGCTTCGGATTGGGCGTCGAGAGGTCGCAGAACACAAGCTGGGTTAAACGCGCGTCGCGTGTGTCGCGCCATTTGGCGGCGATGCGATAGACCGCACGGCTGATTTTTGTGTCGGGGGCGGGATCGGCGAAGGGTTCAACCAGGCGCATATCGAGCGCCGCTTTGCGGCCGTCACCCGTGATCTTCAACATATTGTCCACGGATGGATCAATGCGCTGGGTGCGGAGCCGTTCGGCACGCTCGGTCAGCGTTTTGATGTAGCGCTTGAGGTCTTCGCCGGTCGGGGCTGCCGCAACCTGAGGCTTGCCGCCCGCAATTTTCGGGCGCGGCAGGTTCAGCATGTCGGCGGTCTGAACATCGGAGACGGTGCGGAACATCGAGAGCAATTCGGGCAGGTTGATGAATTTGGCAAAGCGGGTGTGCATCCGGTAGCCGGAGCCATCGGGGGCAAGCTCCAAAGCCGTCACCGCTTCGGCAAAGTTTGCCGCCCAGGCGTCGAAATGGTCGACGCCGCGCTCTTTGAGAAGGTCCGGCCCCAGATAACGAAGCATGGTATACATCTCGGCCATGGTGTTTGAAATCGGCGTGCCGGTTGCGAAGACGATTCGGCCGCCGCTCAGCTCGCGGATGTAGCGGGTTTTCATAAACATATCGAAGGCGCGGTTGCTGTCGCTGTTGGGCAAGCCGGCGATGCGGGTCATCTTCGTGGTGTAGAACAGGTTTTTGTAGAGGTCGGCCTCATCGACGAAGAGTTGATCGACGCCAAGTTCCTCGAATGTGAGTGCGTCGTCCTTGCGCTCACGGTCGGCGCGCTTTTTCAGTTTGGCGACGAGACGCTTCTTGGCTTTTTCCAGTTCTTTCACGATCCGGCGGTCGTCGCCGCTTTGCGCTTTGGCCTCCAAGATCGCATTTTCGAGTTGTTGCACCTGTTCGTCGATGAAACGGTTGAAAAGAGTGTCGGAAACCGGCAGAAACTCGAACGAGCGGTGCGAGACGATCACGGCGTCGTAATTGCCGGTCGCAATGCGGGCCATCGCACGCTGGCGGTTTCCGTTGGTGAACTGGTCCTTGGTGGCGACGAAAAGCTTGGCTTGCGGATAAAGCTGGAGAAAGGCTGCACCCCATTGTTCGACGAGATGATTGGGCACCACGAACATGGGCTTTTTTGCCAGACCCATGCGGCGCAGTTCCATCGCAGAGGCCGCCATGCTCCAGGTCTTGCCCGCTCCGACGACGTGGGCGAGCAACGTGCTGCCGCTTTGCAGGATGCGCCAGACCGCGTCTTTCTGGTGGCGCGACAAGTCGCGGTCGCGCAAAAGTTCGCGCGCCATGCCCGGCAGCGTCAGGTGCGAGCCATCGAATGTGCGGAGACGCAGATTGTTGAAGCGGTCGTTATATTCGCGCGCAAGGCGCGTGGCGCGCCCGCTGTCCTGCCACACCCATTCGCGGAAGCGATCTTTCAATTGCTGCTGTTTTTCCCGCGCCGCGATAGTTTCCTGCTGGTTCAGCGTGCGCGTTCCGTCGGGCTGTTCATCATAGGCGGTCGGCGTGCGTCCATTGAGGGCATCCTCGATGAGGCTGGATGCGTGAAAGCGCTGGGTGCCGTAGGTGGTGGTGTTGCTGACGCTCGCCCTGGCACCGTAGTCAATCTGTACGGTCCATGTGGCAATTGCGTCCGCGTGGGCAATGCACACGTCGCTGTGCTGAATGTCGAGCAGCTCGGCCACGAAATCCCGGATGTCGGTCGTGGGAATCCAGGATGAACCCAGGCGCGCCTCGATGTCGCCCGGCTGAAGGTCGGCCGGCTGGACAGCTTCCAAGGCCGCGATGTTGCGAATGTATGAAGGATTAAGTTCGGCGGCATCGCGCGCGACCGAGAGTTTCGCCCGGACATTGCCGCTGAGATAGCAATCGGCGGTTTCCCAATTCCCTCCTTCGGGATTGCGGTAGATGAGGCTGCCAAGTTCCTGTTGGAGGGGCCTGGAGGCCCGGCCCGTCACCTGTTCCATGCGGGGCCAGTTGATCTCGCCGGTTTCGTTGAGCGAAATGGCGAGGGCCTCGGCGGCGGTCTCGACATGCTCCACGGGACGGTAATGTTCGAGTGTCCGGCGCTCGAAGATGGCGGTTTTGGCGGCGCGTTTGGTTTCCGGGTCGAAGGTTTCGAGCGAGAGGAGCAGCGGATGGTCGGGATCGCCCGCGAAAGCCTTGACGTTTTCTTTCAGTGATAAGGGGCCGTGCCTCCGCACGAATACGTCATAGGCGCGGTTCAGCAACAGGCGGGCTTCAAGAATGCGGGTTTCAGGCTCGTCGTTGAGCTGGGTCTGGAAGACGAGGCGGACGGCATCTCTCACCGCCAGCATGCCGCGCACGCGCGCGGCTACGGATTCGGACAGGTGGAGCGGTTCGAATTCCGCGCCCGTGCGAACGACAATGGCACCGTCGCGCTCGGCAAAGGCCCCGTCCTTGACGGTGTCGAGTGCGGCGGTTTCTGCCTGGGTGATTTGACGTGCAGGAGGGATTTTTTCCGCGCGGGGATAAATATCGGTTGGGAGTGAGGCAATGGCGCTTGCCAGGTTCTCCGCTGAGAATTTACCCACGAGTGTCGGCTCACGCGCGTTGTACATTCCGCGCTCGAGGCGCATCTCTCCCAGCATCATCTCGGGGTGACGAACGAAATATTCGTTGATGGAAACGGGGCCGTCGGGTGTTTCGATTGCGGCCAATTCCTGCCAGGATTCTGCATTTGCGGGCGCGTCTAGCGTTAGTTCGCGCGTTAGCGCGAGGGGCATCCGCTTCTGCAGAAAGAGAATGTCGGTCGTGACTTCCGTTCCCGCGTTGGCTTTGAAGGTTGTGTCGGGAAGGCGTATCGCTCCGATGAGGTCGGCGCGCTCGGCAAGATGACGCCGGATCGTGGCATCCTGCTTGTCCATGGTGTAGCGGCTGGTGATGAGCGCCAGCACTCCTCCGGGGCGGGTTTTGTCCAGAGACTTCGCTAAGAAATAATCGTGAATGGTGCGGGTGAGCACCGGGGTGCGCCGGTAAGCGGGATCGTAGACCGCGTAATTGCCAAAGGGGATGTTGCCGATCACGGCGTCGAAGAAATTGTCCGGGAGCGGCGTGTCTTCGTAGCCCTTGGCGAGCACGGTTGCGTCGGGATAGAGGCATTTGGCAATGCGCGCGGTGATACCGTCGAGTTCGACGCCGGTTCGACGGCTGCCGGGGAAAAGTTCGTCCGGCATAAGGCCGAAGAAGTGGCCCACTCCCATGGATGGTTCGAGAATCTGCGCGCCGGAGCGAAGCCCGAATCGCTCCATGGCTTGCCAAATGCTCTTGATAACGGCGGGCGAGGTGTAGTGGGCGTTGGGAGTCGAAGCGCGGACGGATTCGTACTCGGGGGCGGTCAGAAGTTCGCGGAGTTCCGCCGCCGTATCCTGCCATTCGGGCGGCGGGTGCGGGCGGAAGGCGTTCGCCAATGCGCCCCAGCCGGTGTATTTCACGAGCAGGTATTTTTCCGGGTCGGTCGCCGCGCGGTTTTCGGCTTCGAGGCGCTTCAGCGCTCGAATGGCTTCGATATTGTCGAAAGCCTTGTCGCGCAGGCTGCCTTCGCCGATGCGATGCGCGTCGGTTATTCGGAAATCGCGGGATGGGACGGGGTCTGGTTCGGGGTCGGCTTGCCGAAGGATGGTCGCTCGGGGCGGTCCTCTTCCGGAAGAAACGCCCATTCCCGCGTCGCCAGTTCCCAGGCCGACTGATAATCCATCTTCTGAACTACCGTCAGATTGTAGAGAAGGTCGCCCGTCTGTTCCAGCGCCTGGCGCAGGACGGGCTGCAACTGGTTCATCTTCTCCAATTCCTCGACCACCTCCGGCCGGTGCGTCCTCCAATGTTTCAGAATCAGGGCGCCCAAGCGATTCATGTCGTCCATCTGTTTCCTCCGTCTGTGGCAGTTCCAAAACGCCCGAAATGGGCTTTTGGGTTGCCTCTGTGCTCGCGTTGCTCGCCCAACCGGGCTCTACCGAAAGGCCCGTAATGAGCGCTGTTCCCGCAAGGCCAGTGAAGAGGCCAAGCTGGGAATAATTCCGTGCAGGTTTGCGGAATTGACCGTTTCCTTGAAATGCTGTGGCCATCGTGCGTCCGTCAGAGTTTGCGTTACGTCTGCGCTCGCGAGGCCATTCGTTCCCTCTGCACTCGCTCCGTTCGTGCAACCGGGCGGGCGCTCGGTTGTCCGGAGCGAGCGGAACGAGCGCGCTGCGTTGTGCGGTTTCTCTGCACTCGCGTTGTACGGTTCTCTGCCCTCGCAAGTGCTCGGGCAACCGGGGCTCGCATAGTAGAGCCGGGCCGATTCACGCCGCCGCAAGAGTGGCGGCGATCGGACCGGGCGGGCCTCCGAACATGCCGATTATACGGGCGAAGGATTTCAGGAATGGTTAGGGGAGCGGTTACGCGGGTATGGGATCAGTTCGTCCGGCGGGTTTTTTTTGATGGCGTGCAAAAGTTTTGCGATACCTCCGCGCTCGCGGTGTACGGTCCTCTGCCCTCGCGAGGGCTCGGGCAACCGAGGCTCGCATAGTAGAGGCGGGCCGATTCACGCCGCCAAACGATGGCGGCGATCGGGCCGCGCGGGCGGGCGCGCGTCTGTCCGCGCAGGTCGCCGAATGAGGTGAAATGGGAGGCATAGATGCGCTGAATACCCTGATATGTCACGGAAATTTATTTTGGTTTCTTAACGATTTTTTAAGACATCGGCCATATGTTGAAAAGTCGTTGTGGTTCTGAAACTGTTGTGGAGGGTACATTGAGTCAGTTGTTGGTGAGCGTGGTGAAGTGCTTGGTTGGCCGAGTCGACGGTGTCACGGCTGTAGTCTTGGACAGGAGGACTGCTGGTACTGGTGCCGCAGCCGATGAAGAAGCGGAGGTTGATGTCGCCGTCGTGTTGTCCACCATGGTCCGCTGCCGGCTTCCGGCGCGGGTCCTCGGTTTGTAGGAGGCGGCCATGATGAAGAAGTATGAATTGCTGGCGGGTGATTGCCTGAGAGCGGGAGACCGGACGGCATGGCAGGGCGGCGTCGAAACAAGGTGAATGCAGGGAGAGCAGACGGTTTTGCGATAGAAAATTGTTTCTTCCAGACCCTCATGCGGGCGCAGACGCAAAGGGTGCGTCGGTCCGAGAAAGGCTTTGCATTTAAGGCCAAGCAGACGGGCGTAATGCAGCAGGGACGATTCAATGCCCCAGAATTCCTCGCACGCCGCGAGCGCGCGCAGGGATTCGGGCAAATCCGTGTCTCCGCATGTATTGGTGAGCGGCCCCTTCCAAGCTTGAGCTTCCATTACTGAGCGCGCGATCTCAACGGCATCGCCCTTGTCGCTTTTGGCGCCGAGGAAAATAACTTCGCGATCCTGATCCGGCGCAGACGCAAAGACATGGCGCGTCCACTGCTGCGGAGTCAGCTTGCGCTCGGACGATAGGCCCGAACAGCCGCAACCCACGGCGATCCGCCGCGCTGGAACAGCCTCTTCAATCTTGAGAACGGCTCGCACATGAGCCGCGCATTCGGCCGGGGGGGCGAGGCTGGCGCCGAGCAGTTCCGCCATGCGGTCATAGTGGAGATAAAGGGGCGAGGCCTGATGAAAGAAAACGCGGTGGGTGTGCAGGATTTGCCGGAATCCGGTTTCGTCGAAGAAGAATCCCAGGCGGTTGCGGGCGCATGTCAGCAGGCTTAGAACCGTGCTGAGATAGCTATAAATTTCAAGATCGATGACCGTGTCGGACGAGAAGCACGCTTTCAGGCAATGAAACCCGCTGGCAAACATGCGCCCGAACGAAGAGTCGTCAAGGACGATGATGTCGTCGAATAGGCCCAGAGTTTCCGCAAACGGCTTAACGGCGCGGGTCGTGAACAGCCGCAGTTTTACCTCGGGATAGGCGCGGCGTATGCCTAGCAGAGCGGGAAACGCCATAACCAGACTTCCGCCGCCCAGCATTTTAATGACAAGAATATCGCCGCGAACGGCGAGATCATGATCCCGCTTTAAAATGCATCCGAGAAGACGCGCAATGGGGTTGAACAGGAATATAAGAAATACGCCGAGACAGCGATCAATAAATAGTTTGAAGTCGAGCGACATCTGACCGGAATCCCTGATGCTAAGCGGCTTCACTTAGCTGTTTCGCCGTCTCTGCATCCTCAAAGAAATCAACGGCAATGTCATGAGGCGCAACGACGATGTCACGAAGGGATGTCTCTCGACACTCTCTCGCGGCCAGAAAACAGAGGCCTCCGGGAAAAGAGGCTGCCAGACTGACTAGTCCAAAGAGGATCGACAACGCCAAAGCGGAATCTCCGGGAACGCCGACATAGCCAAAGGCCGTGACCATGGCGGTTTCGCGCACCCCCCATCCGGCAATCGAGACGGGAAGGATCATGATAAGCGTGACCGGAGGGATGAGAACCATGCAATCGAAGGCGCTGACATGGATATTAAGTCCGCGCGCCAGCATCCAACCGGATAAAGACAGATTAACATGGCCAACGAACGCAATTAGCAGCGCGAACATGCCACAGCGAGAACGCACAAACACGCGGCGCGAATCGACAGCAAGCTGCGCAAGTCCGCGAACGATTTTCCACCTCCGCCAATGCGACGGCAGCCGATCAAGCATGCAGAGGCCAATCGTGCCCACGATTCCGGCCATAGCCAAAACCGGGAACACCCATGTTCCGGCGACAGATGTTCCGGAGACAGAGGCCATGCGGCTTAGGAAGAAAGGCTGCAAAGCGGCGACCATAAGGACGAGGCCCAAAACGGTGATCCCGCGCTCCAGCAAAACGGAGTTGATCGAGGCCGAAAGGGGAAGGTTTTCCTTACGCGCGAACCACATGCGAACGGCGTCTCCGGCAATCGCTCCAGGCAAGACTTGGGAAAAGAAATTGCCGATGAAGTAACCAGTCAGTGCGCGTTTGGCAGGAAAGCCGCTTGCCATTGCTCGCAAAACGATATCCCAGCGAACGCCGCCCAAAGCAAGTTGAAAGATCATAAGCGCGATGGATGCGGAGAGAAACCCGAATTGAATAGTTGAGGCTACATGCGCGACGTGGGATACGTCCATTTTGGTCGTCAGACAATAGAGCAGACCAATCGACACGACGCCCTTCAACGTTATGGGAATCCAATGTCTACTTGCGCTTTGTCCCTTTATTATCCGCGCAGTCGTTCCGAGACCACGAGACTCAATTGCCAATAGTTCAGTCTGACTGTGGGCGGACATAGCGTATCTCAGAATGGCTGGGGTGTTAGGCTAGAACAGATACACTATCTATAACCAATATCTATAACCAATTCCAAACTTATTCAGAAGCCCATCAGAATGTCATTCCGGATTCGTTTCTAGGGGACCAGTCTGGAATCCACCTTATTTAACAAGAACAATGAAGTTGGCTATGGTCCCACTTCTGGATATAGGGAGGCGAAGGTCCGGTAGGTTGTAAGTAAAGGGTGGTTTACAGGTATTCTGATTGAACACACTTGTCATTCATGCGAAACATAAGGCCAATCCTCAGCCGATCAGACATTGTCCGTTCGAGTGACCATCGTATGCCCCCCGGCCTTGCAGACATCGTTGATGCCTTCAGAATGCCCCGCCTCATTCTCTATATGGGTTGGAGCGATATTCGTGCCCGATACAAGCGTAGCGTCTTAGGCCCATTTTGGATCACGCTTAGTACCGCCGTTGGCGTGGTCGGGCTTGGTTTCATTTGGAGCGAACTCTTCAAAATGGACCGCGCGGTCTTTATTCCTATGCTGACGATAGGATTGATCCTGTGGCAATTCATGTCGGCCTGCATCATCGAATCCCCCTCGGTCTTCATCCGTCAGGCCAATATCATCCGCAATCTCAATCTGCCGATAGCTCTGCATCCGGCGCAACTGGTTTTGCGCCATTTGATTAATCTAGCGCATAATATTCCGCTCTTTATCCTTGTCGCTGTGTTTCTTGGCAGAACCTTCGACTGGCAAACATTGATGGTTATTCCGGGGCTATTTTGTGTGATCGCAAATCTTTACTGGATGTCGTTGATGATCGGCACGTTGGGCGCTAGGTTTCGTGATCTGGAGTATCTTATTTCCACGACTATGCCTTTGCTGATGTTTCTCAGTCCCGTGATGTATCGTCCTTCAGCCTTGCGGTCGTTCGGACAATATATCTGGCTCAACCCGTTGGCGGACATGATTGAGATTGTGCGTTATCCGTTGCTCGGCGAAGCGACGCCAGGTTTTGTCTATTTGATCAATATTGGCATGTTGCTGGCGGGAGGGGCCGTGACGGTCATTCTTTTCAACGCGAAACGCAACCGCGTTGCTTTTTGGGTATAGAGAATGACCGCTTTGCTTAAGTTCGACGACGTGACAATTCAATACCCCGTTTATAATAATCGCAATACGTCGTTGCGCAATCAGCTGATACGCATCAGCACGGGCGGACGCATTGAAAGCGCAGCCGGACATGTGCAACTGGTGACGGCTTTGCGTAATGTAACTTTTACCATCAATCACGGCGACTCTGTCGGCTTGGTCGGACACAATGGGGCCGGTAAAAGCACGTTGCTGCGCACAATGGCCGGGGTTTATACGCCAATGGTGGGGAAGGTTACGCGACAAGGCCATGTCGCGACAGTGCTCGAGTTAGGCACGGGCATGGATCCCGAACTTTCTGGCTATGAGAACATCGTGCGCATATCGATGCTTTTGGGGATGAGCGGAGAGCAAATCCGCAAAAGCGTAAAAGACGTTGAGTGCTTCACGCAACTGGGGGATTTTTTGCAATTGCCGGTGCGCACCTATTCAGCAGGGATGGTGACTCGCTTGATGTTTGCTGTGGCGACAGCGAACAGGCCGGATATTCTGTTGGTCGACGAAATGTTCGAAACAGGGGATGCCGAATTTCAGGTTCAGGCCAAGAAGCGCTTGGAGGAAATTATCCGCTCTGTCGGCATATTCGTTTTCGCTTCACATAGCAGTGACTTGATAAAAACATACTGCAACCGCTTCTTTCTCCTTGAGCATGGTTTGGCCAAAGAAGTTTCACGAGACGAGATTGATGGACTCACTTCATGCTTGACAACGTGATGCGTATTGTTGCCAGTAAAAATCGCGCACACTTTTTAGCAGCCTGCTGAAGGATCGCCCCTATGAATTTTGTTTCCTATGCCCAGAATTTTGAAGATGTGATGTTGTGGCGGGCGCTTGGGCATGTGCCGAACGGCACCTATGTCGATGTGGGTGCGCACCATCCAATCAGCGATTCTGTCAGCAAGGGTTTTTATGAACGTGGCTGGAGAGGGATTCACATCGAGCCGACCCCTGAATATGCCGAACTTATGCGGCAGGATCGCCCAGATGAGCCCGTCTTACAAGTAGCGTTGTCTGATGCCGATGGCACGCTGGAGTTCACCGTCATTCCCGGCACGGGGCTAAGCACAGCGGTTCCGGCCTATGCCGAGCATATTCGCGCTAATCATCATCGCATCGAGCAGTGCATAGAACACGTCGTTATTCAGGTTCAAGCCCAGACCTTGGCATCGGCGTTGACGTCACTGGCCGGGAAAGACGTTCACTGGTTGAAAATCGACGTCGAGGGATTCGAGGAGCAGGTTTTAAAAGGCTGGGACAGTAAAACCCTACGCCCTTGGGTGATGGTGATCGAGGCTACGCTACCGGGTTCCCCTGAAACCAATCATACGAAGTGGGAGCCCCTTGTGATCGAGGCGGGTTATCGTTTCGTTTATTTCGACGGGCTTAATCGCTTTTATGTCTCCCCCGAACATCAAGAATTAGTCGAGACGTTTTCCCGTCCTCCCAACGTGTTCGACGGGTTTCATCTCAGCGGGCTAGCCAGTGCCTCGTTTTGCAACAGACTTATCCAGCAACAGGAAGCCTTGAGGGCAGACATGCTCCAACGCCAGGCGGCTACAGAGGCAAAATGTGGGAATCTCGAGCGTGAGGTTCAACTTATCTACTCCAGTACATCCTGGCGTGTAACGGCTCCCTTGCGGATCCTTCGGGAGCGCTATAGAAGGCTGGAAAGCTATATTGGCGCGAGGAAAAATTAAGTCGTGTCGTCATAGAGCTTTAAGGTGCCCAATCCACGGGTTCCAGGCATCGTCGAATCCCATCCGGGCTGCCTTTGTTGCGTGAATTGCCTAGCCTTCGATCCCGGCAGGCGATTTTGTTGGGTTGGGCCACACCAATTCCCGTATTGCTAGATGTGGATGAACTGCCTGAGGAGCTGCGACCGCGATCCGCCGATCCAGACTTCTGGGACGTTTGGACGCGTACGAAAGAGCGAGCGGTCGACTGGGGGCCTATCGCGAGGGAATGGTCAGGTGAAAGCTAACCATGACGGGCAGCTCACAACTTCTGTTCTGCCGTGATGCCAAACCGTAGTCTCCCTGCTGAGCATGATCCGCGTCGAAGGACCGCACGAGCAGCTCATTGAGTTTTAGGTCATGACGGGTAGCATAGGTTTTGAACGAGTGCCGAAACTCGGTGGACATCCGGAAATTGGGCGGTTGCAACGCCCCCCTTCCCTGCCCGTCCTGCTGGGTCAGCGGAACGCGCGCGCCGCTTCTTGCTTGGCAACGAAATCCCGAAGCGCTTCCAGCAGCATGTCCTGTTGGGATCGGCGGAGATCGACCTTGAGCTTTTGAAACTTAACGAGGATGGGATCGCGGGGGTCGAAATATCCGCCCACATGCAGCTTTGCATAACGGGACGCGGTCGCCGTCCGGGCGACGCGGACGATCTCGGCTGGTGCCACAACCTTTTGCGCGACCGGCTCCGCCGGGGCGTGCTGCTCATCGCGAACCGGCGAGAGAATCGAACGCCTAGCCATGAGCAACCTCCCTCTGCGTCTTCGAAATGTCAGATGTGCACATCTGCAATTGTGCACAAACCCAATTTTGCAGCTCTGATATCTCTTGGGCAGCCTTGCCGTAGGGTTCGCTTTCAACGACCGCCCTTCCGAGAGGCCATGCGGCGCGGTAGGCGCTCCGTTCACGAAGGATTGTCGGAGCCACAACAAGCCCGGCCGCGTCAATGATGGCCTTGGCGTCCTCAACGAGGGTCGTCGCGCTATGCGGGGCCGCGTTGAACACCACAAAAGCGGGCACTCCTGCGGATTTGATGAGCTGGGCCGTCCGGCGAATCGCATCCAGGTCAACCAAGCTGGGCCGACAGGGTATCAAAACCAGGTCGGCGGATTGCGCGGCCGTAAGCGCCTGAGGGCCGGCGGCTGGAGGCGTGTCGATAATGGCGATGGAGAAACCGTGTCCAGTCGCAGCCGCAAGCCCGTCCGGCAGCCTGCGGTCGGTCAGAAACTCGACGTGGGGAAACTCGTCCTTACGGCGATCTGCCCATATGACGGCGCTCTCCTGGGGGTCGAGGTCGAAAAGAGTGGTCTTCAATCCGGCGGCCTGCATGGATACCGCGAGGTTCACGGCCACGGTGGTTTTGCCGACACCACCCTTCTGGGCGATAAGCGCAATTTTCTTCACTTCTGCACTCCATCAGTTGTGCACACCTTCACCTTTGAGGTTGTGATGGATTCGCGTATTCGTCAACGGCGGTCCCAAAGAAAGCATGATCGTTTGGGCCAAGCTACCGAGGGAGAATTGCGCGACCGTTTCTGGGTCGGCTAGTGCAAAACTTCAGGTGTGCACAACAGAGGTGTGCACGATTGCACTCGTGCAAAAGCTCAGATGTTCAGTTGTGCACTTGTGATGGATTTCTCGCCGCGCCATTCGTCGACGCGGGCGGACGCCAAAGGGGCGGTGAGAACTGTCCTTCGAAACTTCGACACGGTGAATGTGGCGAAGCGCTGTCGGAAGGCAGTTATTGGTGCAAGTGGTGATCTTCCCCAAGCCTCTGAAATCCCTCATGTCTGAAAGGGCAGATAATCCCGCAAAAAAAGGCAGTTATTCGCGCAACTGGGTTTTTTCAGGCACTAAACCGCGCAACCACCCGTGATGGAATTTTGGAGGCGGAGGAGCGGAGGAACATCCCACAGTGGATTGCCGGGAAACTGATCGGAACCAGGCCACTCGGAGAATTTCTTTGCGTCATTGACTGCCTTTTCTTGCATGATTAAGTGCTCTTTATTTGCATCGTTAAGTGCCCTTTGTCCCAAGGATGGCCTTCCGCCCGACGGACTTTTGCATAAATGAGTGCCTGCTGACATTTCCGAATCTACCTTCCCAAACATGGCGTTACGTGCGAGGCTGCCTTAATTGGCAAGTAGTAGGGGTGATGTCCGAATTGTGGTGATGTCCGATAAGTATCCATTCCCGGAATCCAGGAATATCCGGAAGCTAGACCCAAAACCGCGAGGTTGTACATGCAAAAACAGGGGCGCGCACTCGTGCCGTTTGGTCCAGCGCCTGGTGTGCCCGCCGTGGCAGCCGCCGAGCTGGAGTCGGCTGCGGCAGAGTTGGCGCAAAACGCCAAAGCGCCGAACACGCGCTTATGAATCGGACTGGGCAAGTTGGGAAGCGTTTTGCCAGTCACAGAACTTCGTTCCGCTTCCCGCCGATCCGGAGCACGTCACGCTCTACCTCACGCACCTCACAAATTTCTTCGGCCGCACGGGGAAAAGACTCCGCCCGCGCACGGCAGAGCGCCATCTGGCGGCAATCGTCACAACCCACTGCGCCGAAGGCCTTACCTTCGACCGCACCTATCCGGCGCTCACGAAAACCCTCAACGGCATTCGGCGTAAATTCGGCGTGGGTCAGACGGGCGCTCGGGCGCTGCGTACTGCCGACATCATCGCTCTTTGCGACACTTTCGGCCGGGACATCCGTTCGCAGCGTGACAAGGCGATCATTCTTCTTGGATTTATGGGCGGCTTCCGGCGTTCGGAGATTGTCGGACTGAACGTCGAGGATCTGAAATTCAAAGACAAAACTCTGCACGTGATGCTGCGGCGATCGAAGACGGATCAGGAGGGAAGGGGGAGGACCATCGTCATCATGCCGGGCGAGAATCCCAAGACCTGTCCGGTCGCCGCCGTTCGCGCTTGGCTCGGGGCTGCCCGCCTTGCGAATGAGGGTAACAATCCAGCCTTCCGGCCGGTCAACCGGCATTCAGGCGTCGAATTGAACCGCCTCTCGGATCGCGCAGTCGATCTCATCGTCAAGGGCGCTTGCCGCGCGGCACACTTAAAGGAATCGTACTCGGCCCATAGCTTGCGTGCGGGGTTTGTGACAGAAGCGCTGGCGCGGGGCCACGATAGGGCCGCCATCAAACGCCAAACCGGCCATCGCAGTGACGCCATGCTCGACCGCTATGCTCGGGAAACCAATCTTGCCGCAAACAACAGCTCATCCGCCCTCGGGCTCTAGTGCTGGCCGCACGGGCATAGTGACGGGCGTGGGCGTAGCCAAGCTTACGGCTGAGGGGAATGCTGTCTGGTGTGACGACGGGGCTGAATACATCTGGAACCGGCTCGAAGTCTCGGGGCCGCACGAGCTTCTCTACGATTTTATCGGTGCGGCGTCGGGGCCTGGCTTCGTCGATTGGCGGCCGGAATGGCACAGCGTTTATGAGCAGATTTACTTTGGCGCGGTGAGGGGAGGGGCTCCTACGCGCGAGGCGGCCGAATACCTCGCCCGCGAATTTCGGGACATTCTCTGGCGCAGGCACGAGGAGGAGCGCGCGCGCGCCGAGATGGATTCGCACTGCGTGCCGCTCGATCTCAATGCGCTTATTCCCATTCCACGGCGCGTGCTGCGCAAAGGCTTCGGCGAAGCCGGGCAGGAGTGGATGTGGGCGAATTGGGGCGTGCGCTGGCCGATCCGGCGCGTGACGTTCGCGCTCGAGCGCGAGCGCGGAGACACAGGCGGCGTCAAGCCGGCCGCCGTGTTTCGCTTTCTCTCCGAGGACTGGTCGCCCTGGATCGCGGTTCTGCGTATGCGCGAACGGTGGCCAGAGCTGTCGTTTACGTTGTTTCCTTCTTACCTGCACACTGTTTGAGCGTAAGGTCGCAGGATTTGGGGGAGTTGGGGAGCGCAGCTACGAATGCGAACTGAATTGTTCAAGTACCTCAATGTAGTTATTCAGGCGGATCGCCAATTCATCATACGTGAGGATGGTCACGTTTTTGAGGCCGTGAGACAGTAGACGGAAGTCGTCCTTCTGCTTCTGCTCGGTAAATGTGCGGGCGTCGCCAGCAAGAATGATTCCGCGCGGCCTGACGACCTTCAGATTTATGGCGTATTTGTCCAGTATGAAGCTCCGGATCTCACTGGCAAAACGAGACACGTTCGCCAGGTAGTTTTCAATCTGAATGATCGCCCTCGAAATCTCGGCGTCCCAATAATAATTATTCCGGCTGCTGTCGAATTTCAGAATAGGTGTATCGGGCTTCTTGATTTCGAGAATGTCCAGGTAATTATCGTGGGTGACGAGCGAGAAATCCGGAAATTTGACCTCGCCAACGCCGATATTCATCTTTTCGATCGCGCGAATGTAGCCTTGCTGGATGAGCAAAATCTTGTTCTGAATGTATGTTTGCCACCAGCTTTCGGCATGGGCCGAAGCGATTTCGGTTTCCAATTCCGATGCCAGTTCCTTCAGACTCTCGATTTGGGTTGAGGCCTTGAGCATAATGGCGCTCATTGCTTCGCTCTTGAGGTATTCGGGAAGGAAAGCGTTGAGGGCTTCTTTATCTTTCGAAGAAAGCTTTTTCGCAACGCCAGGCCCAAGGATGCGCGCCAGTGCGCCAGGAACATAAGGTGACGGGGGCGGCGTGGTGAAATGGGTTGGAAAGACGGCGTAGAACTTGCGCTGGACGATTTCATTCTTCACGTCGCGGTCGCGTTCGAATTTTTCCGCCGACATGCGCGATAGAAGTTTTTGGGACGTGCGCACGTGATGCTCATCCGCGTGCTCCTCGATCAAATCGATTTCGTCCGTGATAATCCAACGAACCTTCTTGTCGAACCGTTTTCTGAGAATTTCAAGTATGTTCTTGCCGAACTGAATCGATCCATCATCGCGAAGGCGCGTGGGCCGACCGCCTTCATAGTGGACTTTCAAACCCCTCAGGGAACCGCCGTAGCTTGGGTTTGTAACTATGACGTAGCCTGTCTGCGATGCTGGCTTAGCGGTGTTCTTCCGAGCGAGCCGTATCTTTTTTTTCTTCTTCTTCGCCATAGATGACTATGGGCCCAGACAGCCCGACTCCTAACGAGTCGATGGAATCATTCTACTATACGGCATCTGGCGCCATTAGGGTCCAAGGAAGCGGTCGCCGCGCGTGCGGCGGGTCTCTCAGGAGGCATTCAGAACCCTGCGAACGCATCCGATGGCTCGTAACGCATGGCCACTACTATGACTCAAGGGAAGACGGCTCGAAACAATAGATTTCGCCAGCCGGTGAGCTGGCCGGTTGGGTCGAGCAGGGTGGTGCGGGCGGTGGGACATGAACCCACACAGGCCGTGAAGCCCTGCGGATTAGAAAGCCTCGCGAGTCGCTGGTTCCCTCGGCGGCGCATGTCATGCTAACGATGGCTGTTTGCGCCAGTTGCGGGGCCTCTGTTAGCGAAAATACAGGTTTCTGTGCATCGTGCGGCACGCAGGCGTTGGGTGCGGCACCGCCGGCCGGGGAACAGGGTCGCGGACCACTATCTACGGACTTCGGCTCGAACGCTGTCGGGGCTTTGGCTTACCTAGGTGGGATCATCAGTGGCCTTATTATTTTCTTGATTGAACGCTACAACAAGAATCCATTTGTCCGCTTTCACACTATTCAATCGATCCTTCTGAGCGGCTCGGTTTGTCTGACCCTTATAGCGTTGGGCGTGATTTCCGGGATGTTGGGCACTGGCTTTCTGTGGAGTCTCATCGCCCTTCTGAAGTATCTGGTGTCTCTGGCTTTCATGCTCCTGTCCCTCTTTATGATGTATAAGGCTTTGAGGGGCGAGCGCTTCTCGCTGCCCTATATCGGGACGCTGGCTGCCAAATGGGCGGGTTGATAGTGGCGGAGATTTCTTAACGAGGCCGGTCGCCCTGGGTCGCGGTCCTGTGTATGCGCGACCGTTGGCCGGAATTGCGGTTCGAGATGAGCCCGGGGTATTTGCAGATGGTTTGAAATGACGTGCCGAGCTCTGCCTCCTGAGGGTGGCACGCCGCTGGGCCGCTCCCTTGCAGAAAAAGCTAATATTCGCTCGACATAATAAGCTAATAATGGTACAACGTAATAGGCTAATTATTGTACGGCAGAAAGAGCCAAATTTGAGGATTCCCCTATGGCCACACCACCGGAAAAACTGGCACAGTCTTTGGAAATTCTTGAGAAGCTCCAGGGTTCCAACGGAGCAGGCGCGATCCGCGCCAGAGACCTGTCGCGCACACACCGTGAGCGTCTTCTGGCCAATGGCTTTCTTCAGGAAGTCATAAAAGGCTGGTTTATCCCCAGCCGCCCCGACGAGGTGAAGGGCGAGAGCACGGCCTGGTATGCCTCGTTCTGGCGTTTTTGCGCCGCCTATCTGCGAGAACGCTTCGGGGCGGAGTGGTGCCTCTCGCCCGAACAGTCTCTGTCGTTGCATGCGGGTAGTTGGACGGTGCCCCGGCAGCTTGTGGTGAGATCGCCGAAAGCCCGCAACAAAGTCACGAACCTTCCGCATGGCACTTCTCTGCTGGATCTTCGCGCCGCCCTGCCCGCCGCCGGAGATCGGGAGGAAAAAGAAGGCCTACGTATTTTCTCGGCTGAATCCGCCCTCATCGAATGCTCTAGTAATTATTTTTCAAAGAACTCGACGGATGTCCGTGCCGTGCTGCCGATGATCCGCGATGCCTCCGGCCTCCTTGCCCGGCTTCTGGATGGCGGTCACACGGTGATTGCCGGCCGTCTGGCCGGTGCCTTCCGTAACATCGGGCGCGACCGCATAGCGGACGATATTGTGAAGACGATGTCCGCGGCTGGATACGATGTAAGGGAAAACGATCCCTTCACGGACAGGCCGTCTCTGGTCATTCGGACCCGCGAAACCTCGCCCTATGTAAACAGGATACGGCTGTTGTGGCAGAAGATGCGGGAGCCGGTCATTGAGCACTTTCCGAAAGCGCCGGGTCTGCCGCGCAAAATCGACGCATACATGAAGCGCGTCAACGATGCCTACGTCACAGATGCGTATCACTCACTGTCCATCGAGGGCTATCGCGTCACGCGCGCGTTGATCGAACGTGTCCGCAGCGGCACATGGAACCCGGAGACAAATGAGGGCGACCGCGAGCAGCGGAACGCGATGGCGGCGCGCGGCTACTGGCTGGCCTATCAGGCCGTACAGAACAGCGTCGGCAGGGTTCTGAAGCGCGAGAATCCCGGTGTGGTCGCAGACGAAGATCACGGGACATGGTATCGAGAATTGTTTGCTGCGAGCGTCACGGCCGGTCTCCTGAAACCCGCCGACCTCGCCGGTTACCGCAACAGCCAGGTTTATATTCGCAAGTCAATGCACGTGCCGCTGAACCGCGATGCCGTGAGGGACGCTATGCCGGTATTTTTCGAATTGCTGCGCGAAGAAGCCCACCCGGCCGTGCGTGTGGTGCTCGGGCATTTTGTGTTCGTGTATATCCATCCTTATATGGACGGGAACGGTCGGGTGGGGCGGTTTTTGATGAATCTGATGCTGGCGTCAGGCGGGTATCCATGGACAGTCATCCCAGTCGGAGAGCGCAAGATTTACATGGAAGCCCTCGAAAAAGCGAGCGTTGGCGAGAATATTATTCCTTTTGCGGAGTTCCTGTCCGGCTTGGTTAGCAAAGGACTAGCCGGCGAACCGTTGCCGGCCGTGCCGAAAACTTCTTCATGAGAAAGAGGCGGCTTGACGAAAGGGGGTGTCGCTGAATGGCTGCCATACCAAAACTAGACGAAGCAAACTTACAGGCGATATGCGACATCCTGGGCGCTACCGATTCGGGCCTGACCGGGTCAGAGATCGGGCGATATTTGCGGGAATGTGGTTGCCCCGATCCAATACCGCAGATGACCAAGCGTCACCGGCTTTATGCTGCGCTTCTTGAGAAACAGAACTCAGACAGGTGCGCGAACAATATCCTCGGCTTCATCACCCGTGTCATGAACCCGGTGCGCCACGTCGGTAGCCGAGATTATTTTGAATTGGAACGAGGGAAGCTGAACAGCGTTCTGGCCTTCAGCGGCCTGACTCTTGGAGAGGACGGCACACTCCGCGCGGTCACAACGGCGCGCACACTGACAGAAGCTGAAGCAATGGCGAGTGCCCTTCGGAAAGCGCTCGTCGAGCGCAAGGTACATGCGGATGTGCTGAAATTCTGCCGCGCTGAACTTATCGTTGACAATTACTTCCATGCGGTATTCGAGGCGACCAAGAGCGTCGCTGAAAAATTGCGTCAGAAAACCGGGCTGGGCTCGGACGGTTCTCAACTGGTCGATGAGGCTCTGGGCATCGGGAAGGCCGGATGCCCGCGCCTTTCCTTCAATTCCCTGACGACCGAGAATGAGCGTAACGAGCATATCGGACTGATGAACCTTATTAAAGGGCTATTCGGGGCGTTCCGGAACACCGCGGCGCATGCTCCGAAGATTCACTGGAAGGTCACGGAGCAGGACGCGCTCGATATCCTGACAACGATATCCCTGGTTCACCGGCGGCTGGACACCGCAGTTCGGACACACATTCCGTAAGTGTTGGGCCGGAATGGGCAATGCATTGAGATGAGACTGGCTACCTTGCGAACGTCAGGACGACCTCGCGCCGCATCCGGGCGTCCATCGCTCCCTGGTCAAGGGACGGCGGCGGCATGTAACGACGGTTCGCCGGCAGCGTGCGAGTCCTGCGTTCTTTCATTGATAAGCCAGCCAGTTCCGCCAGCTTCGCGACGATGACGGACGTGCGGATGTACGTTCCTCGCAGAGTGTTCTCACCGACGACGTAAACCGCCTTCCCGGAGATGGAGAGGACGCGCCCAATCTCGAAAATTGCGGCGCGCATGTCGTGGATGTATCTACTTAGAATTTGCTCGTGGCGATTCCCAAGCTTTGGTCGAAGCCTCAGCGCATCAACTATCGATTTGACCCCATTGTCGTCGTCCAGCGTCGCTCCCCGCGCCGCCTCGGTTCCTACGCTGTCTGTCCGCACCTGGCGCAGGTCGGCAATTTTGTAGCCCATCCAGACGAGGGAGAATTTGCTACAGCGAATATAGTCGATGGCGTTGAGATATGGGGGCGACGTAAGCACCAGATCAACGGATTGGTCGGGCAACGGAAGGCTGCGTGCGTCACCCATCTTGATCGTTGGCTCGGGTCCGCAGCCCGGAGTGTTCTTCTCGATGCCATTGGCGATGACCCGCTCCACTGCGCACAGGAACTTGTTGAACGGTTTCCCCGGCGCAGTATCGAAGACCCGATGCGGCCGGCTGTGCGAGAGATCCATCGCGCGTGATGCGCCTGATTGTTTGCTGACGATAAGACGAGAAAAGGCGCACCAAAGCGCGTTGCGCGTAATTTCAGATTGCGGGGAACGGATCGCCATCGCGAGGGCGGTGAGTTGGCGTCGCGCGTGGCCGTCGAACCAGTACCGGACAAACCGGCGGGTTTCTTCGTCGGCGTCGGCAGGATAGGCGTCGCCAACGGTGATGTTCTTGAATTCGATTAGCGCATCTTCGAGCACGCCGTTCGCCTCGTTGCGAACCTCCTCCGGGTCAAGGGCGGTCGTCCACACCTTGGAAATGAGGACGGCGAGTGGATCGATGTCGAAGCCGATTCCGCAGTGGCCTTGTGCACGCGCCATCGCCAACACTGTACCGGAGCCCATCATCGGGTCGAGTACCATCGCCGGTTCTTCGTGCTCGGACATAACCTGCAAGGCGATTCCAGGTGCCATGCGCGCAGGGAAGGGGTGAACCGGCTCGCGGCCCAGTGCTTGATAAATGGTTTTTTTTGGAAATCTCAATTTGTAGACTCTTCGTACTCTCTGGTGGCGGCTTCGATCTCGGTGATGACATTCGCCGGGCTCTGGTCCAACTCCACGTTCTCCGAGGTGGCGAACATTGTGGCGTTTGACATTTGGGCCATCGCCCTACAGAGTTCAACCAATTCTTCGTCCGTCTCATATTCGATTGGCGGGTCAAGATTCGATAGGGCAACCCGCAGGCCGGAATACTTGACGGCACTCTTCTTAAATTTTTTCTGCTGGGCCTCAATGGCAGCGACAATCCGCTTGTACGGCGGCTTGGTGACCTTTAATTTCTTCTGCTCCTCGATCCAAGCGTGGGTTTCTTCAGGCGGCCCGCATTGAAACAGGCCTCGCAATTGCAGCAGGCCAATGCGCTTGATGGGCCGGAGACGCACCAACTCCGCCAGGTCGTCGATCGTGATGAGTGTGATTGTCTTGGGGTCATTGAGAGCCTTGGTCTTTCGGCGATCATCCACAATGTCCTGAGCAAGTGCGGATTCCGCACCTTTCGTCGTTGGAAAGGAGCGCCCTATCACAACCGCGTGGTGACATTCGTACTTGTCGCGATGGCGTATCACTGCTGCGGTGTCAACTGTTCCTGCTGCCACCTTGCCCTTGTCCTCGACCTTGCTTTTTGCTTCGAGGCTGACAGCATACTGGCGCGGATTTCCCCCAGAGTCGGCGGACAGGACAGCAACGGCAACACCGTCTGGTTTACCCTTCCCACCAATTTTTCGGCAATCGTATCCGAGGCTTGTGAATGCTTCCGAAACCCTGTCTTCCAGCGCGTCGGAATCATTGCGGGCTTCCTTGAGCGCACGGGCGATCTCAAAAGGACTCTTGCGCCCAGACTCGTTGGCAAGATTGCGCAAGAGCTGGTCACGGGCCGAAAGGAACTCTGCGATCTGTTCTTGCCTAACGCCAATGCTGTACAGATGTGCTTCCGTGAGGACTTCGGCCATCGCAATAACCTCAAGCGGTTGGCGGGCGCTCTTGTTTGTGAATTCGTCGTGGAAGGTCGAGACGAAGGGATGCCAGGCGTTGATCCTGATATGTCCCGTTTGGGTATCGTACTGGGCGATACCTGCGTCGGGCGACCCGCCATAGTCGATGGTGAGGCCAGTTACAAATCCGGTACCTTCCTCGGCTCGCTGTTCGAGAGAATTGAGGAATGCTTCCCGGTCCTCATTCGACTTATGTCGGGGAACCAGCAAGTACCTGGATTGCATCTTGCCGAATGCGACCGCGCGCGCGAGTTCGACGATGGGCATCCGTGCCAGGCTCGCGGGCGTCGCAGCGAGCTTGCGTGCGAGCTTTGCGCCCGGCTCTTCTTCGTCGTCGTGTTTGTCAATAAACGGGCGAACAAAGTTGAAAATCGCGCGGAGGAGGTTTTGCGAGTTGGTGAGGAGCGGGCCAGCGCGGATCGTCTCGCGGTTTGAGCGCAGGTCCTTATCGAGGCTGTCGATGTTTATGACGAGCCGAAAGCGGCCAAAGGTACCATGGCGAAGCTCGTCGGGTGAGATTCCGAAGTGGCCATCCTCGACATTAATGAGGCGGCCGTAGGTATAGACAAAAAATCCGTGGCTGCGGAAGAGTTCATCGGATTTCCCGCGGCTCAAGAGGTCCTTATATGCCTCCGCATAGCCGGTGACACGGCCGAGACCCGGAACTTCGAGGCCGTAGTGACGATCACCCTTTTCCGGAACTTCCTTGTCGTTGTTGACGGTGATGTCTTTGGGCGCGGGCTTGGATAGCTCGGTGATGTCCTTGCCGAGTATCCATTTCTTTATGAGACCTTTTCCCTGCTTGCTCGATACAAGTTTTACTCCATTCAGCCAGATCCCGAAATCATCTCGGAGGGGGAGGGCAGTGCGCAAGATCCATTCAAGCCTGCCTGGTTGGATCTCGTGGACTTTATCCTTGAGCGCGGACATAATCGCAACGGTCCACGACTTTGGGGCATCTTTGCCGAACAGCGCCATGCCGCTGGATTTGATCGCTGCTGCATCTGTCCAGGGTTTTACCGCGTCATTGGCCTCGTTCTCCGATAGCTCCCGCAATGAGAGCCGGATGGGGACCTTCGGCTCAACTTCGCGGTCCAGGCGCTGGTCGATCGACCTATAATCCATCGAGGTCGCGTAGTATTTACCGCCGAATTTGCTGATGTGCGAAAGACGATGCGCCAGAACGTAGGTGGCAAGCTTGCCGATTCCAAACTGGCCGATCTGCTGGCGACCGCGAGGAAGTTTGCCGAGTGCTCGCTTATTGCTGACTCCGATAAGCCAGTGTTGCTTAAGCCCTTCAATGCCCATTCCGTCACCATCATCAATGACGGCGATGGTGGCGTTTTGATCGTGAAGGTTTGCGGACATAACAACGTGAACCCGCTGTGCCCCTGCGTCGAAGGAATTGGCTACGAGCTCTTCAATCGCTTTGTTCGGGCTGCTATAGAGGCCCTCCGAGAAGAGTTCGACAATTTTGTAGCTGAGGCGAACATCGATGTTGTCGGTGTGGGTGCCGATTGTTGCGAAGGTTGGGTCATTCGGCATGTGTTTGCTCGTGTTGCATCCCCTTGCAGTCAGAGCAACTGCGAACCCTTGATTTTACTATGCGATGCCTATTAGCCGCATTTATCGCAACGATTGTTCATCGTGCGCCGGCCACCATGCCCTGCTGGCTGTGCTGTCTGGGCACGGAGCGGATTCGCAGCGAAAACGCCTTTGTGGGTAGCCACTGTGTCAACTCCGGCGCGGTGAGATTATACGACACCTGTGCATCCCTCGCCGCCATGAGCAAAACTCTGGCGTGACGGGTAGAGCGCAGTCCATTTTCTTTGAATCGCCCACCGAACATGGCGGGGGCTACCCTGTTCGGCCATAGCCAGAGCTCCGCCGCAGCGCATTGCCTGTCAATGGTGACGGCCTTCGGCCGTCACCGTGACAGCGGCGTCGCAGCGTCGTTGACAGGAAAGGCGCACGAAGGCGAAGCAATCCCGCTGGGATTCCGTTCAGGGATCACAGCATAATAGGCTTGTATTGTTGCAGCACAATTTGCTTGTAAGGGCCACCCTTGCGATGCCCCAAGGTCCGTGCCAGATATTTTGTGTAACAAAACCCCCTTCTTGTGGGGGTTTTGTGCATATAAATGTTGATTCTGCTTCGAAATATGGTTTGATTTTAGCGGACTTTTTATCGGACATGCATAAGGACATTGCGAGCCTTGACAACCATTCAACAAGTTGATATAAAACACTTTAGCATAATATTGGAATAGGACATGGTAGCGGACATTAAAACGGCAGAAGACAGGGGCGAACTGGTTTCGCTGATGGAGCCTTTGCTGATTGGCGACGGCTCCCGTCATCGCAGCGGGCTGACGGACCTTGCCTTGGAGCTGGCGCAAAAGTCTGCCGGGTTTCGGCGCAGCCTGCCGGAGAGCCTGCTGGCCTCGCTTGCCGATCTGGTGCGCTCCATGAATTGCTACTACAGCAATCTGATCGAGGGGCACGACACCCACCCGGTCGATATCGAGCGCGCACTAAAGAACGAGTATAGCAACGATGCCCACAAGCGCGATCTCCAACTCGAAGCGAAAGCGCATATCGCCGTCCAGAAATGGATAGACGCGGGCGGCCTGCGGGGCCGCGCGGCTACAACCGATGGGATTCGTGAAATCCATCGCCGCTTCTGCGAGTCATTGCCCGAGGATTTGCTGTGGGTAGAGGACCCGGAAACGAAGGAACGTTTACGGGTCGTCCCCGGAGAACTACGCAGTAAAGACGTCAAGGTCGGTGCTCATATCGCCGTCAGTCCCGGCGCAGTACCGCGCTTTCTGAAGCGTTTCGAGGAAGTTTACGATCATCTCAGCAAGACGGATTCGATCGTGGGCGCTGCAGCGGCGCATCATCGCCTCGTATGGATTCACCCCTTTGTTGACGGCAATGGCCGCGTTTCACGGTTGATGTCCCATGCGACGATGCTAGAAACACTCGATACCGGTGCCGTCTGGTCGGTGGCGCGCGGCTTGGCGCGCAATGTCGATGCCTATAAGGGGCACCTTGCCGCATGCGACAGTACCCGTCGTAATGATCTGGACGGGCGCGGAAATTTGAGCGAAGAGGCTCTCGCCGGATTCACGGACTTTTTTCTCAGAACCTGCATCGACCAAGTTGAATTCATGGAAGGCCTGATGCAACCGGATCGGCTGCGGGCACGCATCCTCCTTTGGGCAGATGAAGAAATCAGGCTCGATACTCTGCCTCCCAAATCAGGCAGCATTCTCGAAGCCGTGCTCTACCGTGGGGAACTGCCGCGCGCCGATGCCGCAGACGTTGTGGGCGCGGGGGAGCGCCATGCGCGCCGTATCGTCTCGGCACTGGTCGAGCGGGGGGTACTAGCCTCGGAGAGTCCGCGCGGCCCACTCCGCCTTGTCTTCCCAGCGAGACTTGCTTCGCGCTGGATGCCGGGTTTATTTCCTGAGAGGCCCGATATGGTCGAGAGACGTGAATTGAGATTTCCGGAACCACAAGAGAGACATATTTCTGGGCGCGACATTGTCGTGTTCTGGGGGCAGGACGGGGCAACCCGCGTTCGGTGTGAAATCAGCAGAGAAGCTCTGGACGACCATTTCCGCGGGGACCGCAAGGACAAGCTCGCTGTATTCAAAGGGAACAAACTGGCTATTGAAGAGGAAGCGCGGCGGAAATATCTTGCGGGGCGGACAGAGCCGGATGGGTCTGTCCTCATCCGCACTGGCGATCTGTAGTTTTGAGAAGAAACGAGCGTCGGAAAAGGGACGAGAGATTATGGACTGGTTCTGGACGTGGGGCGGTGAGTATTTCGGGTACCGGAGTGGAGAAGGGTTGTTCACGTATGACGGCCGCGAAGTTGGCAGGTTCCATGATGAGGAAATCTATGGGCGCGATGGGCGCTACCTCGGCGAGGTCAAGAGCGACAATCGGTTAATCACCAATCTCTCCAAGAAACACCTAGTCAGAGGCAGTTTTGCACCTCGTAGCGGCGGTTCATACGCCCGTTACGTGAACTATGTCGGTTATGTAATGTACGCCGGCTATGAAGATTTCCCTGGGCCGGGAACATTGTGAACAGATTCAACTCCATTGTATGAGCCCGTGGGCCGCGAATCCGGCTTGGCAAAACTTCTCCTCTTTGTTTCGTGAGGCCACCACTGCCCAGGAAACCAAGACTGGAATGGAGAAGTCCCATCACCTGACGGCCTCGCTCTATTTTGGGATCGCCGCTCTTGAAGCATTCCTGAACGATAAGATGCGCGCCCACTTGAACGCAACGAAGTCGGAGGAAGAAATCTTCGATACGCTGAGGAAAGGCAAAATCATATCGAAAATCAAGAAGTGGCCCGCCCAGTTGCTCGGCAAGCCGCTCACTCTCAAGGACGGAACTCTCGATTTGCTTACCTTCTTCAACGATGTTCGCGGCGACCTGACGCATCCCAAGACGCACGGACAGGACATCTACGCGAGACTGGAGACCGTTGACCCGATCTCCGTGATTGACGCAGTTGCTGAATACATTGCGCGGTTTCATGAGGCGGGAGGAACGAAATTTCCGTATTGGCTTTTTGGATGGAATTACCTGAACCCGAGAACTGATTCCTACGAAATCTTCATCGTCAATGACCAGCAGTTCTGCTTCTCGCTTCAGGCGCTTGGTTTCCAGATACCAGCGGGGGATTGGGCGAAAGGCGAAGTGTGGCGAGACCTGTATCTTGGAACCTTCGACGGTTATGTAGCGGTAAAGCAATGCCTCAGTTCCCTTGATCGTTGCGAGCCAAAGTTTAGCCGGTTTCCGTTTAAGCCGATCCTTTGTCGTCGTTGGTGGAGCGGTGAGCACCATCGTAGTTGTGGCCATGTCACGACGAAGGCACTCGACGATGCACGGAACCACCGGACCTGACATCAATGCACAGGAGTCAACGGCGCGCGGTCGCGACCGATCCGGTGGGATGCATACTGCTGTGGCCAAGGATTCCAGTAGAAATCCCGATCAAACATTCAAAATGTGAGAATGGGTAAAGGTAGAACCAAGGAAGGTTGGAAACGATGCGGGTAATTTACAGCGAAAGGCTTGACGAAAATCATAGCATCGAGATTGGGTGGAGCACATGGGATGATGAGGAGGTTTCCATACGTAATCGCTATGAGGGGCCGACAGGGCGTTTTTCTCCACGCGGGTCCTCAGAAATATCGCTTTCTGATTTCACACAAATGATGAGGGTTGTCCTTGAAAGGCTCCCAGAGGTTGTGCGTGCGCGTGAAGCGACTGGAGTATTACCAGATGTCCCGCCGGAAGGGAACACATCGTGAATCTTATTACAGCAGCTATGGGCACTTCGGCTCGCCGAAGGGTTGTGTGCTTCAGTATCCCGGTACGGTAAAGGGGTTCCTCCGGGAAAGCTGCCATGCCGGGACTTACTCCCTGCGGCGCTGCAGACACCGCGAAACCTGCAAGGGTCCGACCACCGCCTGTTTGTCCTTTTTCGAACAGGAAGTCATCCAAGGAGCTGCTAGGCTTGCGCTGGCCTAATTCTGGTGGGCCGAATGAGGATTTCTCAATGAATCCGCCTCGCCGCACGCTCGTCCTGTTAACGGGAGCCTCAGGCTATATCGGAGGACGCCTCCTTAAGGCGCTAGAGAACGCGGGTTGGTCCGTTCGCTGCCTTGCTCGACGCCCTGATTTTCTTAGGCCACGAGTCGCGCCATCAACCGAAGTTGTTAGAGCAGATTGCCTGGATCGTACTTCGCTCGGACCCGCAATGGCCGGAGTGCACACGGCGTACTATTTGGTCCACTCCATGGGTTCTTCGGGTCAGTTCGAGCAGGAAGACCGGCAAGCTGCGCAAAATTTCGCAGACGTTGCGCGCGACTCCGGAATACGACACATCGTCTACCTGGGCGGCTTGGGAAACCAGGACCAAGCGCTATCCGCTCATTTGCGAAGCCGTCACGAGGTTGCAGACATCTTGCGAAGTTCCGGAATCCCCACTATCGAATTTCGCGCCTCGATCGTGATCGGCTCCGGAAGTCTCTCATTTGAAATGATACGGGCTCTGGTGCAACGTCTGCCGGTGATGATTTGCCCGCGCTGGGTTGCCGTCAAGGCCCAACCTATCGCGGTTGAAGATGTCATCGCTTACCTAATGGCAGCGCTTGAGTTACCGGCGGAAGAGGCGGGGGTATTCGAAATCGGCGGCACCGATCAGGTGAGCTATGGCGAAATCATGCAGGAGTATGCGCGGCAATGCGGCCTCCGCCGATGCTTGATCCCGGTTCCGGTCTTGACGCCCCGGTTGTCGAGTTTGTGGCTGGGTCTGGTCACTCCTGTTTATGCTCGCGTCGGCCGCAAGCTCATCGACAGCATGCGCAATCCGACTCTGGTGCGCGACCCCTCGGCGCTGTCAGTCTTTCACATCAAGCCGAAGGGTTTGAAAGAAGCGATCGCGAGCGCCCTTCGCCATGAGGACCAGGAATTTGCCGTGACTCGCTGGTCCGACTCCCTCTCTTCGAGTGGAGAGCCACCGTCTTGGGGGGGAGTGCTGTTCGGGACCAGGCTCGTCGATTCTCGGAGCGTGCAAGTATCGGTTCCCCCGGCTTCGGCTTTTGTTCCGGTCCAGCGGATAGGAGGTTCGAATGGGTGGTACTTCGCTAATTTTCTGTGGCGGTTCCGGGGAGCCCTCGATCTCCTCGCAGGCGGCGTGGGACTACGCCGGGGCCGTCGAGATGCTCACGCGCTGGTTGTGGGCGATGCCTTGGATTTCTGGCGAGTGGAGACCTTTGAACCGGATCGTCGACTCGGTCTCGTCGCTGAGATGAAGGTCCCCGGCCGTGCGTGGCTTCAGTTCGAGGTCGAACCCAACAGCCGAGGCTCTCGTATCAGGCAAACCGCCATTTTTGATCCCGCCGGACTGGCGGGGCTTCTCTATTGGTATACGCTCTATCCCGTACATCGCTGGATGTTCCGCGGCATGCTCCACGCCATCGCGGCTGTCGCAGAGCGCGAAGCATGTACTGCTGTGGCTGCTGGCGCCGGTCGCGAATGATGTCGTTATCCGGAGCGAGATCCCGCCGGCTGCCGGAGTCGCCGAGCCAGAGGCACCCACCGTCCGGGAGGCGAAGAAGATACTGCCTCAGATAACGCTCTAGATGTCCCCACTCCGGAAACGCACCATCAAGAGACCGGCCCGAATAGGTCTGGAGCACGGCCATGAATCGCCCGCCGAGCAAGGCGGAATCCACCTTGCTCGGAATAGCCAGGATCACGCCGCAGCGCACTGCCTGTCAATGATGGCGGCCCTCGGCCGTCACCGTGACAGCGGCGTCGAAGCGTCATTTACAGGAAAGAAGCGCGGAGGCGAAGCAGATTTGGTGGAATTATTCAGGGAAAATCAGTACCATAAATCGTTGCCCAATTTGTTGCCCAAGACGCTGCCGACTGCGCCCGAATGATGCCGTTTTACCCTACTGATGCCGCCGTAAACCGCTGAAAACACACGAACCCGACTCATGAGTAGCGCATTACGAATCGTCTGCTCTACCAACTGAGCTACCTCGGCTTTGGTTGTGTTTTCAAACACCTGGCAGAGGCTCGCGGTTCACGCTTTTTACCCTTCCCAGCCCGCGCCGCACTCGATTTTCCTCATTTTCGGGATGTTTTATTTTCAACCGGCTCGCGATCATGAATCCTACAGCTGCGGAGCCAGTTTATCATAGCGTTTCTACCGAATCGAATCGAGTCCCTTGAGCCCCACGGATGATGAATCTTGACGAGACTCATACGAAGCATCCCGAAAGGGGAAACGTTCTCGACGTATGGCAAACTGGTGTATACTTTCAGTAATCGGAACCCAGGCGATTCCGGTTGAGGCGTGCCCTCCGCACGGCCTGTTCATGAACCCATGCCAGGAGAAGACAGGTATGAACGAGAAGAACGAAATTGTAGTGGTGGCGGGAGCCGATGGCTTCATTGCCGGCTCACTGGTGTCCCACCTTCGCAATCAGGGGTACACCCACATTCGCGCCGTGGGCAACAAGCCATTTGACCAGTGGTATCAACACTTCCCCGACGTCGAGAATCTCGTGCTGGACCTGAAAGATCGCGAGAATTGCGAGAAGGCCACACAGGGCGCCTACCAAATTTTCATGCTTGCTGCAGACATGGGTGGAATGGGATTCATCGAGACACACCGCGTCGAATGCATGCTGTCGGTGCTCATCAGCACGCACATGCTGCTGGCCGCGAAAAAGAACAAAGTGCAGAAATATTTCTATTCTTCGTCTGCCTGTGTCTATGCCGCCGGCAAGCAAAAGGATGCCAACAATCCCGGCCTGAAAGAAGAAGATGCCTACCCGGCGCAGCCCGAAGACGGCTACGGCTGGGAGAAGCTTTTCGGCGAGCGCATGTGCCGCCACTTCCGTGATGATTACGGCCTGTACACGCGTGTGGCGCGCTACCACAACGTATACGGCCCGCACGGCGCATGGGTCGGCGGCCGTGAGAAAGCGCCCGCCGCAATCTGCCGCAAGGTAATTGAAGCCAAGTTAAAGGGCCACGACGAGATTCCCGTTTGGGGAGACGGCCATCAGACTCGCAGCTTCACTTACATCGATGACTGCCTGAAGGGCACCATGATGATCATGAACTCGGACATTTTGGTTCCCGTCAATCTCGGCTCGTCCGAGATGGTGACCATCAACCAGCTCATCGATATCGCGGAATCCTTCGCGGGCATAAAGCTCAAGCGCGTATACGATCTCAGCGCGCCGAAGGGCGTCTACGGCCGCAACAGCGACAATACGCTCATCAAGAAAGAATTGAACTGGGAGCCGAGCATTTCGCTGCGGGAAGGACTCGAGAAAACGTACCGCTGGATTCATGACCAGTACGTCGCGCGGGAAAAAGGCGAGCTCGTAGTAGCCTAGTTCGCATCCTGCTGTTTCCGTATTTCGAAAGGGCCTGGCGGCAACTCGCCGGGCCTTTTTTGTGTCCGCTGCGGGTGGTTGCGGATCGCTTCGGCCTTGTCCTCGAAGGACTCGACTCTAACTCAGATTTGCGTGGGCTCGGGATAGAAGTCCAACTTGCCATTGCGGCGAACCAGGTAGGTTCCCGGCTCGATCGAGCTGCCCGACGTGGAGATAATATGCTCCACAATTTCCGCCATGATGCTGGGATCGGCATAGGACGAGAAGTCAAAACCGGCGGGCCGCCGGCGGCGAAGCCCGGTCGTTACCAATTGGAATGTGGGAACCAATTGATAAACGCGAAGGTGCTCCACGGGATTTTCCCCCGCCACCGCCCGCAACATCGCATGCAGGCCCGCTTTGGAAGCAGCATAGGCGGCTCGGCCGGTACCCGGCAAAAGGGCGACATCCGACGACACGTTGACGATGATGCCTGGAGAATTTTTAGTAAGCTTCGGCAGCATGCAGGCTGCAAGAACGCACTGGCCGGTGCAATTCGTACCGATGACCCTGTTCCACTCTTCAGCGCAAGTCTCCGCTGACGGATGCCGTTCATTTGCGCCGTAGTCCACGGCGGAAAGGACCAATGCGCGAACCGCCATTGATCCGAGCGACGCAGCACACTGCGCCACGCCGGCGGCATTCGAGAGATCAAGCTGCCTCCAATCGAGACGTTCGGAGTCGGCGGATCGCTCGGAACTAGCGAGCTCCTCCGGCTTGGTACGAGAGAGGCCCAGAACAAAATGCCCACTGCGGGCCAGCCCCAGAAGGATGGACTTTCCAATCCCCTGCGATGCCCCGGTAATCAGCACTCTGGCGTTGGTGTCAACCGGCATTCAGTTCTCCGTAGTCTTGGGGCGAAAAAGTTACCAGAGCCTTCACCCATTTTGTGTTGTGGCGAGCTTCGCGGGAAAGCATTCTCTCCACCGCACCGGGAAGCTGCTCCAATGTGAACTGGCGATGCGGGATATCGGCCGTCGAGATGACTTTACTCGACAGCAACTCGACAGCTTGAAGAATCTCGCGCTCGGATGTGCCGCGATGTCCGATAAGCTGGATGGTTTTACCGCTGGCGCGATCTACGATAACCGTGGGCGGCGCCGCGTTAACCCCGCAACTGTTGTTCCATCGAATGCTATCCAGGCTCACGCCGCCGAGGCGCGCTTCCCTATATTCCGCCGGGAAGCCGGCCATCAAATCTATCGTTGCCCCTTCCGGCAAGGCATCCAGAAGCGAACACAACCCCGCCGGCGCGCTTTCACGCGAGCAGCATAAAATGGCCGCTTTGAATTCCGGCTCGGCGGAAAACTGGCGCATCGTATTTATCAGCTCACTGTCGTGGCAGACGCGGACATTCGCCGGCCAGCGGGTGGATTCTTGAAGCCACCTCGCGTGCGCTTCCGATTGCGACACGATAATCGCGGGAAATCCCGTCAGGCGCGACCATAATTTGGCCGCCAAAATGCCCACTGTGCCCGATCCACGTATCAGGAGTGAAGACTCACCGCATTGCTCGCGAAGAAGTTCTTGGCTGTATAACGCGGAGGCGAGAGGCTCGGCAATGGCAAGCTCGGCGTCCCCAACAGGGTAATCCTCAGGACATAAAACCAAAAAGCCGGCCTGAGCGGCGGCATCGGCATCTATGCAAAACAAGTCCCGAAATATGCCGTCGCGGCTGTGACCAATTACGATTTCAGGATGTTTGCGGTCAACGGGATTGATGATTACTCGAGCGCCCTTGGGCATGCCGGAGGATTCCGGCGCGTAAAGCACCACTCCCACGCCTTCATGCCCAATCACCTCGGCGCGATCGGGCCGCGCGCCCGAGAGAATGGCCAGATCGGTGCCGCAGACCGCGGCTGCCAGCATCTTGATGACGATTATGGAATCGCCGTACGATTCGGAGCTTTGTTTCCTGACAGCGAGACTGCTTTGACTGGCCCGGCGCCGGACGACCGAGTGCTCCGGCACTCTAGGCATTCGGAACCTCTATCCTCGAGCGCGCGCGAATGAAGTCAATCGACTCCTCCAGTTGGGAATCGCTCACTTCATCGACGAAGGTCGCTTCGCCAATTCCGGAAAGCACAGGCATTCTAAGCCGCCCGCCGCGATGCTTCCGGGCGTCACGCATGCCTCGCACAAGCATGTCCACGGTGGTTCCCTCTCGAAGGATCGGCAGACCCAAAGCCTGTTGCGTGGTGAGAACACGCTCAGCTTCCCGCACACCCAGAGAACCCGTGGCCACCGCGATTCCCGTCGTGACGGCCATGTCCAGAGCGACGGCTTCTCCATGCTCCAGGTCGCTCATTTCAAACTCGAAGATGGGACTGAACGTGTGCCCGTAATCCGGACGGCGTTCCAGCCATATTTCCGTAAGGTTTGGAGAAAGCTCCAGCATCATGGCGCGGATGGAACGGCAAACCAGTTCTCGTCCCTGCTCGCACTGAAGTTTTGTGTGCATCAGGTAATAAGCATGCTCTTCCAGAAGATCGAATAGCACACTGTCCGTCATCAGGGCGATTTTCAATGATTCGGACAATCCATTTCGTATCTGCCGGTCGGAGAGCGTCTTGAGGAAACAGGGATCCACCACCACGGCATATGGCGGCGTAAACGTGCCCAGGCGGCTCTTGTTTTGGCGGAAGTTCACTCCAGTCTTGATGCCGATGCCCGCGTCGATCTCCGCCAGAAGCGTGGTGGGCAGCTTCATGAACGGAACGCCTCGCCTCCATATGCTGCAAGCGAAGCTCACGATATCCAGCACCACTCCGCCGCCGGCTGCAACGGTCAGATCGTTGCGCCTGCGGATTCCCAGCTTTTCGAACGTCGAGATCACATCCATGACCGAAAACATGTCTTTCTGCTTTTCCGTCACCTGCAGAACCGTGGTTTCCACCGTGCGCTTCGGCCCGGAAAGCAACTTGCGGATTTCGTCTCCATAGATTTCATCCACGTTGGAGTCAATCACCAGATTGATTCGGTCGAACGGCTTCAAAAGATATTGAGGAAATTCCTCGTTCTGAAAAACACTTTGCACCACTTCGATTGGATATTCCAGCGCGCTTTGACGCGAAACGCGATAGGGAGGCTGCACGTTCAGCATTTCGTGGCGATGAATCTTGGGCAATTCACGGGCAATGTAAGCCGCGCCGATAAGCCCCGCATCGTCCGAACACGGGCCCAAAATCACGCGCTCGGCCCAATACGATTCTCCGCCGGAAGCCAGCGGATAAAACCCGGATTCGCTCAGGTTCTCGAGAACAGCATCCAGGTAGCTCTCGCCAAGCAGGAAGCACACGCCGCCGGTGAGGATCAGCTTGTCAATTTCTGGGTCCAGCGTAAAGTGCCACTTGATCGCCTCGGCAACGGGTAAGGTGACGGCCTTGAGGACTTTCCGCGCCAGCGTATCGCCATTCACCAGGCCTTCGGCAAGCGTGTCAAGGGATAAATCTCCCTTGCTTTTGCTCATAGTCGACGCGCGGAATTCTTCGGGAAAAAGTTCGCGAACTTTGCCCAGGACATGCTTAATGCCGTTGCCGGAAGAGAAGGCGTTGACGTGATCCTGGCCGCCGCAGTCGCATTTCAAGGAAACTGCACGGCCGTCGATTGCGAAGGCAACGCGGTGATGGCCAATCTCGCCCTGTGTTCCCAGAGTCGCATCCACAGGCACGTGCGGCACGGAGCAATTCAAAATTCGCGATGCAATCCCGCTGCTCACGGTGATGAGCGCAAGCCGCCGGGCATGGTACAGACCTGCCAGCCGCGAATGAGCCATCAGAGCAGCGGTGACGTCATTGACCACCGTCACATCAGCGTCGTCCAAATACACGCCGATTGCCTTCTCCAAATCGAAAGCGGTCGAATCATCCCCCAGCAACGGCCCTGATCCGTGGATTTTGCCTGTGTGGGCGTTCATGGCCGCGCCCAGCGATATGGCGATGGCCGGGCGTCGTCCTTCCAGCTCCGGGGCATTCCAAAACGACTTCACGGTCTTCGCAATGTAAGCGCCGATACCGTCCATGATCTCGGCGCCCGATTTGCCCGGTTGTGACCAGCAATTTATCGACGGCGTCCGTTGGACATCAATCAACCGGCCCTCGCGGGTCACAAGTCCGCTTCGAAACGATGTGCCGCCAATATCAAAAGTGACGACCTCGTTGCCATTTCCAAGCGCGAACGGGAATTCATTCATAACGACTTTCATTTGATGTTTTAGCCCCAGTTTATTTTTGAGCAAAACCCGACTAAGCAACTCAACCGCGCCGCGCGCGGCATAATCACTTTTTCCCAAGCCATACAATTCTTAGATTGCGTACTCATCCCCGGCATGCAGAGTCGAATCAAGGGCGGAAACGTTCCCCAAATACCCCGGGGTTAAAGACCAAAACCCCAGTTTTCGCTCCTCTGGCGCGTCGAGGAACCAACATGGAAATTCGCTTCTTGGCGCTCCGGTGTCAAAAAGTATACACCCATTTGTCTCCAAAAATGCGCTTTCCACGCTTATCAGGTACGTGCAACAGTACTATGCTCGGCATACCAGTCGTAAGTTTCGTCCAAAGCCTTCTCAAGCGTGTACTGGCACGTAAAACCCGCCGCTCGCAGGCGGCTCACGTCGTAGGTTCGGAGAATATACCCGCTTGGCTTGCTGGTATCCCAGACGATTCGCTCTTTCATGCCCGTGTGGGCAGCAAGAACCTCGACGATGTCTCGAATCCTTTCTGACCGTCCTGAAGCCAGGTTCACGAGCCCGTCGATGCTATCCATAATCGTATGGAGCGCGCGGGAAACGTCCTTAATATAAATAAAATCGCGCTGGGCTGAGCCGTCACCCCAAACAGTGACCGATGTTCCTGCCTGCTTGGCATCATGAAATTTCTTTACCAGCGACGGGATGACGTGCCCCGTCTCCGTATTGAACCGATCATGCGGCCCATACAGGTTGGAACTGAATGCGAAAGCGTAGGGCATATCATAGCTGCTCCCATACGTCTGCAATTGCGCCAGCATCCCTCGTTTGGCCTGGGCATAGCCGTATTCGGAAGGATGCGGCGGCCCTTTCCAGACATCATCTTCGGTCAGGGGAACGCCCGGCTCGGGTTCGGGATACATCGCCATCGTGCCCATGGCGACAACCTTTTTGGCTGCGGCCTGGTGGCAGGCGTCAATCACATGCGTATTGATCAAGGTATTCTTGAAAAACGATTCGCCCTGATTGCGCATATTTCCCATGATGCCGCGGACAAATCCGGCCATATGGAAAACATAGTCGGGCTTGTTTTGCCGGAAATAATCCAGCACCCCTTGCCGATTGGTCAGATCGCACTCCGAAGAGGTCGGAACCAGGATTTTGGCAAAGCCCTGCGATTGCAAATATTCTCTTAGATTGACGCCTACAAGGCCGGAACCGCCGGTAATCAGGATCGCATCGTCACGCTGCATCATAGATCGAGAGGCTCCGTTCGCACTTCAGACGCAGCGCGTCATGGATGATTGCTGCTTCTGGCCCGGGCTGCCCAGACCCGCTCTAGTCGAATTTCTTCAGGTGGGCCAACTCCAGGCCGACATTCCAAACAAATATTGGAGCATTTACCATGTAACGCCGAAACAAACGCTTCGGCTCACGAATGAACCGGTATAACCATTCCCATCCGTTTTCCTGCATCCATGCCGGCGCCTGGTCCAATCGGCCCACATGGAAATCAAATGCCGCTCCGACTCCGAGCATCACCACGGGAACCTTGATCCGGTTTCGAAAGTCGTACATAAAACTTTCCTGCCGCGGCGTACCCAGCCCCACCCACACAATATCCGGTGCGGCTGCATTAATGGCGTCGGCAATCTTTTCTTTTTCTTTCTCGGGCAAAGGCCAGATAGGCAGCGAATAGGTGCCCGCCACGCGTATGCCGTATTTCTTCTGGGAGATTTCGGCTAGTTCCTCCGATACCTGGTTCCCATAGAAAAAATGGCTGTATTTTGGACCTGTCTCTTTGAATATCGTGCCCATCACTTCAGGCCCGTACGCTCGGCGTTTCACATTCTTATAGCCGTGCCATCGTGCCAGCCAACTCATCGGCATGCCATCCGGATTATTCAGGCTGGCCGCGTTAATCATCTCCCTGATTTTCGGGGAATTGACGCCCTCGGAAGCGCCATGCATTCCGGTCTGGCACACGATGTGGACGGCGTTATGCTCCTTAACCCAGTGGTCAATGATCCGCAGAACGTCCGGAATCTGCACCGCGTGCATCGTCACGCCCAAAACACGAAAACCGGGAATCGTTACATCACCTGATTCCGGTATCACTACGCCGTTTAACCCGTTCGACATTCCCTCTCCGTGGCCCGCTTCCGAATTTCCATCAACACGATGTCATTCCTCGTTCGCTACCGATCGCATTAAGAGAATTTTTGCGCCTCTCCCCCCAGCAGACCCAGTACGATTCCGCTGAATGCCCCGAACGAATTCATTAGGTCCTTCGAAATGTCAGGGAGTCCGTTTTTTGCCGTCCATATTGCGCCGACGAGCAGGGCGGCGGCAATCAGCACGGCAACGCAAAATCTTCCGGGGTTAAATCGCGCCGAGGTCGCACGGACAAGCTCCAGCGTCCTGTGCGAGGCTTCTTTCTCGGGGTTCGTTACCAGCGCCGGATCAACAAGCAATGCAACACGAATCGCTTCATTGACTTCCGGCACCGCGGGTCGCCGCGATGTAAAGAAAATTCCCATGCTCTTCCTCCCAGTTTAATGCTCGGCTGATGAAACGCCCACTTTTTCACTGCCAATGTCACGAAAAACGCACTCACACACCTGGATTAACTCGACGAAAACCGTCCGATGCAACAGAAAGTCCGTCGATCACCATGACCGGATGCGACGGAAAGAAAATCTCATCTGCATTGCATTTCACCACATCGGTGAGCCAAAGGCAAGCCATCCATCACGTCGGTAGTGGTGTCATTTGAAAATCTGAATCGTTGACGTGGCGCGAGCGCCCGCTGTATTCTCCCCGCATGACCAATAAGAAATCGGCACCAGAAGGTCCTATCACACGTGAAAAGAACGCGGCAGCCGTGCTATTAGGGCGCACGGGTGGCAAAAAGCTCGTCGCGGATCGCGGACCTGACTATTTCCGTAAACTGCAAGCGCGACGCAAAGTGCGGCGGGGCGGAAAGCAGAAGGCTAGAACTACTTAGCATAATTTCCAGAAACAGACTATATGCCCTATCGTGTCCGAAAGCCGTACATAATTCACAAGGGACAAAGGCTGGTTAGTCCTACGGCGGTACCGCAACGATTGCCATTTTGTGACCGGTGCGATACATATGCGGCCACTACGGTTCCCTGCTATACAGAAATCTCGTCCAAGTGGTGGCAATGGCTATCCTCCCCAAGATTTTCCTGCCAAGAGGAAGCGCTGATGGGATGCGAGAAACATCCTGTGGAGTCCGAGATTCGCTTTTTGGATGGGCGAGTGGAGCGTTTCATCAATCAGTTGCCATGTACTCGATGGCAACGCTTGACTGAGTGGGACACGCTTTTCGTGGCACTGATACTTGCGATGTTTTTTGCGGTTGTGGTGGAGTTGGTGTCGCGATTATTGAAATAGCTGCCGAAAATCCACCTAGGTAGTGGTGCTTTAGCGTGGAGATGAAGATTTAGCTAACGGTCATTTTTGAATTGCACCAGAGCGGAGATTATCGTACCGAGGGCTGAACTAGCAAAAGTAAAAGATTTGCTGTTATCGTTTGCCATACGAATAGTGATCAATAATCCGTCTTCCGATTTTACAAATTCATAGGTTTCCCTTGAACCAGCAGTGATGACAGTGACTTTTTCTGGCATTGCATATCTCCCGTATGCTGCCTCTAGCTCTCTCGGCTACTCTGAGGTCTAGCGTCCTGGATTTTCCCGAAATTCGTTTCATATTCCTTCATGGCTTCAACCAGCTTCTTACCCCAATTTGCGCCCAAATATTTGCGAGACGCTGCGACGGGAATCGCGGCGTCTTTTTTCTACGCCAATACTGCGGAAATACCAAAGCGGAGTGCTGCCGTACGATAGTCCTCAACGATAGGGTCTAGGATATCCCTCTGGGCGGATTCAGGAAGCCCCAACATTTTCGTCAAAGTAGCACTGAATAACAAAACGGCTGTTGAGGCCACGAACTGGGCCTGCTCTTGTTGCCACTGCCATGAAGTTAACAATTTACCGCCCTCCCCCTACGAGGTTTATGCTACCACGCTTCGGGTAAGCCAAGGATGCAAAATATTATTTCTCAAATGACACCAGTACCATCACGTCTGCCGGTTTATTTTTCGGCCATTCGCGCATCTCCCATCCGCTTTCCCGTGGTAATCGTCAATTTCGAGCGGCGGCATCGCAGCTTTCAGACTTTATTGCGAATTCCCAGCGAATTCTAAGCGCGGAATGCGCCATAATGAGGGGGGAATGGCGCAACACAAAATCGCGTGGAGTGAAAAATTTATGAGCATGCGTTTATATACCGCGTTTTTAGCCCTGGCGTTTGCCGGCGTCACGATCTTCGCGCAGCCGGCGTCCGCGCAGGATTGGTTCAAGACGGGCACGGGACTTGGTGTTGAGAAGGCGCGCGTGGCCGTGCCGGATTTCGGCGCGCGCGGCGCACAGGCCCAGCCGCTCGAGACGGTGTTCCACACCACGCTGACCAACGATCTGGAATATGCCGGAATACTGGAGATCGTAAGCGCCAGCTTTTATCCCAAAAAAACGCCGACAATTCCCACCGAGCTCACGCCGCTGGACTGGAGCGCTCCACCCGCGAACGCCTACATGGTGGCCTACGGCAATCTGGCGATGGAAGGCGGTGGACTGGCGGCTTCGGCGTGGCTGAGCGACGTTCGCAATCCCGGTATCCCGCCCGCGCTGGCGAAAGTCTATCGCGGCCAGCCGACAGAAAACGACGCGCGCCAACTCGCGCATCAGTTTGCGGACGACATCGTGAAACTGCTGAGCGGCGGTTCGGCGGGCGTTGCTGACACGAAGATTGCCTATGTCAGCAATCACAGCGGCCACAAGGAAATCTGGGTGATGGATTACGATGGCCAGAATCCCCATCAGGTTTCGCACATGGGGACCACTTCCCTGACGCCGCGCTGGTCCCCCGACGCGTCAAAAATCGCCTTCACCGCCTACGTGAAATACCGCGGATTTGAAAATGTGGAGATTTCGATTCTCTCGATGGATACCGGCGGATTGCTGGCGTTCCAGCGTTACCCCGGGACGAACAGCTCGCCGGCATGGTCGCCCGACGGCACAAAACTCGCATTCATGTCCAGCCAGTTCGGCGATCCCGCCATTGTGGTGACCGATTCGAGCGGCGGCAACGTTCGCCGGCTGACACATGATCGCGCCGTGGACACTTCGCCCGCGTGGAATCCAAAAACCGGCCAGCAAATTGTCTTTGTCAGCGACCGCGGCGGATTGCCCGCGCTCTACATGATGAACGCGGACGGCTCAGATTCGCAGAAGATTGATACCGCCGACATGGGTTACGTGATTGATCCGGCATGGTCACCCAACGGCCAATTGCTGGCGTTTTCCTGGCGCCGTCCGGATGGAAACTACGACATTTATGCAATGGATATCGGTAGCAAGGCGCTGGTGCAGCTTACGCGTGACGCCGCACGCAACGAACGGCCCAGCTGGGCGCCCGACGGGCGGCATATTGTCTTCGAATCCACGCGCACGGGCACTCGGCACATTTGGAGCATGCTGGCTGACGGCAGCACTCCGCGGCAACTGACCAACTCCGGGGAAAACGAATCACCGAACTGGTCGTCCCGCTGAAGTCTTTGTCGGGCACACATGTCTGCGTCACCGGAAACAGATGAAGCAGACGCCGGGCGGTCAACGCTGACCGGATTACCTCCGTCACGCACAAGAAATCTATGGCTGCATACGGGGTATGAGGCCGAAATCCCGCGTATTCTTCCACCGCAACTCGTATCCAGCCCCGGTGTTCAATCGAGCATGGGGGTAATTACCCAGCCACCCTTGGTTTTCCGATGCCAGGCGCGCCGTCCTCGGCAGCTTGCTTATCGGCGGGATGGTGGTTTGGACGTGATGCAACTCCGGAATTCATGCTTTATATCTGTTAGCTTAATGCGTGTTTTTCACCGCTTCTAGCAGATTTGGGGGAGAAATGAAGCGTTTTCTCGATTCAATCATATTCGTCTGCCTGCTGATTACAATGGTCATTACCGTAAGCTGCGGCGGATCCGGCTCCAAGGGAACTAGCAGCGGCGGATCAGATGGCGGCAGTGGCGGGTCGGGCGGCAGCAGCGGGGGTGGCACAGGCGGGTCCGGCGGCGGCTCGGGAACCGTAGGTCTAACCGCAGTCGGCATGTCGGGCGATCCAAGCACGTGGCCACTAGTGCCCGTACAAATATTGGGTAAGCCTATTCTCCAGCTTTCGTGGGGCTTCCTTGAGCCAAGTCAGGGTTCCTATAATTGGAAAGATTCCGATGAATGGGTTGCGCAGTGCCAGTCGCACAGTGTCCCCTGTATTTTCTCGTTCGGAGGCGTACCCAAGTGGGCGGCGGCGCCGGGCGTCAATTGCGGCCAGTTCACCTGCGCGGGTCCCCCGGAAAACCAGCAGGACCTGACGGATTTTGCTTCCGCTGTTGCGGCTCGCTACGCCGGCAAAATTGCGATTTACGAACTGTGGAATGAACCACAAGCTCCCGACCAATTCAACGGCACGGAACCGCAACTGGTGGCGATGACCAAAGCAATCTATGCCGCCGTGCAGCAGCAGGATCCCGCGGCGGAATTTTCCACTCCGGGCTGGGCAACTGACGCCAATGAGACCCTTCAAATCAATGCCATCACTAATTATTTTAATTATGGCGGAGGCTTTGAGCACTATCTGTCTTTCCATTGGTACCCGCGAATTCTGACAGATTGTTCCACTTCCACCATAATGTCATGTGTCCAGACGAATCTCCCTGCCGATATCGCCGCCGTCAAGCAAGTCGGCAATGGCAGACCAATTCTCCTCACGGAAAGCTCATGGGGACAGGACGCATACATACCGGCCTCCGAGCAGCCCGCCTTCGCGACCGCCTGGGTTAACGCCGTGCAGTCCGCGCACATTGTCGGGATTTGGTGGGCCTGGCAGAAAGCCGGCCAGGCCAGTGACACGGAAGGCACGCTCTGGAATGGTACGAGCCTCAACCCGGCGGGTCAGGCCTTCGCCGCCGCGATCATCCCCCAAACCATGCAGGACACCTCATCGCATGGTGTGACCGAAAAACAATAGCTCGCTGCATGAAGTGAAAGTTGAAGCGGTTCGCCTTGCTTCGGGCTGGCACAAACAAGCGAGCCAGAGTCGTTCCTGGGCGATCTTGATTGCGGGCGAGTTTTTCGGCCAGCTTACTGCGTCACAGTTTTGACCGAATCGCCCACCTTGAAGCCGGAGCCGGAAACCGGCGTTCCCACGGCGGAAATGTCGTCGACATCCGTCAGGCGAATGGTGCCCACGGGGCTGGCGAGACGGCGAATCACCTGGCCCGTGGCGGGATCCTTGATTTCCTTGGTAACGCGCGACACGGTGAGCTGGTCGCCGACTTTCAGCCCGGCCTTGGCGCCCACATTCAACACAATCTGGCCGCTGTCAACGGCGGCAACCAATCCCTCAACGCTGATGGTGCGGGCTTGCAATCTGCCGTTGTCGGCGACTAGCCCTTGGCTGAGTTGCGTTACCGCGGCGTTCACCGCTTCGCCGATAATCGTCTGCTGAAAGTCGCTGGCTCCAAAATCAACATTCCCGCCGCCGAACCCGTGCCAACCGCTGCCGCCGCCCGTCATCGAAGTGCTTTCGCGGCTGGACTCGCCCTTGCCGTCGGCCACGCCCAGAATTTCCGCAGTGTCAATATCCACGATGCGCGCATCCACCACCACCACGGCTTTGGATTTCGAATGTGAGAATCCGCCGAGGCCATGAGTAACCCAGCCGCCTCCTCCGCCGCCCACGTTCGTATTCTTATTATCGTTTCCGAATTGCGTGATGCTTCCGACGATGATGGCGTCCACGCCCAGCAATTTGCCGATTTTTGCCGCCGAATTGGGATTGGCGCGGTCGCTATTGGAAAAATTCTGCTCAGCCAGGATTTTCGCCATCGCTTGGCGCTCGATCACGGAATAGGTGCCGTCCTGCACCAGGTGCCTCACCAGCAAGTCAGTGATGCCCTTGCCGACGTCCACATTGGTGCCGAAGACCGCCGCAGAGGTGGTTTGCACGGTGGCGTAGTCAAAATCGAATACCGCCACGCGCTTCCTGCGGCCTTGCGGTTGCGCGGGCGCGCCGGATGGCGCTGCGGAGGCGGACGGAGCCGGAGTGGCTGTCTGAGCCAGCGCCGGCCTGCCGATGATTGGAATAGCCGCCAGAATCACTGCCGCTGTCCATAGAATTTTTTTCATTACTCTCCCCCGCGATGTGTCACGATGTGTTCTGACTTGCGCTGCTGTGCGCTCCGGCTTCAGAGAATACGCGATGCACCACTTCCTTGGCGTGGATAATACTGACCTGCCGCGGTAAATGTCAATATGTTGCGAGCTGATGCTTTTCTGCGATTTCCAAGCGCCTAAGGGCATGAAAACTTCGCGGCGATAGCTGCCTTGCTGCGCACCTTGGACATACTTTGGCATTTTTTCACCTGAAACGACCTTACTATTGATGGTACGATACTTTCGCGGTCTCGGCGGCTGCTGTCTGCCACGGGCCAGGAGGATGGATTTACATGCAGACCCAGTCTCTGCGAAAATTTGCCGCCTTGTCCGCAATGTGCATGCTGCTGCTTTTCGCCGGCGCTTGCGGAAAAAAGACCGTGGCGCCCACGCCGCAGCCACCTCCGGCTCCGCCGCCGCGCGCGGCATTCCCGACGGTGACGATTAGCGCTTCATCCACTTTTGTTCACACTGGCGATTCGATCACTCTCAACTGGACGTCCACAAATGCCACGCAGGTGGAGATTTCGGCGGGCATAGGACAAGTGGCGCCTGAGGGCTCGACGAAGGTGACGCCGGCGGCATCAACGACGTATGCCGTCACCGCCAGCGGACCCGGCGGCACGGCGAACGCCAGCGTGCGTGTGACGGTTTCAGCCAGTGCGCCCGCGCAACCGCCGCCCGCGCCGGAATCGCTTGAAGAACTTTTCCGCGCCAATGTCTTTGACGCTTTCTTCGACTTCAACGAGGCGGACATTCGCCCGGACGGTCGCGAGGCGCTTTCGAAGACTGCGGAATTCCTGCGGACGCATCCGGAAGTCCACGTAAGCATCGAAGGGCATTGCGACGACCGCGGCTCGACCGAATATAACCTCGGTCTGGGCGATCGCCGCGCCACGGCCGCGAAAAACTTCATGGTTTCGCTGGGAGTTCCCGCGGCCAGCATGGAAACCATCAGCTACGGCAAGGAGCGTCCTTTCTGCACGCAGGAGACGGAAGAGTGCTGGCAGCAGAACCGGCGCGCCCATTTTGTCATGGCCCACTAATGCTGAGTCATTCGTAGTACGAAACCGGCGGGGCACGCGGCGCTTCAAACCGCATGTCCCGCCATTCTTTTTGCGAGGAGGATTTCCCTTTGCGTATCCGACTGATGATTCCCATGATTGCCGTACTACTGATCGGGGCGATTGGCGGCAGCTTGCTTTCCCCCGCGCCCGCCGGCGGCGTCTCCAAAGAAATGATTGAGCTCCAGCAGCAGGTGGCCACGCTGATCCAGAGCCAGCAGGACATGCGCAGCGCCATGGACCAGGAGAGCGGTCAATTGAAAGTGCTGGCGGAGCAGTCCGCCGACTCGGTCAACCGGGTGAGCAATACCGTCAGCCAGTTGGAGAAAACCATGCAGGACGTGCAAGCCTCGTCCGGCTCGCGCGTGGATACGCTCACCACGCAGACGCAGGCCATATCGGACAATCTGCAAGTGGTCCAATCGCGCGTCGGAAAACTTTCCGACCAGGTGACCGACGTGCGGAACCTGCTTCAGAACATTGACGCGAAGATTTCAGGCGGCACTCCCGCCGCCGAAGCGCCTCCCGCAAGCGGCAATGGCTATCAGCAGTTCAACAATCAACCAAGCGGAGGCCAGCCCGCTCCCGCGGATAATGCCCAGCCGGATAATTCGCAGCCGCCCAGCGATGCCCAACCGCCTTCGGATAGTGGCCAGCCCAGCAGCGCGCCGCCGCCTTCAGCCGAAGTGCTCTATAGCACCGCATTACGCGATTTTTCCGGCGGCTCGTATGACATCGCCAAGCAGGAATTCGTCGACTACTTGAAGAATTTTCCCACCGCGATGCTGGCGGGAAATGCGCGCTTCTATCTGGGCGAAATCGCTTACCAGCAAGGCGAATATCGCTCCGCCATCGCGCAATACAATTCCGTGATTCAAAACTTCCCTCGCAGCTTCAAAATCGCCGCCGCGCATTTGAAGAAAGGCGAAGCGTACATGGCGCTGAAGATGAAGCCCCAGGCCGAGCACGAATTCAAGCTGGTGGTGCAGTCATATCCCGGCTCGGATGAAGCTCGCCGCGCGCAGGAGCGCCTCACCCAACTCGGCGTGCGGTAGAGGTTCTAACCTCCTCCTATTCGAACTTCTTGACCCGCGACTGCGACGGGCCTATGCTCTACATGAGCGGCGACCCCCGATTTGCCCTCCAGGGAGTTGGGGTATGCGCGTCCAAAAATCGTTTCCGTTCTTCTTGATTCTTTGCGCTCTTCTTTCCATTCCATTCGCATTTCTTGTCAACGCAAGCACACAGGACGCCGCAGTGCGGCCGGGCGCGCCCGATGCGCCGACGGGCTACGACAATATGTCCAATGGCTTCACGTCGCAAACCGATTTCGACACCGACCGCACCAGCTTCGAGACCGAAGAAACAATCGCCAGCGGCCTGGGTCCGGTCTTTAACGGTCGCTCCTGCCAGGAATGCCACCAGGATCCCGTCAGCGGAGGCGCCAGCCAGACACGCGGCCTGCATGCCGGCCACGATGACGGACAAGGGAATTTTGTCCCCGCTACAGTCACCATTAACGACGGCATCCCCGTTTCCGGCCTGGGGCCGCCGACGATTGCCGGACGCCAGTTCATCAACCTTCGCGCCATCTGCCCCGCCACCGACCTGACTCAGGTGGTGAACGGCGTGGCTTTCCAATTCCCCAATACAGCCGTATACGAACGCCTTTCCGCAATCGACAATATTCGCTCGCTGCACATCGCGCTGAATATGGTGGGCGACGGCTTTGTCGAATCGTTGGCCGACGCCACCATCCAGGGATTCAGCCAGAGCGAATGCGCCAATCAGGGAGTAACCGGCATTTGCGGACAGTCAATTGAAGTTTCCGTGCTGGAATCAAACGGTGGCACCGCGGTAGGGCGCTTCGGCTGGAAGGACGCCGGGGCAAGCCTGCTCTCGGAGGCCAGCAACGCGTATGAAGCCGAGGAAGGAATCTCCAATCGCCTGCCTCCCAATAATGTGGACACCACGCGCTATTGCGACATCGTTCCCGATCCCAACGACAATATTCCCGATAACGAAGGCCTGGAAGATATTGACCATTTCGCCCGCTTCCTGCGCGCGCTGAAAGCCCCGCCGGTGGACGCCAATATTTCGACATCGTCGCAGGCGGTCAATGGCGGAAAAATTTTCGCCGCCATCGGCTGCGCAATCTGCCACATTCCCGGCATGACCACCGCGCCCGCGGGCACCGCCGTGGACGCCGGCCAGTTCATCGTTCCAGCCGCGCTCGGCGGCATGACCATCCATCCTTACAGCGATTTCCTGCTGCATAATGTCGGCACCGGCGATGGCATCGTCGAAAGCGGCGTCGTAGCCACGGCCAAAGATTTTCGCACTCCGCCTCTTTGGGGCCTCCGGCTGCGCACCGAATTGATGCATGACGGCTCTTCGTACACATTCGACCAGGCCATACGCGCGCACGCGGGCGAAGCCGCCAAAGTCATCGCAAAATACGAAGCGCTCACGCCGGCGCAGCAGACGAGTCTCGCCATCTTTCTCAGTTCTCTGTAGCAAGCTGACGCTGACGGCCTGTCCCACCGAAATGGGACGAATTTCTGTCCAACATTCCCGCGCTTCAACCTTGACACCCCGTCCGCGGATGACTATGGTGGATGCAGTGTGGGGCGCGTCCACCGTCTCCACCATCGGGCAGAAGGTCCACAGTTGAGTGAGTCGGAATTTTTTTCTTGGCGACGGATTGCCAGGCGATCGCGCGTCGCGCTTCGCCGGCAGTTGCTCTACCCGCGCTTCCGCCAGGACGACCCTGGGCCCGTTGCATTTCATTTCAAAGGAAAAAATCAATGAAACTAAGAATCCGTTTTCATCGCAAGGTAACTTCGATTTTTGCGGCCATGCTGACCGTGGCGTTTGTCGGTTCGCTGGCGCTCTGTGCGCCCGCGCGCGCCCAGTACACGCTTGTGCCGGTCAGCACGGACACATTCACCAATTCCGACAGCGTCCACAAGACCGAGGTCGAGCCCCACACGTTTTCTTATGGTTCCACCATTGTCGGCACCTATCACGTCGCGCGGAGGCCCGGCTCGATCGGATGGGGCAGCGCCGACATCGGATTTTCCACTTCCACGAACGGCGGCTCGACGTGGACATACGGCTATCTTCCCGGCATGACCATCAACTATAAGGGCGGCACCTTCGGCGCTACCGCCGACCCCGCCGTGGCCTATGATGCCAAGCACGGTGTATGGATGATCGTCGCGCTTCCGCTTGTGGGCCTCAACGGAAATGCCGGAACGATTGGCGACGTTTCCGTAAGCCTCTCGCCCGATGCCCTCCATTGGGGAAATCCTGTGCTCATTGACCAGACCGCTCTGGACGACAAGACCTGGATCGTCTGCGATAACACCTCGACAAGCCACTATTACGGCAATTGCTACGTGGAATGGGATCAAGCGTACGGCTCCGGCGACGTCCTGATGAGCGTTTCGAGCGACGGCGGAAATACCTGGGGGCCGGGCCAACCGTCCTCGGACCATGCTGGCGGACTTGGCGGCGAGCCACTGGTTCAGCCCAACGGCACCGTGATCGTGCCCTTCAATGGCGGTGGAATTGACGTCTTCAGCTCGACGAATGGCGGCAGCACGTGGGGCGCCAGCCAGCAGATTGCAAGCATTGAGGAACACGACGATGGCGACATTCGCAATCCGGGCTTGCTGACGGCAGGTATTGACGGCGCGGGCAACGTATTCGTGGCCTGGTCCGACTGCCGCTTCCGCACCAGTTGCGCGGAGAACGACATTGTTTACAGCAGTTCCCCGAACGGCAAAACCTGGAGCGTCGTCACGCGAATTCCCATTGACCCCACAACCAGCACCGTTGATCATTTCCTTCCCGGCATTGCCGCCGACCCCGCCACTTCCGGCGCAACCGCGCACCTCACGGTTGTATTTTATTTTTTCCCGGTCGCCTCGTGCAGCGGTAACTGCAAGCTCGACTTCGGCTTCGCCTCTTCCTCCAACGGCGGCACCACATGGACGCAAGGCGTGAAACTGGCGGGTCCGATGCAGTTAAGTTGGCTGCCGATTTCCGATGACGGCCCCATGGTTGCCGATTACGTCGGCGTGGCCTACAACAACGGCAATCCGTTCAGTGTTTTCCCCGTTGCCATTGCTCCCACGGGAAGCACGCTGCACGAAGCCATGGTGACAACCAAGCAGCCGTTGAACCCCGCAGTCGGCGCGCCTCGATTCAGCGCCGCCGCGGACAAACCGGTGCCGGGTGCAAAGTCCGATCACGAGATGAAGTTCTACTATGACGACGAGCAAACACGTCCCATTCCGCAGTCGCGGTGGGCAAAACCTGAGGGCAAGCAATAGTTTCGATCATTCCTCCGGTGTTTTGGGAGGGCCAAATGGTCCTCCCAAGGCACAAATTCAATCTAGGCAATCCGAAGTCGCAAACTGAACATGCGGCGTGCAAGTGCGTCTTGATTCTGCGTTGCGTACGCGTGCCGTGGTGAGTTCGGGTATACTCACCTTTTCCTAAGCGGAGGGCGCAACAATGTCGGTCAATAAAGCAATTTTGGTGGGGCGGCTGGGGCGGGATCCGGAAACGCGATTCACGTCCGGCGGCCAGGCCGTATGCAATTTCTCGATGGCCACCGATGAAACCTACAAGGACCGCAACGGCGAGCGCCAAAAACGCACCGAATGGCACAAGATCGTGCTGTGGGGCAAGCTCGGAGAACTCGCGCAACAATACCTGAAAAAAGGTTCGCTGGTTTTCATCGAAGGAAGAATTCAAACCCGCCAGTGGGACGACCGCGAAGGCCAGAAGCGCACCACCACGGAAATTGTGGGCACCGGAATGCGTTTTCTGGGTGGACGCGGCGACGGCGGCTCCGCTCCCAGTGATCCCGATGCTCACTCCACGTCCGGCGCCGGCATGGGCATGGAAGAGCCCGCCCCCAGCGTCGAAATCACCGACGAAGATATTCCATTTTAGATTCCCTTCGGTTGCGTAACAAACCCCGGCGCTTCAGGAGTACGGCGGCATTCATCTTCACGCGGAAACGCAGGCCTACGTGAAGCGTGTCACCAAGAAATACATGCAGACCAAGAAAGCCCAGCAAGCCGCCACCCCCTCAATCACCTTTTTACTTTCCCCATAAGGACGCCAATGCAGCCTCCATTGTCGCCTGGCCGCCACGAGGGTTCTGACAGCGGATAACATTTCGCAACTCGCAATTAAAAATTCACAGCAGCAGCAGTTGCAATTTGTGGGTCCAAACCCGGATCAGGTCATCCCGAGCCATCGCGCGTAGCGCGCCGTCAGGCGAGGGATCTGTTTTTTCTTTTCACTCCCGTGTCAGGCCTTTTGCATGCCGCCAAAGAATTCACAGCAGCATCGGTTGCAATTTTTATTTTGCGGGCTACGATAAGTTGTGGCTATGGGTTCCAACTGCGACTACAAGAGGCCGGTGCGTCCGCAATTAAACGAACTTCGTGTGGAGCAGTCGGTGCGGCTTGCCGCTGCGCATAAATTTGCCTCGGCGGGCGGCCAATTTTCCAAGCGAGCCGGCACAATCGCCGAAAATATGACGGCATTTCAGCCGAGCAAGGAGGCATTTCAGCCCGGCGTGGAGAACCTTGAAGCAATATTTGAAGGGTCAAAGAAAAGCCCGAATTTCACGATTTCCAGCCGGGACAAAAGAGTTTTTACCCGGGACACGCGAACGAGTAGAAATTCGCTCAACTTTTATGGAATCAATCACATCACACTTTCCAGGGTGGGACAAAATCGCATGTTCTCAAAATGCCCTACTTTGGTGCATCCAATACTTAAAGTATCACTTTAACATCCTCATTCTTGAGGTGCCTGGAGGTAGCGCTTGAATCCGCGACATTCAGCTTGCGCACAAAATGTCTTTCTATATCGCGCCAGCGGTGCGGCGTCTTCCCTGCCCCCGAAAAGCTTCTTCGCGCCGCGGCACCTCGCAAAAGCACATTCGCCGCCATCCTCTCCAGATCGGTAAAACGAAAGCTCGCCGCTCACCAGGCGGCGATTGTGAGCACCACTCGAAATTCGGCTTTGGCGCTGAGCACCACGTTGCTGAGCGAAAATATCTAGGCTAGGAATTTCGCAAGCGGCTCCCAATAGTTGGAGTTCCATCCCTCCGCCAGGTGTTTGCCCCAGCCCTTGGGGAAGCCGGTATGATCGAAGACGAGCTTGGTACCGGAGCCTTGCTCGGCAAGCTCAAACCTTGCGATGGAATAAATGCCCGGGTCCCAGTCCATCACTCGCCAGGCTTCGACGATGCGCGTATCCGGCACGAGCTCCACTTGCCGCCCCACAATGTGGCCGCCGAAAAGCGTGAACGCACCGCCCACATCGCGGCTGATTTCCGTCGGCGCGGTTCCCAGCGACATGGCCTGCATCGCGCCGCTCAACTGGATTACCTTGTCGAACTGTTTCGTGTCCATGAGCGCATCGTAGACGCGCTTCCGGCTGGCCTTGAACACAACTTCCTGATGAATCGCTTCCGCCGTATGCGAAACATCGTCCTCAGCCGCCGCGCCACCGGCCGCAGCCGGACTCTGCGCTGTGCCGCCCAGCGCAACGCCTCCCAAGGCAGCTCCGCCCAACGCGATAACAGCACCGATCATTGCTTCCCGCCGGCTAGGCCCATTGACTCGATCCGTCAGTTCATTTCTGCTGCTCATCGCACATCCTCCCCGGTTTTCTCGGTGTTCATTCGTTGCCGCGCAGACCAACTCGGATCTGCGCTAGGCGGCGATTGTCAGCACCACGCGGAATTCGGCTTTGCCGCTCATCATGCGGTCGTAGGCTTCGTTCACGCGCGCGAACGGAAATTTTTCAATCATCGGGCGGACGCCGGAGAGTACCGCGAAATTCAAAGTATCTTCCGAATCGGCCGCCGTGCCGGCCGCCCATCCGTGGATACTCTTGCGGCCGCTAATCAATTGCAAGGGAGCAACTTCGATAGGGTCTCCCGTTGCGCCCACCACCATCATGACGCCGTTGGGGCCCAGGCCGTCAATCAAGGCGGACATGGCTTTGGCGCTTGGCGCCGTCGCCAGGATTACGCGCGCGCCGCCCATTTTCGTAAGTTCTTCGGCGGCATTCACTGCGCCGCTGTCAATGTACCGACCGGCTCCCAGTTTTGCGGCCAGCGACGCATTCTCCGGACCGCGCCCAATGGCCACTACTCTATACCCGAATTTCTTGGCGAACTGAATTCCAAGATGGCCCAACCCGCCGATGCCCTGGACGGCGACGAGGTCTCCCGGTCCGGCTCCGCTGTGACGCAGAGCATTGAACGTGGTAATTCCCGCGCACATCAGCGGCGCGGCATCCTCAGTCTTCAAGTCGTCAGGCACCGCTGCCAGCGCCGTGGCCGGGGCAAGCATATATTCCGCGTAGCCGCCATCGAAGCTGATGCCGGTGACCTGCCCGCTGGCGCAGTTGACAAAATCGCCCCTGCGGCAGGAATGACAGGTGTTGTCATGCCCACCGTGCCAGCCAACGCCGATTCGCTGACCTTTCTTCCATGTGGTTACCCCCGCGCCCAGTTCGTCAATCACACCTATAACTTCATGGCCGGGGACGCGCGGATACTGGAGACCGGGCCAAAGATTTTCCTTCACCAGTACGTCGCTATGACACACGCCACAGGCTTCCACGCGGACGCGCACTTGTCCCGATCCCGGGGCGGGCACATCCCGCTCGACAATTTCAAATGCGCCTCCCGGCTTGCTGATCTGCGCCACTTTCATTTTCGCCATGCGCCTTCTCCTCGCTGGAATCGTGAGAATTACAACAAATTGGATGTAGGCTGCGTTCGGGGGGACTCTCCCTCTTTGTAGACTCGGGCTACCTCCCGTAAGTGTTTCTTCAAAAGTGTGCAAAAGGGAACAGATACAGCATGTTCGTCCGTGGCATAAGTATTAGGCTCGGAAAGAACGCCTCAATGCAATCTTCACCAGCATGGCCCCCCCAGGCCGGCTGACGCGCACGAGGGTTCTCTCCTAAGGCAGCGGGCGGGCGAGAAGTCCCACCTGTCATAATCCATGCGGGCGCCCCAATGCCTGCAAGGACCGCTCGCCGCTGCCGTTTGTTTTGCAACGCACCATCGAGGCTACCGTCCGCAGCAAAGTATTGCCTTGAGAAGCCGAAGGGTGTACACTACGGCGAAGGCAGCGGGACGCAGGGTCCAGCCTGGAAACTGCAACACTGTTGCGCTCCTCGCTGGAGAAGTAGCCCCTCATTGAGATACCCCTCTGCCATCCTGCATGGCATGTTCTGCCTTGACTGATTCTCCACGATCCAGATCGCGGAAAATAGCCAGATGGCAGAAAAAGCAAGTGTGCAAAAGTGAACAGACACCAATTCCCGGGCCCCTCAGTATCGTGTTGTGAGGCCTTGGGAGAGGACTGTTTCGACCATCGCCACCACTGTCCATAGCCGCAGTCCACGGCAAGAGCCAGGAGCGAAGAAGTAAGACGATCCCTGGGAAAGCAAACTGAAGAATAGCCTGGAACCGCGGGTCCTGTTTGCCGGCATGGGCCCCGACTATAGGAGCCTATTTTACGTTGAGCATGCGTTGGCCAACGCTTCAGCGAACGCAATACGATTTCGGGTGCCGGCGCACCCTGGCGAGAAAGTCGCGGCAAGCGAACGGCATGCCGCGGAACTTGGAGATTCAAATTTTATGAAAATCAATGGCAAGAAAGCCGATGGCAACGGCAATGGCAGAAAGACCGATGGCAATGGCAATGGCAGAAAGGCCAATGGCAATGGAAACGGCATTAAAGCGAGAGCGTTTGACGTACAGAAATTCCTGGACTCAGCCGGGGTGTCGAGAAAAATCGTCGAGTTTCGCAGAAAAGAAGTTATCTTTTCGCAAGGCGATCCCGCCAAGGATATCTTATATATTCAGAACGGCGGCGTGAAGCTTTCCGTGGTCAATAAAATCGGCAAGGAAGCCGTTGTAGCTATCCTCGGCCCGGGCGACTTCTTTGGCGAGGGCTGCCTTGCGAGCCAGGGCAAGCGCATCGGCAGAGCTGCGGCGATCACCATCACAACCGCGCTGGTAATCGAAAGAGATGAAATGATCCGCGTCTTGCATGCGGAACATACATTCTCGGATCGTTTTATATCCTTCATGCTGGCGAGAAATATTCGGGTTGAGGCCGATCTGGTCGATCAGCTTTTTAATTCCAGCGAAAAGCGGTTGGCGCGCGCACTTCTATTGCTCGCTCGATACGGCAAAGAACCCAGAGTTAAAAAGGTGCTTGCCAAGGTGTCACAAGAAACCCTGGCGGAAATGGTGGGGACAACACGCTCCCGAGTAAATTTCTTCATGAACAAGTTCCGGAAAATGGGCTTTATTAAATACGAGGCGAGCGGCGCCGGCGGCATGCACATCAACGATTCTTTGCTGAGTGTGGTCCTGCACGATTGACGACCGACGATGCTTCGGACCCACGACGACTGAGCCCTGTCCGTATTAATCGCAAATCATCACATGCCGGCGGCGTTCACTCCGTGCGCAGCGCAAAAATTCCCGCCAAGTTTCGCTTGTTTCGCATCGCGACCACCACCCAGAGGACTGCCACGACGATTGCCCCCGGCAATCCGGACGGCGCCATGAAAATGTGAAAGCACAAGATGTTTACGATCACGGCTCCCAGAATTATCAGCGCCAGCGGAACAAAGCGATTCACCAATAAAAGCAATCCGCCGATCACCTGAACAAGGGCGATAACCACGTAATAGTGCGAAGCCGCCAGCGCAATCATGAACTGTCCCGCCAGCCCCGACGGAGGCGGGGGCATGGGAAGAAATGGGTGGACTCCATTTAACCCGAACACAAGAAAAATCAATCCCAGCAACAACCGCGCAATCATCGCTGCAATTTTCATTTTAAGTCCTCAGACGCGACCAGTATTCCTCGGAAGCGGATCGCCCGCATGAAACGAGTCCACCCTGTTGCGTCGTTTGTGACCGCCATTGCATTCGCATTGACATGCGCGCCACTAGGAATAAAATACTCCAACGGGGCGATTCAGCATAGATTAAACATGTTGCGATTCTGCCTCCGGATAGTTCCCATGAACAAGGAGTCACAATGAGAAAATTTTTGTCAGCCGTTGCCGCGATTTGCGTGCTGGCGCTTCCCGGATTCGCGCGCCAGGATACCGCACCGGGCGATGCAGCGTCGCGGCAGACCGCTGCGCATTCCACTTCTCACGCCAGTTCGCACCGGCATCATGGCTCCGGGCACAGCAAGAACGCGCATCCGCACGGAAAGCGCCCGCACGCTAAAGGGCACTAGAACAAGCCCGGCCAGATATCGAAACTAATGCGTCTGCTTTGGGCCTTCCTGCAGGCGTTGTGCGGGGTTTGACGTTGCGCTCGGATCGGGATTTTCGTTAGTACGTTCTTTGGGATTTTGCGCGATGTCGCGTGCAGGCTTTTCGTCCGAGCGCGGCGCGGGATTTTCCGCAGGACTTTGCGTGGCTCCTTCATCAGGAACCGTCCGGGCGCTTTCTTCGGGCAGATACTCCGGATCGCGCTTCCAACCGGTGAACATGGAAATGAAATTCTGCCATCCGTGCAGCGCCACCATTGTCAGGTGTCCAATTACAAACGCCGCGAAAAGGCAAAGCGCCGCGAAGTGCCACACGCGGGCAAGGCGAAATCCTCCCAGCGGCCACGCCAGCGCGGAAAACTGAACCGGCTTGTAAATCGCCAGTCCCGTCCACACGGAAAGCACGCCAATCAGAATCGCGCTGGTGTAGGCCAGCTTCTGCAATGGGTTATACGGTTCGAGAGCATTCGGCTTTTTGCCGCGGAAAAAATAATACTTCGTCATGGGCCACAGGCCGCGCAGATCACGCCCTGTTATCAGAACCTGCCGGTAATTGCCGCCGGCAAATTCATAACCAACGTAGACAATTCCCGTAACAATATAGAGCCACGCGAAGGTGAGATGCCATTGCAGCGCGCCGCCAAGCCATCCGCCCAGCGCCAAAAAACCGGGGACGTGAAGGAAATCCCGTTGCGGAATCTTCGGGCCAAAGCTCGGAAAAGCCATGAAAATCTGCAAACCGCTGGCAGCCATAATGATGAGCGAAATCGTATTTAGCCAATGACAGTAGCGCACCAACAGCGGATGCTCGTAGGCCGTGGCGCGCGTCCGTCCTGTTTTTTCCTGCCGCCAACGCAGGATGCGCACGGGTACGAATGGTTCGACGGTCGCGGATGGCTTAACGCTCATATTCCGGCGTACCAATCATAGCCCTGGTCTTCCCAGTAACCTTTATTCGGCATGACGTCCGTGACGCGCAGTGTTTGCAGATACTTCGCGGATTTGTATCCCAGCTTTGTCGGCAGGATCAGCCGCACGGGCGCGCCGTGCTGGCGCGGCAGCGGCTGGTCATACATTTCGTAGCACAAAAGCGATTGCGGATGCAGCGCCGTGGCCATATCCAGCGATTCGTAATAATCGTCGGCGCATTCCATGTAGAGAAATCTTGCGCTAGGGTCGGCGCCGATCAATTGCAGAAAATCGGAAAGGCGCGCGCCGCCGAATCGGCCGACGGCGTCCCATCCCTCCACGCATACGTGCTTGGTATTCCGGCACTGTCGCGGAAGCGATTGAATCTGCGCCAGTGTGTACTCGCCGGGATGTTTCACGTTGCCCTGCACGCTCAGCGTCCAGTGGTCAAGGTCTGTTCCGGGATCATCCACGTCATAGGTATTGACGTAGAAACGATCCAGCGGCACGACGTCGGCATCGGAATACGTGCGCGCGAGATGCTCGCGGCGAAAAATCGCGGTGGAAACCCAGTCATTGAAATCCAGACCCGCACCGAAGAGTTTGGAGCGCCAACTGGGAACGGTGAGCGCACCGGCCAGCAGAAGCGGACTCAGCTTCAGCAGGTCTCGGCGAGCCATGCGCCGGACATTGCGCTCATTGTCAGCGGGTTTGTCGATTTTTCCCATAATCAAACCTCATACACAGTACGCGCGGGCAGCAACCTATTGGATTGCCGGAAGCGAAAGAAAGTTCCGTCGAGCCGCGAAAAATACATTGGCACGCTCAGGTTCAATAGGTCAGTACGAGAATCCCGCCACGACGGCTCGCACAGGCTGCGGGTTAGCGCGGCTGAAATTTCAACCCCGGGCCTATGAAAGCGACAAAAACAATCGCCACCAAGACTGCGGCAGCAATCCAGCCGCGGCTGCGTGCAAATGCGGGCATCTCAAAATTGTTGGGAGGAATCAGGCGTCCCCGCAGCAAGCGCCCCATCCAGAGCAATCCCGAAGTTCCGCCAAATGATGCAGCCGCCGCGGAGATCGCCACCAAAATCATGCCGACGGGATTGAAAAAACCGGCGATGGTGGAGAGAACTCCGCCGGTGAAGTACGCAGCGAAGTTGAACTTTCTGGCGCGGCGCAATCGCTCTTGCGGATTCGCCCCAAGAAACGGCCGCATTTCGAGCATGGCGAACCATGCGACCAAAGGATACGAGATGATGCCTACCACCACCAGCAGACAGCGCCACATCCATGCCGGGTGAAGCCCCTCGATGAATGCCGCCCAGTCGCCGATGTTTCCAACCCCTGAAAATAGAAAATATCCCGAGGCTTGAAATAAATTGATGGTCATCGAGAGCCAGAAAAAGAAGCGCAGACGCGCGGAGCGCAATACCATGCGGGATGCCAAAAAGAAAAGGAGGCCCGCTATAAAATTGGCGATCGTTCCACCTGCATCCACCAGTCGCCCTTCGCGCGCACATTCGAAATGAACGGTTGAGAGCGCGAGGGGTTGACTGCCGGAGAGGAGGCACGCGCCTCCGTGTCCAATTCCCTCGTGGATCAAGCTGGCGAGCGCCGTGGCAATCACTGAGATGGCGGCAATGGTCCAAAAGTCCGGCGTGGAGCCGGATGCCGGCGGCGGGGGCGAAGTGGAGGACTCGCGATTCATGTTTTAGGCAGGGGATATCTTAGCGTCCACGGCACGGCGCAGGCGTAACAGCTATTTGGCGATCGGTCCAAGCCTCAGTTTACACAGAAGTTCGCCGGAATGGCATCCATTGGATTACACGCCGGGCAGTGTCCTATGGCAGCACCACGAAGGGGGCGTCCCAGCGCTGCAAAGAATTGGTCGCACTGGGGTAAGGGCATTGCCCTGAATGCTCGAAACGACGTGACGAAGCCCGGGTGGAGTTTGGAGCGGAAATGTTGGATGATTGAACACATGTTTTGAATTGCGAGGCTGTGCGGGGAATCCTGCGAGTTGCTTCTCCAGCGACAGGTCCTTTGCCAAATGAGGTTTTTGAGACAAATGCTATCTGATAAGCGGAATCCTGCGCGCATCGCATTTCCTTTGATTTCCGCCGCGTGCCTGTTCCTGCTGGCCGGCTGCGGAAAGAAGGCTGCCCCCGCGCTGACGGGGGCCATGCCGGTAAACGTTGCAACGGTGGAGCAACGCGACGTGCCGATTTACGGCGACTGGCTGGGCACGCTGGATGGATATGTAAATGCGCAGATTCAGCCGCAGGTGTCCGGTTACCTGATCAAGCAGAATTATAAAGAAGGCTCCGTGGTGCATGCGGGCGAGATTCTTTTTGAGATTGATCCGCGACCCTGGCAGGCCACACTCGATCAGGCGCAAGGGGAGCTTGCGCAGGCTCGGGCACAACTGCAACTGGCCAAGATTAATGTGAAACGCGATACGCCCATGGTCGCGCTTCACGCCATCGCAAAAAGCCAGCTCGACACGGAGGTCCAACAGCAGGCCACGCAGGAAGCCACGGTTCAGACCGCGGAAGCGACGCTCGAGCAGGCGCAGCTTAATCTGAATTTTACCCATGTTCGCTCCCTGCTCACGGGAATCGCCGGACAGGCTCAGACACAGGTGGGAAATCTGGTGAGTCCCTCGACCACGCTTACCGCGGTTTCTCAGGTAGACCCGATTAAGGTATTTTTTGCCATCAGCGAACAGGAATATCTGGCGCTTTCCAGCCGCGTGAAGGCTGGAGGGAAATCGGACCTGCTGGATAGCGGGAATGCCGTGCCGCTGCAGTTGACGCTCGCAAATGGAAAAGTTTATCCGTATCCGGGACGGATTGTTTTTGTTGATCGCCAGGTGAATACGCAGACCGGGACCATTCGTCTGGCGGGCAGCTTTCCCAATCGCGACAATTTGCTGCGCCCTGGGCAGTTTGGGCGCATCAAGGCGGAGACGGAAGTTCTTCATGATGCGTTGCTGATCCCGGCAAAGGCAGTGGACGAGCTGCAAGGCTCGTACCAGGTGGCCGTGGTGGGATCCGACAATATCGTGCATATCCAAAACGTGACGCTGGGGCCAGAGGTTGGATCCGAATGGATCATCACGAGCGGCGTGCATCGCAATGACCGAGTGGTGACCGAGGGAATGCAGAAGCTTCGAGACGGAGTGCAGGTGCTCCCGCAACAGGCGCCGCCCGGCGACAATGCCCCCACAACTAAACCTGACGTGATGCCGAAGGGCAATTGAGACATGTCTAAATTTTTCATCAGACGCCCGATTGTGGCGATGGTTATCGCCATTTTGATGGTGATTGTGGGACTGGTCGCCATGGTGAGTTTGCCCACGGCACAGTTCCCGGACATCGTTCCTCCCGAGATTCTGGTTCAGGCCATTTATCCCGGGGCGGACGCGAAGACGCTGGAACAATCCGTGGCCACGCCGCTGGAGCAACAGATGAATGGCGTGGACAACATGAATTACATGTACTCGACCAATGCCAGCAATGGGGTGACGCAGCTTATCGTTGACTTCGACGTCAAGTCAGACCCGAACACCGATCAGGTGCTGTCGCAGTTGAGGGTGTCACAGGCGCAGTCGCAACTGCCGGCGGAGGTGAACGTCGCGGGAGTGACCGTCCAGAAATCACAGACCGCGCCGCTGATGTTGATCTCGCTTTATTCGCCGAAAGAAACCTATGACGGCACCTTCCTCGCGAACTACGCCTATATCAATCTTGCGGATGAACTGACGCGCGTTTACGGAATCAGCCGTGTGCAGATATTTGGCGCTGGGCAGTATGCAATGCGGGTGTGGGTGAGTCCCGATCGCCTGGCAAATTTGGGGATCACAATTCCGCAGGTCGTCCTGGCGCTGCAGACGCAGAACAATGTAAATCCGGCGGGCCAAATCGGCGGCGAACCAATTCCTCACGGACAGGTGTTTACATACACCGTCCGCACGCAAGGGCGACTGACCAGCGCCGAGGAATTCGGAGATATTATCCTGCGCGCAAACCAGGATGGCTCAGTGGTGCGCCTGAAGGATGTCGCGCGCATTGAACTGGGCGCTCAAACCTACAACCTCCTTGGACGGTATAACGGCAAACCATCCGCAATTCTGGCGTTTTATCAACTGCCGGGTTCGAACGCGGTGAAGACCGCGGAGCTCGTGCGGGCGCGCATGGCGGAGCTTGCCGCAAAGCTTCCGCAGGACATGGTCTACACGGTCAGCCTGGATACCACCAAGGCGGTGACCGCGGGCATCCATGAAATTCTTATCACTCTCTTGGAAGCGCTGGGACTGGTGATATTGGTGGTTTATATCTTCCTGCAAAGCTGGCGCGCGACGCTGATTCCGCTGCTGGCTGTGCCGGTATCGCTGATCGGAACGTTTGTCGTCTTTCCCTTGCTCGGATTTTCCATAAACACGCTCTCTCTTTTCGGGTTGGTGTTGGCCATCGGTCTTGTGGTGGATGACGCCATCGTCGTGGTAGAGGTGGTGGAGCACCACATTGAAGAAGGCATGACGCCACGCCAGGCGGCACTCCAGGGAATGGAAGAAGTTTCGGGACCCGTGATTGCGATTGCGCTAATTCTGGCGGCAGTATTTATTCCGACCGCGGCCATTCCGGGCATTACGGGACGCTTGTATCAGCAATTCGCCATCACAATCGCCATCTCGGTGATTTTGTCCGCCTTTAACGCGCTTACGCTGAGCCCCGCGCTGTGCGCTCTTTTGTTGAAACCGAAGAAAGAGCGGCGGGGACCGCTGGCGCTCTTCTTCGGCTGGTTCAATCGGGTGTTTGGGCGCACAACGGATGGTTACGTCCAAACGTCGGGCCTATTGGTTCGCAAGTGGGGAATCTCACTGGTATTTCTGGTGCTGGTTGCGGTCGCCGCGGGTCTTCTGGGCAAACGAATCCCGTCTTCATTTTTGCCGACGGAGGATCAGGGCTACGCCTTTATTGCGTTGCAGTTGCCGGAGGCTGCATCTCTGGAGCGCTCCAGCATGGCAGCTGCGGACGTGGAAAAGGCCGTCCTCAATGTGCCGGGCGTGGAAGGGATCACATCCGTTGTGGGATTCAGCCTGCTGAGCCTTACGCAAAGCACATACAATTCTTTCTTTTTCGTCACGCTGAAGGATTGGGATAAGCGGAAAGGGCGAGACGAGCAATATCAGGCCATTCAGGCGAATCTGCAGAAGGCCCTCAGCGGTATCAGGGAAGGCATCGCGTTTTCGTTCGCCCCGCCTTCTATTCCCGGAGTCGGTACGTCGGGAGGCGTCACGTTCATACTGGAAGACCGCTCCGGCAGCAGCGATTCAACTTTTCTGACCGAGAACCTGGGGAAATTTCTGGCAGCCTGCGGCAAACGGCCGGAAATCGGAATAGCCATTCCCACTTACCTGCCGAATGTTCCGCAACTGTACGTGGACGTGGACAGGTCCAAAGTGCAGCAGCAGCAAGTGAGCCTGGCGGATGTTTATGCGACGCTGCAGGCCTTCATGGGCGGTAACCTGGTGAACTACTTCAATCGGTTTGGGCGGCAATGGCAAACGTATGTCGAGGCCGAAGGCGACTATCGGACGAGCACCGACAATATCGGGCGATTTTACGTAACAAGCGCAAATGGGGGCCAAGTGCCGCTGAGCGCGGTGACCACAGTGCGGCGAACAACCGGCCCTGAGTTCACGATGCGCTTCAATGAGCATGAAGGCGCGCAGATAAACATCAACGGAGCGCCCGGCTACAGTACGGGGCAAGTGATGGGGGCGCTCGAAGAAGTGTTCAAGGAAACCATGCCCGCGGAGATGGGTTACGATTATTCGGGAATCTCCTTCCAGGAAAAAAAGGCGGCCCAAGGAGTGTCGGCCTCAGTAATCTTCGCGCTATCGCTTCTTTTCGTGTTCCTGATACTTGCCGCGCAGTATGAAAGCTGGAGTTTGCCCTTCAGCGTGCTGCTGAGCACGCCGGTTGCCGTGTTGGGAGCGTATCTGGCTCTCACAGTTCGCAGCCTGGAAAACGATATATATACGCAAATTGGTCTAATTATGCTGATTGGCCTTTCGGCGAAAAATGCGATCTTGATCGTGGAGTTCGCCAAGTCGGAATATGAGCGCGGACAGAGCATCTATGATTCCGCATTGGCCGCCGCTCGATTGCGTTTCCGGCCAATCATTATGACCGCCTTCGCATTTATTCTGGGCTGCGTACCGCTGTGGGTGGCGAAGGGGGCCGGCGGAGCTTCACGTCAAATTCTGGGCACGGTGGTTATAGGAGGAATGCTGGCCGCCACGACTATCGCCATCTTCCTGGTTCCGGTGACGTTCTCAACTGTCGAACTCGTAAGCCATTACTTCGGCAAGGAAGAGCGCACCACTTTGCAGTCCAAACATGCACCGGAGAGCTCAATTGGCGAGGACAAAGCATGAGGCTCAGACTTTCTGTCCTCTGGCTGCTCGCTTCCCTGCTCTGCATCGGCGGCTGTAAGGTTGGGCCGCACTACGCTCGTCCGGCCACGGATACTCCACCGGTCTATCGCGGAGCCGACAATTCTAATGTGGGTTCCGTGCCCTCGGACGCCAAGAGCCCGGCCGCTTCTCTGGGCGACGAGAAATGGGCGGAGATCTTTAAGGATCCGGCGTTGCAGAAATTGATCCGCGAGGCATTGGCCAATAATTATGACGTTCAGATTGCGGCCGAGCGCGTGCTAGAGCAGCAAGATCAAGTGGGAATTACTCGCGCCCAGCAATTTCCCACTGTAAGCGGCGGAGGCGCCTATACAGCCATCGGGCTGCCGAGCCAACTAGTGAAGAGTCTCAACTCCGGCAACAGCAGCAACGCCGCTACACGTTACTATTCGGGCGGATTTACTCTTTCCGCCGCGTGGAACCTGGATTTCTGGGGGCAATATCGCCGTCAGACGGAAGCGGCGCGGGCGCAACTACTGGCCACGGAATGGGGGCGTCGCCTAACCATTAGTACAGTGGTGGAAAATGTGGCCACCGCATATGTGGAATTGCGCACGCTGGACGCGGATCTGGAAATCACCAAGCGCACTGTGGAGACGCGCAAGCAATCGTTGGAGTTGACGCAGACGCTGGAGCAGGGCGGATCGACTTCACTCGCAGATGTTCGCCAGGCGGAGGAGTTGCTGTATCAGGCGGAAGCTGCGATACCCGATTTTGAAAGGCAGATTCAGCAGGAGGAAAACAGCATCAGCATTTTGCTGGGAAGAAATCCGGGACCCATCGTTCGCGGAGCCGCCGACATGGAATGGCCTAATCCGGAAGAAGTTCCGACGGGAATTCCATCGCAGTTGCTGGAACGCCGTCCGGATATTCAGCAAGCGGAAGCACAGCTAGTCGCCGCAAACGCCAATATTGGGGTAGCCAAGGCTCAGCTCTTCCCGCAGCTTTCTCTTTCCGGCACGGGAGGCACATCGAGCAACCAACTGAAGGGCTTGGTCGACAGCAAGAATTTGTACTGGTATGCGACCGGGAACCTGACGCAAATCATTTTCGACGGAGGACGTCTTCGCAATAACCTCAGGCTCACCGAGGCGCAGAAGCAGGAGCAGGTGTTCACCTACCAGCGGACCATCAAGCAGGCATTTGAGAGCGTCTCCGACGCGTTAATTGGGATCGAGAAGTTTCGTCAATCCAGGGAAAAGGAAGAGAAATTAACAGAGGCTGCCAAGGGCGCCACCGACCTTGCAAAAATTCGCTACGATGGAGGCGCGACGAGTTATTTGGAAGTGCTCACTACCTCTGCATATTACTTCACCGCTCAACTCACGCTGGCCGCAGCTCGCCAAAACGAGGCGATTTCCATCGTGCAACTTTACAGTGCCCTTGGCGGGGGATGGCAGTAGTATTAATTTAGGGCAGGCCGCGCTGCTTGACTGGGCGGGCAAAATCCCGGCTTTCTTATTGACAATGGGCCGCCGCTGAATCGAAATGACTAACGAAACCATTTCGCACTATCGCATCCTGGAGCCTCTGGGAAGCGGAGGCATGGGGCAGGTCTTTCGGGCCGAAGACACTCGGCTGGGGCGTCAGGTGGCTCTGAAGTTTCTCTCCGCGGATATGGCGCGTGATCCGATTGCGCTCGAACGGTTCCAGCGGGAAGCTCGTTCCGCGTCCTCTCTGAACCACCCGAACATCTGCACGATTTACGATGTCGGCGAAGACAATGGCAGGCCGTATCTCGTGATGGAAGTGCTGGAAGGCCAGACATTGCGCGAGCGAATCGCCGGACGACCATTGCCGGTGGAGACCCTCGTCGATTTTGGAGCGCAGATTGCAGATGCGCTTGAGGCAGCGCATTCTCGCGGCATCATTCATCGGGACATCAAACCGGCCAATATCTTCATTACCACGCGCGGGCAGGCGAAGATTCTAGACTTCGGCCTGGCAAAGCAAGCCGCGGCCCGACGCATCGCGGAAACAGTCGGCGCGGAGAAAACCGACACGCAACCGACGACGGACAATCTTTTGCTGACTAGCCCGGGATCGTCGCTGGGCACGGTTGCCTATATGTCGCCGGAGCAGGCCAGAGGCGAGGAACTCGACGCACGCACCGATTTGTTCAGCCTTGGAGCCGTGCTCTACGAAATGGCCACGGGCCACGCGGCTTTCAGCGGAAGCACATCCGCGGTGATTTTTGATCAGATACTCAATCGCACGCCCGCTGCGCCTTCGTCATTGAATCCCAACCTGCCGCCCAAGCTGGAAGAAATCATCGGCAAAGCGCTCGAAAAAGACCGTGAGCTGCGTTACCAAACGGCTGCCGAGCTTCGCGCCGACTTGAAGCGCCTGAAGCGAGATACGGATTCCGGGCGCATTGGAAGCGGCAGCACGAATTCCTGGCCGATCGCAGACACCGCGAAAAGATCGGGCAGCGCGGTAGAATCGGCCGCTGCTTCCGCGGCAACTCCCGCATCCGGAACCGCTTCCACCGGATCCGTGATGCCGGAGAAGTCACGTTGGCGCACGGTGGCCAAGGTTGCACCCATCATCTTCGGCCTGATCGCCGCGCTTGTGTTGTTTGTTCACGAGCGAAACATCCACCGCGAAATATCGTCTTTTGCGCAGATGACGATCACGCCGATAACCTCGACAGGCGAAATCCGTTCGGCTGTGATTTCTCCTGACGGAAAATTGATCGCCTACGTCTCGGATGAAAAAGGAAAAGAGGGTATTTTTCTTCGCCAGCTTGCCACCGGGAGCACCGCGCTCGTTTGGCCCGGCTCGGAAGAAGAAGTGGGATCAATTAGCTTTTCACCGGATGGAAATTATCTTTATTACAGCCAGCATGCGACGGGAAGCGGCCTGGGAATTCTTTACCAGGTCCCGTCACTCGGCGGAACGCCGCGCCAAATCATCGTGGACGTGGACAGCCCGATCAGTTTTGCTCCCGACGGGAAGCGCTTCGTTTTTATTCGCGATTCTTCAAAGGGCAAGACGTCCTCAATGCTTATCGCCAACGCCGACGGCAGCAACGAGACGCCTTTGCTGGTCTTGCACGCCCCAATGATCTTTGATACTTCGGGTCCCGCGTGGTCTCCGGACGGCAAGCGCATAGCCGCTTTGAAAAGTTCCAACGGAGATTTTCAGACATTTGCATTAGAAACCGTGGCAGTCGATTCGCATGTGGAAACGCAGCTCGGTGCGCGCAACTGGGATTCTCCCCGCCGGATGGCGTGGCTCCCCGACGGCTCCGCCATTATTTTACCGGCCGCTGTGGATAGGTCCTCCTTCAACGCCCAGCTGTGGGATGTAAGTTACCCGGACGGCCAAGTACGCCGCGTGACGAATGATCTGAACTATTATCGCAGCGCCACCATCACCTCCGATGGAACGACTCTGGCGACTGTTCAACTGACTTTTTCGGGCAACCTCTGGAAAGCTCCTTTAGGCGGCGGCAATCCCGTCGCGGCACCGCAGCAGATTACGACCGGAACCGGCCGCGCCGACGGTTTTTCGGGAGTGATCTGGCCCTTGCCGGACAAGATTCTGTATACCTATTATACGTCCGGGGTGATGAAGCTTGCTTCAGCCTCCTCGGACGGGACTGGCGTCCACGATCTGTCAGTGGGTTCGGATGTTCCGTTTTTTCCATCCGCTTGCGGAGATGGGCGTCACTTCGTACTGAGCATGAATCGTGTGCAGCGCAGCATTTCCATTTGGCGCGCCAATCTCGACGGCTCGGAATTGAAGCAACTCACGAGCGGTCCGGTCGACATGTGGCCCAGTTGTTCACCAGACAGCAAATTCGTGGTCTATACAAATATTGCCGGCAATCAAGCGACTTTGATGAAGATAGGATTGGATGGGACCGCACCGAAAACCCTAAGCAAAGAGACGCTGTTCCGGTTCCCCGTAGTTTCTCCGGACAGTCAGTCTATCGCCGTCATCGATGTTCCTGATCCCACCAAACCCGCAAAAATCGCCATTCTCGGCGCAGCGGATGGTCAAATTCGAATCGTATACGATACATCCGCAGGTTTTACGGCCGGCACCAGTGGCGGCAGCAGCCTTTCCTGGACAAAGGACGGTCGCACGCTCCTATACATCGCCACTAAGAATGACGTCTCGACGCTGTGGGCTCAGCCGGTCGGAGTGCCCGGGGCAGCGCCGGCGCCCGCGCAACCGCTGATGACGCTGGGATCAGGTATCATCTGGAGCTTCGCTCTCTCTCCGGATGGCAAGCAGATCCTCTATTCCAAGGGTGAGCCTGCCACCGACGCTGTCCTGATCACGCACTTCCACTGATCTCTCGTCACCGAAGAACCACTGAAATCTTAAAAATATGAGTGGTGCCCGACTGTCTCGATTCCAGCTGATGCGAGAGCATCACTCAAGGTGTAATAGTCGAAGATGACAGCAAGGGGAGTTATTCATACCGCAGAGCGACCATGGGATCGATGCGCATAGCGCGGCGCGCGGGGACGTAACAAGCAGCAAGCGCCACCAGCAACAGCAGCAAACCAACAACGCCATAGGTAATGGGATCGGCGGGGTTGACGCCGAAAATCATTTTGGTCATCAGGCGTGTCAAGCCCAATGCCGCCGCGATGCCGATGGCGACACCGATGAGCGCGGTACGCATGCCGTCTCCCAGCACCATTCGCAATATGTCGCGCTGCTGCGCTCCGAGCGCCATTCGCACGCCAATTTCATGGACACGCTGGCCGACAAGATAGGAAATCACGCCGTAAATTCCAACAGCGGAAAGCAGCAACGCGAGCGCGGCGAAGACCGCCAGCAAAATCATGGTGAAGCGCTGCCCGGCGATGGAGTCTGCGACAATTCTATCCATGGTGCGGAAATCGTAGACGGCCCCGTTGGCGTCATATTCGGCCGAGGCAGCACTTAATGCGCCGGTCAATGCCGCCGGCGGACCGGAAGTGCGCACTACCATTAAAATTCCGCCGGCAACAAGCGGCATGATGTTATCCGGAAGTTGGTTTAGCGGCGAATAGAATTCCGCCTGAAGATTTTTGTGCGCCGTATCACCCAATCCCCAATGCTTGATATGGCCGACGACTCCGACGATTTCCGCGTGGCCGATGATAAGGGAGAAATTGATGCGCTTACCGATGGGGTCCTGGTTGGGATAAAACCGGCGCGCAAAGGCCTCATCAATTACCATGACGTGCGGAGCATTTTCATTGTCCTCAACCGTGAGGAAGCGGCCACGCAAAAGAGGGATGCCCATCACCTTTAGATCGTCGGGCTGGACGGGATACCAGAGCGCGACGTTCATTTCGTTTTGGCTCGCGGGCCGCGGCTGGCCATCCAGCCAGAAAGGCAATTCGGAATCGCCCTGCATAGGGAGCGCGCCTGCCAGAGCCGAGGCGGCCTGGACGCCGGGAACGGATTCGAATTTCGCGGTAATGGCGTTCAGCGCGGTGCGAGTTTGCGCAGCAGCGGCCAGCTTGTCTTTCGAAAATGCCACCGTGAATGTGAGCGCGTTGTGCGGGTTGAAACCCGGATTAACGCGCCAGAGCACGGTTAGGGTGCGAATCATCAGACCTGCACCGATCAGCAACACGAGAGACAGCGCCATTTCCGCGGCTACAAAAATGCGCTGGGTGCGATGCCGTGTACCGCTGGCGCCGCGGCCGCCCTCTTTTAGGGTGTCTGCCAGGTTCATGCGCATGGTTTTTACGGCGGGCGCCAGACCAAACAAAATCCCGGCAAAGAGCGCGACCGCCACGGTGAAGAGCAGAACGCGCATATCCAGGCGGATATTGTCGGCGCGTGGAAGCGCCTGCGGAACGGCAGCGAGGGCGGCTTTCAGCCCCCACTTGGCAAATGCGATGCCGACGGCTCCGCCGGCGACAGCCAGGAGAATGCTTTCCGTCAACAGCTGGCGGATAACGCGCGCGGGGCTAGCACCGAGAGCAGTGCGCACGGCGAACTCGCGAGTGCGTCCTGTGGAGCGCGCGAGCAGGAGGTTGGCGACATTGGCGCAGGCAATCAGCAGCACAAATCCAACCGCGCCGAATAGCAAGTACAAAAGTGTCTGGACACTGCCGACAATGTCAGTCTTCAGAGGGATCACCGCGACGCCCGTGCCTTTATCTTCGTCCGGATAGGCAACGGCCAGATTGTGCGCCACGGAATTCATGTCCATGCGCGCGGCAGCCACCGATATTCCGGTCTTGAGCCGCGCAATGCCATTCGTTCCCATGCCGGCTTTGCGATCACGGAAGGTTGGGTCGTTCCACTGGCCGATGGGGGCAAAGATGTCCGGGGCAAATTCAGGATCAAACATCGGCAGATGATTGCTGAAAATGCCGACAACGGTATAAGCGGTGCCGTTCAATGAAAGCGCCTGTCCAAGAACATTGAAAGAACTTCCAAACTTGCGTTTCCACAAACCTTCACTGATGAGGGCAACCGGAGCGGCACCAACACGGTCTTCTTCGGGCCGGAAATTGCGGCCGGCGACAGGTTCGACACCCAAAGCCGTGAAGAATTCCGCGGATACCTGCTCGCCGTGGAGGCGCTCCGGCTCGCCGTATCTTGCCAGAGTGAAATCCTGGTTGCGGTAGGCGGCCAGGGAGGAAAAACTGGAGTTGTCCCTCTGCCAATCAAGAAAGTTAGGAAAGGAAATGGAAGCTTGATCGAAGTCCTGAAGCTTTGAATAAACAGAGACGAGTTGCCCCGAGCTGGGGAATGGCAAGGGGTTCAGGAGCACGCCGCTGACGACGGAAAAAATGGCGGTATTCGCGCCGATGCCCAGCGCCAGGGTCAAAATCGCGATGGCCGTAAAGCCCGGCGACTTCACCAGCATGCGAAAACCGTAGCGAATATCCCGCCAAAGGGTACCCATGAAATTACTGTTCCTCCGAAGAGACGCTCCCTTTGCGGCCGTGCGCCTCTTCAAATGTTTATACGCAAAACCCTGTTAAATTGTTCTGGAAAACTTTGCAATGGATGACGCGGATGAAGCGACGCGACTACTGGGCGGAGGAGGTTCGGTTTGCGGATGCCCCGTCTTCCACGAGCCAGCCGTCCGCCATTTGAACGATGCGGTTGCCGCAGGCGGCCCAAGTTTCGTTATGCGTCACCTGGATAATGGTCGTGCCCTGTTCATTGAGCTGTTTCAGCAAGTCCATGATCATTTTTCCATGGCTGCTGTGCAGGCTGCCCGTGGGTTCATCCGCGAGAATAACTTTCGGATTGCCAATCACGGCGCGCGCTACAGCCACAAGTTGTTGCTGGCCGCCGGAAAGCTGCGGCGGGTACAAATCTTTTTTCCCCACGATTTGAAAACGGTCCAGCGTGTCGGCGACGAGAGTCTGGCGCTCGGATTTGCGCATATTACGATAGGAGAGGGGCAAATCCAAGTTTTCGGCAATGGTCAGGCTATCCAAAAGATGATATTGCTGAAATACAAAGCCGATGTAGCGCTTGTTCAATTCCGCGCGCTGCCTATTATTCAGCTTGTGGACCGCATTCTCAAACAGGAAGTACTCACCCGTCCACGCACTATCGAGCAGCCCGAGGATTCCGAGCAAGGTGGACTTCCCCGCCCCGGAAGGTCCCATGATGGTGATGAATTCACCTTCGCGGACGTCCAGATTGATGCGGCGCAACACCCAGGTCCGCCCGGCGGGAGTTTCAAATGACTTCTCGACGTTTTGCAGTTTGATCATGGCATCTACTTTAATACTGCGCTACTGTTCGCGGAGCAATTGTGCCGGCTCAATGTGCAGCACCCGCCTTACGGGGTTGGCAACAGCAAGCAACCCGGTAAGCAGGGTCGTCAATAGAACAGCGGCGAGTACAAATGGATCGTGTGCCGACGCCTGATAGACGATGGCCGAAAGTACCCGGCTGGTGGCCACACCGAGCAGTATACCCACGGCTGAGCCGCTGGCGAGCAGGATCAGCATTCGCCCGAGCGCGGCCGAGACAATCTGCTTCGTCCCAGCGCCCAGCGCAACGCGAATGCTCAGTTCGCGCAGTCGCTTGCTGACAGTGTACGAGGCGAGGCCGAAAGTTCCGGTGATCGAAAGCAAGAGTCCAAAAGCGCCAAAGATGCCCAGGGCGATTGTAGCCACTCGAGATGGAAAGAGCACAAGTGCAAGCTGGCTGCGCCAAGTTCCCGATTCGCGGATCGGAACGGCGCGATCGAGACCGCGAATAAGATTACGAATCGTGGCCACCATATCGCCCGTATCCCGGGGAGTCCGGACGATGAGCGATGTGAGAGCACTGGCTTGCTGCGAGATCGGGAAGAAGGCCACTTCCGCCGGATCTTCACTGAGGGACAGGTATTTTCCATCCGCCACGATCCCCACGATCTGGATAGACTGCCCGGAAACGTTTTTGAAATAGCGGCCGACGGCGGTGGCGGAGTGGAAGAGGTGCCGGGCGAACTGCTGATTCACAACGGCAACAGCTGGCGTCTTCGGAGAGTCGGCAAAACTTACATCACGGCCCGCAAGCAGTGGTATTCCAGAGGCGGTGAAATATCCCGGCGAGACTTCGTAGCTGATGGCATCAAATGCTTTGTTTGAGGGTTTGAAATCGGTAGCTTGTTGAGAGAAGACACCAGAAGTAGGCGTATTGAGAGAGAGGGGCGTGGTATTCCCGTAGCCTGCTGCTTCTACTCCCGGAAGGTGCGATACCCTTTCCAGCAACTGGCGCTGGAAACGATCGGCGGCATCGCTGGAATAGCCGGCCTGGCTCAAATCGAATGTCGTCAGCACGACATTCTTCGGATTGAAACCCGTGTCCATGGTCAGCGCTTTGCTCAATCCGCGCAGGGACACAAAGGCAGCCGTCACTGTAACGCAGCAAAGCGCGATCTGCGCCGCCAGCAATACGTCGCGAAGCGCCCAGCGGCGTCCCGCGGAAGACTGGCTGCCGCCGCCGCTTTTGATGGCATCGTTAGGATCGGCCTTAAATATTTGCCGCAGTGGCATCACCCCGAATACAAAGCCGGCGAGAATCGAGATCAGCAACGCCATCAGGATCAACGATGGCTGAGGCATCACGAATAGTCTCAATGGATATTCGGTGGGTGGATGCCAAGTAGCCAGGGCGGCGAGGGCGAACCATGCCAAATAGCACGCGCACGCGCCTCCGAGAATCGAAATCACAAAGGCCTCGACAAGCACCTGACGGACGACGCGCCAGCGACTCGATCCGATGGCCATGCGGATGGCAATTTCTCGCGCGCGATCTGCCGTACGCGCTGCGAAGAGGCTGCCTATATTGGCGCAGGCGGCGAGGAGCACAATACCTGCCAGCAGCATCACCCCGATCAGAAAACCGCGAACCGGGGCCCCAAAAAAGTCGCCGGCCAGACCCGGACGAACCAGCTTAAATCCCAGTCCTTCTTCATCCTTTGGATATTGTTGCCGGTCGCGGGCGGCAATCGTGTTCAATTCAGCCTGCGCTTGGGCCAGAGTGACCCCGTCCTTGAGGCGCACAACGGACCAGACATGCCAATCATCGCCGCTGCGCGACTCGAGCCAGTTGACGCCTTCCAGCGATGCTTCGTTCGCCATGGGAACGAAAATATCAGCCTGGATAAATCTTTCAGTCCCGTGGAAGTTCTCTGGGGTAACGCCGACGATGGTGTACGGATGCTTGTCAAGGCGGACCGTCTTTCCCACGATATTGGGATCCGCAGCAAAATAGCTGTTCCATGCCGGCCAAGAAAGCACGGCGGCATCCGAGGCTCCGGGGTGGTCATCATCGGCGCGCTGCAACAGACGTCCTAGGAACGGCTGGATGCCGACGAGCTCGAAGTATTGGCGGTCAACTTCAAATCCCCAGACAGGACGAGTGACACCGTTGGCCTCCAGACCAAACTCGTTAACTTCAAAAGCGGCGACATTGGAAAATACCGTGTTGCTATCGCGCACATCGCGCACTTCCGGATAGGCGAAGATCGGATACGTTTGACTCGTGCGCCCGAGGGTCATTACCCGGTCTGGGTGAGGCACATCCAGAGGCCGCAGGATCAATGCCTGCAGCACGCCGAAAACGATAACATTGGCGGCGATGCCCATCGCCAGGATGAGGACCGCAGTAACAGCAAAGCCCGGAGAACGGCGCATCTGGCGAATGGCAAATCGTAGGTCCTGCAGCAGATTGTACATGTCGGCCTCCCGGGGCGGCAAGCGACTTCGCACCCCGCCTTCACTGCCATGGTTCGCGTACTTACATTACACGCAGGAGCAATTCCGAAGCCAGGGTTGCTGCGATGCAAGTTCATGAAAAGGAAGCATATTGGTCAATCAGGGCGGTGTGGCGACAGGAGCGAGTGTCCGTTTTCACTGAATGGTGTCCATTCATGGACACGCCGTGGTCACTACGCCGGCGTGGTTCGCGAAGAGTTGAAGCGCACGGATGCTGCGCGCCGCATAATTGCGACAAAACTCCCTCGCGCGCTTCACAATTGAATTTGCACCAAATCGCTTTTGCGGTCCGGATATATGGAGGGTTCCTGGGCCGAAGATGCTCGCGACAGGCCGTAATCTTCAGGCTAAGTCATTTCTTGTATTCTCGTATGATCCCTGCGTGGCTCGGATACTGCGCGATCAACTGCTCGGTGTCTCCATGCTCGTAATCCGCGAAGTCAAAACCCGGACACACGGTGGTACCCATTAACGCAAATTTGCCGCCAGGGGCGAGCCGGGTTCCCTGCCAGACTCCACCGGGAACAACCACCTGCGGTTGATGTCCGCCAGCGAGGTCGCTCCCCATCGTAGTGGTTTGCGAGGTTCCGTCCGGCAGCAATTGCAACATCACTGCCGGGTCACCCAGATAAAAGTGGAAGATTTCGGTGCTCGGCAGGCGATGCAAGGCGGAAAACGTCTCCGGGGTAATCATGTAATAGATGGCAGTCCCGATGGAGCGCGGGCCGCGAGTTCCGTCCGGCAGGTCCTGGTGAACCATCTGCGCAGAACGATATGTCTCCCGGAAGAAGCCGCCCTCGACGGGCAGCGGCTGTAGTTGCAACAAGCGTTTCACTTCGTCAGCCGTCATTTTCATGGAACTCCGGGCGCGGTTTCAGCACGCGCCAACCTGCTTGGGACGCTTAAAACAAATTCGCTCCGCGAGCGCGCAGAAGTGTACCACGCAGAAGCCAGAGGTACGATTTGAATCTAAAATTGCAGCCAAATTTTGGAACCATTGGCATGGCAAAACGCAATACTTATCCGGGTGCTATTCTATCCGAGCATGAGCCTCACTCGCCAAAACCGCGCCGTAAAGCATCCGGCGAAGTCTCGGTGCGCAATTTTGGCGCTTAGCTTGGCCGCTTACCCATTACCATTTTCTACCACGACTCGGCTCCTCCCTTACTTGGTTGAAAATGCAAAGTTCAGGCCGGTCGTGAGGATGATGTCGTTCTGCTTGGTGCTCACTGGCGGGTTACTGACGTAAATATCTCCAAAAGCGGTCTGCCATCCCAGCCAACTGCTGATTTTTGTCACTACACCCAGATTAAAAGTTCCGCGATATTGGCCGGTTTGGTTCAGGTTTGGATAGAAATAAAACGTCTGGTCAACGGTTGTCGATTTCAGCAACTTGCGGGTGAATTCCTCTCCCACGATCGCATTGGCAAAGCTATTCGTAACGGTTGTGTAGCTCTCATGGGTATAGCCGGCGCCAAGAAGAATATCGAGCGTGGTATTCGGCCGCTTGATGGCATGATATCCGACGCCGCCACCAAACACCGAACGCAGATTCAGTTCCTGCAGGCCATTGGTCATGAAATCCGCGCCGGCAAAGCCGAAGATCCGGTTGGTCAAATCATGATCATAGCGAATGCCTGCCTGAGTGGTATTGGCTATTGCCGAGGGATTGGCTCCCGGTGCGTCGTCAGTCGCATAGATTGTGTTGGCGTAGGCCGCCAGCTTGTCGTTCTGTGTTTGGCGGACTGCCGTGAAAGCAATCGCCAGGTTGCTGGTTTCACTATTTCCCCGCGTCAGGGCAAATCCCACGTTTGTTCCCAGGTCCCAGTCTTCGATGAACCGCGGATGAATCGCCTTCTCGTACGTTGCCTGCGCCGAATTATCGCGAATTGCGGTGACTTCGCTCATCTGAGCCGTGGTGGCGGAATTTCCTGACGGTGTTACCGTCAGCGTCTCACTCGTGACAGCCACCGAACCCGTAATGGTTTGCCCGGTTTTCAGTGCCACGTGGAGAGGCTCCGTGGACGTAATCGTTTGAACAGCGTCGATCTTTACGGTCAACTCGCCCGCATAATCGGTCTTGATGACGATTGTTTTCCCGTCTGATTTTTCTATGGCGCCGGTCAGTCGGTCACCATTTTTCAAGACTATCTGACCCGCCAGCGCGGTAATTGCAGCCAGAAGCATAAAAGAGGATGCCGTCAATACTCGAAGGGTGTGCATACGATTGAGCCTCGCATTGTAGAAGTGTGGAACCGGCAACAATTATGCCTCACATTAGGGAAATGCCTTGGGCAAAGAACGAAGTTTGCAGCATGACGAGCAGGCACCCGCCCTCAAGCCATTAGCTACTTTGCTCGTGAGGGTGATTTGCCGCTCACCCTCAGCTTACTTGTAGATACCAGCTTGAGCCAGAGGCAAGTCCTCGATAAGGAGCGCAGCGCCAGCTCGAGTTTTGTCGATCACACGCTGCGCGAAGACAAAAAGGACCATGGATTCATTTCGATCGCGAGATCGAACTCCTGCAGGACCTTACTTCGTCCCACAAACAGTTGGATTCGGCACTCGGCCTGCTGCAAACACCGCAGACGGAGGATGTGAGCGAAGGCAGCGGTCATCACCACGGCGGCGGAACATTCCTCTTCTCCGCGAGGCCAGAGGCGAATACGCGAAGTTGCGGTAGTGCGCCGCGAATGCCCGTGCATCGCGGCGACTGACGCGAAAGCGCGCAGCCGCCGCAGGCCGGGAAAAGAGTGCAAAAAACTACTTGTAAGTGCCGGTGGAGAGGTCCAGGTAATCGCGATGCGGGGCGAAGTCCACCATGGAATCAAACGCCGGCCCACCCAGAGGATTTGCCTTCATCGTATCGCGCAACGCGGCATTAACCTTATCCAGGCCATCCGCGTTTGCCGCCACGTAGACTACCCAGAATGTTCCGGGAGCTTCCGTATGGATCGCTTCGGTGTCGATTTCATATTCGCGAAGTGTGCCGTCAGCCAAAAGTTTTTCAAGCAACGGCACGAACAGATTCTTGCTGAGCGACTCCACGGCATCGTCCGGCGCATCGGCCTTCAGCTTGTATGAGGACGCGTGCGTGTAGGCCCCCTTGTAGGAACCTGAGCGCCAGTTGTAATTCCGGCTGACGAAAATGCCATCCCAGTGCTTCGTGGCGCTGGCCATTACGGGCGAGGTTGCACTGCCGGACTTGTAAAACTGGTCCAGCACGTTCATCAAGCCGGCCATGGACATTGACGACCACCAATCGTCATGCGTCGACCCATCTTCCTGATGCACCAAGTTCATGTCATTGCCATAACCCACGATGGCTCCATCGGCCAGAGCTTTGTCCAGAATCTTCTGATCGTCGGCGTCGGACTTTTCCATTGCCGCCCACTGCGCTCGGGGAATATTCCAATTCCCGAGATACGTGTACATACGCGGTTTTTCCTTTGAGTCATCCTGTGCGCGAGCCGGTGCGGCAAAGGCTGCAACCATCACGAGCGCGCACACACCTGCAAAAATGCACTGCAATTTCCTGTTCATAGTCTTCTCCTCAGTGATTTCACCGGCTGATGCGGAAATGCCGGTGTCGTGCCGACTCCCCCGGGATACTACCGTGCGGCACAGTACTCTGGCGGGGTACCGCAAGTCAAGCGTGCGCGAGTGCTCGGGAGGCTGGCGGGCGGCAGGCCGCTTGCAGAGGAATCGGAGCGCAAGATCATGCCCGTCATTTTGCCGCTGCCGAGATTTCGAAAGTATATACGTGATCGGCCATAGCGGGAAAAATTGGGCGTGGCCTTCGGGCGCAGGTCCTGCCGTTCAGCGGGACGCACTACGTCAACCCCAGAACCGTCACCGCCCAGGTTGGTTTCCATTTTTGAAGACGGCTAAAGGGTTTGCGATGCGGCGGGAATTATATTGGCTGGAATCGAAAAGGCAATCTCGTTAGAGGCTGACCTCTTCCACTTTTCGGCTTTTGGCGCAGTTACTCTGAGCGCCAGCCTCCTACAAGGCGCGTATTGTATCCGCGGCCACGCCTCAAGCCGCTCCGGCGGCTGCAACTTGTTCACCTTCGGGACCCAGCCATTCCTGATTTTGGTGTGTGCTGTCGAAGTGATGTGTCGTTTTATAAAGCTCAAATTTGCCGGTCTTCGCTGCCTCGGCAGTCTTAGCCAGTAACGCCTGCACCTCGGATTCGTTCAGCGGATGAAAACTTGTGGCCGCCGCAATCGCCTGGTCCAACACTTTCAATGAGTCACACCCGGTAATCACCACACTGGTGGGCAGATTCAACGCGTAATGCAGGAATTCCATTGGAGTCGCGGTGTTGCTGCTGAGCAGAAACGGATCGCCCATGGGCTTCATCCCCAAAACAGCGGTCCCATTCTTCAGCGCCACGGGAACCACTTTCGCCTGGAAACTTTCATAATGCGCATCCATCAAATTCAACGGCATCTGCACGGCGTCGAAGTGAAAGGAATGCTGGTCTGCTGTTTCGAACATTTTCAGGTGAATTTCCGGCGCTTTGTGGCCGGTAAAACCAATGTAACGAATCTTTCCTGCTCTTTTTGCTTCGGTAACGGCTTCCAACGCCCCTCCCGCCGCGAATATCCGCTCGGGATCGTTCACACGAATAACCTCGTGGAATTGCAGCAAGTCGATGTGGTCGGTTTGGAGCCGCCGGAGCGATTCGTCGATCTGCTCTGCGGCGGTCTGCTTGTCGCGCCCATCGATTTTTGTCATGAGGAAAGCCTTCTCACGATATCCGTCTCGCAGGGCCATTCCCATGCGCTTTTCACTTGCTCCGCCATTGTAGTCCCAGCAGTTATCCAGAAAGTTGATGCCTGAGTCGACCGCTTTGCGGATAATTGCAATGCTCTCGCGCTCATGGCTCTGCTTTCCAATGTGAAAACCGCCCAGCCCGATGCAGGAGACTTTCTCGCCCGTGCTCCCCAGCGTGCGGTATGGAATGTCCCCACCAGCCACCCGCGGAGCACCCGTGGTGGGAGTGCCGGGCGCGCGCGACTGTGTTCGGCTTCCGCTACCATAAGCCGTCCTAGCAGCCGCTGGACCGCTTGACGCGTAGCCCGAAAATGATCGCCGCGAGACGCCACCTGCTCGCGCCGGTAGCCGGACACATGGCTTCTTCGGCGCTATTTCGCTCAAACCATTGAACCAGGGAGTTTCATCTAGATATATTGACATCAAACCTCCCGCCTTCGGCAACCTGAGGAACTGCCTGACGTGTAATACATAGACATAATATGTCTTCCCGGTTTCAAGTTGTATCAGGTGAATCACGTAGCAACGCTGGAAACGTCTCCTACTCCTCCCTGATGAAGCGCTACCAGCATTCGCAGGATTCGCAGCTCTCGACCGCTCTCGGAGACATTATTAGTGCGCAATGGAGACGAATTCGTGACATCTGTCTCGTCTCACTTCGATAGCCTCTACTGGTGAAAAGGGCATTATGCGTGGGGCCAATGTCCCCGGGGTCTTGTGGCAAACGCTTGCCCTCAAAAAACTAGGAGGCAACAGATGAAGCGATTTTCTTATCTCAGCATTTTTATTCTGACTCTCGCGTCGATTGCGCCATGCTTGCAGGCCGGTGATCGAGAGCCCTTGCCTAACGGCGTCAGCGTGATAGCTTCGACAGTTCCCACCAATGGCGATGTGAATCCCTATGGTCTTACGGTTGTGCCCGTCACCTCGGGCAATCTTACGGCGGGCAATCTGCTGGTAAGCAATTTCAATAACGGCCAGAATCTTCAGGGCACCGGCACGACCATTGTGGAAATCGCTCCGAACGGCTCGGTAACGCAGTTCGCTCAGATTAATCCCGCGAATTTGCCGGGTCTCTGCCCTGGTGGCGTCGGCCTCACCACTGCGTTGAACGTCCTGAAAAACGGCTGGGTCATTGTAGGCAGCCTCCCCACGACGGACGGAATGTCGGACACAGCGCAAGCCGGCTGCCTGCTCGTATTGAACAATACCGGCGCAGTCGTCGAGACTTTTTACGGCGCGCTCATCAACGGGCCATGGGATTCCGCTCTGGTAGACTCCGGCAATACGTCCGCTCTGTTTGTCACCAACGTCCTCAACGGGACCGTCGCCGGCGGCGGCAATGTGGTTAACCAGGGCACGGTCATCCGTATTGACTTGCTCTCTTCCACCACGCAAATGCCCGCGATTCAATCCATCACGGTAATCGGATCGGGCTTTTCGGAGCGCACGGATCCGGGTGCCCTGGTGATTGGTCCCACCGGTGTGGGATTGGGCAGCGGCACGTTGTACGTAGCCGACAGCCTGAATAATCGCGTCGCTGCAATTGCAAACGCGGTCACACGAACTGATTCAGCCGGCACGGGAACCACACTTACCTCCGGAGGCTTTCTCAATGATCCCCTCGGACTGACTGTTGCTTCGAATGGAAACATCCTAGTTACGAACGGCAACAACGGGCTCGGCATTGCCATTACGCCCGCAGGCAGCCAGTTGCGCCGGGTAGTTTTGGATAACACAGGTACACCTCCCGGTGCCGGTGCGCTTTTCGGCTTGGCCAATGTTACGGGCACCGGGCTTTACTTCGTGGACGATGCTTCCAATACGCTGAACCTGTTCCAATAACTCAGCATGGCGGGAGTCACCCTTATTATGCCGTGGCTCTCGCCTCTTTTTTTTCGGCCGGAAGGAATTGTAAAACATGAAAAATGTGCGCTCATCGCCCGGCGAGTGTTTCGCGGCAACAGGACGCGCATCCGCTTTTTCTCTTGCTGTCAATCCGCCTATTCCTGCATTCTAGGGGCAACGGGGTAGCATGAATATGGGTATATCTTTTAATCCAACTCCGGTCGTAGCGGCTATTCCGCACATGGAAAAAATTCTCATCGTCGAAGACGACCGCGCCGTCCAGCGTGCCCTAAAGCGCGTTTTTCAATCGGAAGATTACGACGTCCGTGTCGCTTCAGACGGCATCGCCGCTTTGGGCACATTTCGAAGTTTTGTCCCGGACTTGGTTGTATTGGACTTGCGCCTCCCAGGTATGCCCGGCCGCGAAATATGCCGCGCGATGAAAAAGGAATCCTCGCACGTTTCGATCATTATTTTGAGTGCCAAGACGGATGTGGCCGAGAAAGTCCTCCTGCTCGAGCTGGGCGCGGACGACTACGTCACGAAGCCTTTCAGCCCGCGCGAGCTGGTAGCGCGCGTCCGCGCCGTATCCCGCCGCTCTGCTTCGGTGGTGACAACCGCTGACCGCTATTCGTTCGGCGATATTTTGGTCGATTTCGAGCGCATGCAGGTCACTCGCGCGGGTGATTCTATTTCGCTCACCGCTCAGGAATTCAAAGTGCTGAAGTTCTTCCTGCAAAACCCCGAGCGCGTTTTAGCTCGCGCCGAATTGCTGAATGAGGTTTGGGGCTATCACAGTTATCCCACTACGCGCACGGTTGACAATCATCTGTGGAAGCTTCGCCAAAAACTCGAATCTGATCCGGAAAATCCCGTGCATTTTCTGACCGTCCACGCCGCCGGTTATCGCTTCGTGCCCTAGCCGCAAAAAATTCGCGTCGCGTCTGCCCCATGTCACACTTCCGTCTTCGCACCAAATTTCTGCTCTCGCTGCTGCTGATCATCGTCGGCCTCACGGGGGCCACGCTGCTGATCGTCCACCATACCGTCGCGCGCCACTTCCGCGCCCAAATCCAGATAGACCTCCAGAACTCTGTCGTAGATTTTCGCCAGTTCCAGCGTGAGCGTGAGGTCAACCTGGCCCACGCTGCGGAATTGCTGGCCGACCTGCCCAATCTCAAGGCTATGATGACTACCCAGGATCCGGCCACCATCCAGGATGCTTCCCGCGGCATCTGGCGCCTGGCGGGCAGCAGCCTTTTTGCGCTGATGGACCGCTCCGGCCGCGTCGTAGCTCTCCATACCGATGCGCCGGGACTCGAGCGTCCCGCCGCCCAAACTTTTCTGCAGCGCGCGGTGCAGGAAGATGATTCCAGTTCCTGGTTATACGGAAACGGTCATCTCTACGAAGTATTTCTTCAGCCCATTTACTTCGGCTCACCGGAAGATAACGCCCCTCTGGGCATCGCCGCCCTTGGCTTTGAAGTTAACGACCAAGTGGCTGAGCAGTCCGGCCGCATCACCGCCAGCCAAGTGGCCTTCGGCTACGGCCGCGAGATCGTTACAGCTACACTTCCGTCAGTCGAACGAGGAGACTTGGCTCGTATTTTCGCCGCTCGCTCGCTCGCTCCCTCAGGCGTCGAGCAGCTCACTTTGGGCGACGAGCGGTTTCTCAGCGCTTCGGTGGAGCTTACTCACACCTCGGCGAGTCCACCGGTCACTCTTCTGGTTCTAAAATCTTACGATCAGGCTACGCGCTTTATGGACACCCTTGATCGTCTTCTGCTCTTGCTAGGTCTCCTCGCCGTCGCAGTCGGTTCACTCATGGTGTACCTGGTTTCCGATACTTTCACAAGACCCTTAGCCGGGCTCGTCGCCGGCGTGCGTGCGCTCGAACAGGGTGATTACTCTTATCCTCTCGATACGCGCGGGCGCGATGAAGCCGCTGAACTCGCGCGCGCTTTCGATCGCATGCGCGGCAATCTCCAAAAAACGCACCAGCAATTGCTGGAGACGGAGCGCCTAGCCACCATCGGCCGTATGGCCAGTTCCATTTCCCACGATCTCCGGCATCCTCTCACCGCCGTCCTCGCCAATGCCGAGTTCCTCGCTACCGAAGACCTCGACCCGCGCCAGCGCGAGGAGCTTTACCAGGAAATTCGTACCGCCGTGGATCATTTGACCGATCTCGTCGACTCGCTCCTCGAACTTTCTCGCGCCCGGGAACATCTTCGAGCCGTTTTCGGCCCGATGCGCGATACCATTGAACGCGCCGCGCACGCCGTGCGCATGGACCCTGAATTTGGCGGTGTGCAAATCTTGGTGGCCAGCGAAGGTCCGGGCGAAGGCTGGTTTGACCAGCGACGCATGGAGCGCGTGTTTCGCAATTTATTGCTCAACGCCTGCCAAGCCGCTCCGCGCAGCGGCGGAAAGGTGGAAGTAACCATACGCGACGCCGAGAAAGGCCTGGAAATCCGCGTGGCTGATAACGGCCGCGGTATCCCTGAATCCATTCGTCAGACTTTGTTCCAGCCCTTCGTCAGCTTCGGCAAGGAAAACGGCACCGGCTTGGGCCTTACGGTGGCTCAAAAAATTTTCCAGGATCATGGTGGCGATATCTGCGTGGAAAGCACAGTCGCCGGCCGCACCGTTTTCAAACTCGTTCTTCCTTGCAAGGGCCTCACGGAATTGGGAGAATCAGCGGCCTGAGCATCCTTTCAGGAGGTAGTCCATGGGCATGGGAATTTCCTTCCGGGCAGGATTTGGAATCATTTTACTGGCTATGACGGCGGGCCTTGGCGCGCGCTCCATTGCGGCGCAGGACAATGCCGCCAGCCCAGTTCGTGCCGAAGCCGCGGTTAATGCCGTGGCTACTTCGCGGGTTTCCGATCAGGTTGCTGATCCCGCGCTGGGCGAATCCGTGCGTGCGCTTCAGCAACAGTTGAAGGAACTGCAATCCGCCATGGCCGATATGCGCAAAGAAGTGGACGAATCCCGGGCCGAAGCTCACTCGCTCCGTCAGGACTTCGAAGCAATGCAGCGCACCCCCAAAGGGCTGCGCGTTGAAGCTGTTGCCGCTCCAAGGGCCACGAACAGCGAAACTGCGAACGCCGGCGGGCCCGCTGATTTCACCGGTATGACCATGGAAGAGAGTTCGCTCAATCCGTCTCCGTCAGCACAGTCCATGCCGCTGTCCGCTCAACAACCAAATGCACCGCCGATTGACCAGCTCACCCAGCGTGTCGGCCAACTGGAAGATGATCAGACTCTCCTCGCGGCCAAAGTTGATGAGCAGCAGCAGACTAAAGTCGAAAGCGCCTCCAAATATCACGTGCGGCTTTCCGGCATTGTGCTGACCAACGTATTTTCTAATTCCGCTGCGGTGGACAACGAGGATGTACCCAGTCTGGCTGTGCCCAGCAATCTCTCGGGCACAAACGGCAGCGTGGGCGCCACATTACGGCAGTCCGAGCTCGGCCTTGACGTTACCGGGCCTACCCTCGCCGGCGCTCGCACGCAGGGCAGCGTCCAGTTCGATTTTTCCGGCGGCTTTCCCGACACGCAAAACGGTGTTACCGCCGGGCTCGTCCGTCTGCGTACGGCGGTTGTGCGCCTCGATTGGGACAACACTTCACTCGTCGCCGGCCAGGACACGCTGTTTTTCGCGCCGCTGCAACCGACTTCGCTCGCTTCGCTGGCAATTCCCGCGCTCGCCTACGCCGGCAACTTATGGACCTGGACTCCCCAGGTTGCTGTCGAGCATCGTGTCAATTTTTCCGGCGGCTCTGGGCTGTCCCTCGAAGCTGGTTTGCTCGATGCCCTCGACGGCGAACCGCCCTACAATTCCTATTATCGTGAACCCAGCGCCGGTGAAAGCTCGCGCCAACCCGCCTATGCGGGCCACGTGAGCTGGAGCTATCCCGCGTTTGGCCGCGCGATCCGGTTGGGTATAGGGGGCTACTACAGCCGCCAGAACTGGGGCTACGATCGCAATGTGGACGGATGGGCCGGCACGGCCGATGCCCTCGTTCCCTTGCCTGCACGCCTCGAGTTGAGCGGAGAATTTTACCGCGGACGCTCCGTTGGCGGTCTGGGCGGGGGAGTGGGACAATCCGTTATCTTCAGCGGTCCGCAGGATACTGCCTCCACCATCATCCAGGGACTGAATTCCGCCGGCGGCTGGGCGCAGTTGAAATTCCGCGCTACTTCGCGGATGGAGTTTAATGTCGACTACGGTATCGACAGTCCCTTCGCTGCGCAGTTGCGGGAGTTCCCCGGCTGGGGCGATTACGACAACAGCAGTTCAGTGACCCGCAACCGCCAATATTTCGCCAATGCCATCTTCCGGCCTCGTTCGGATCTGGTGATGTCGCTGGAATACCGCCGTCTGCACACGATTTACTTTCCCGAAGACCGTTACACGGCCAATGTCATCAGCCTCAGCATGGGAGTCCTATTCTGAATCGCGCTATTGCCATCTCGACGCCTGCGCGCCGCGCCTGCCTGGCATTTCCTTGGCTGGCATGTTGTTTGCTAATACTTGCCGCGTGCTGCCTGTGGGCGCCGGCAGCCGTGTCGCAGTCCGAAGTCACCGCACAGGTTCAGATCGAAGGCGCGCCCAAGGCAAAAAAGCCGCCCGACCTCGCCGGCGTGGTTGTCTGGCTTGAGCCGTTGTCTCCGGGCATGCATCCCATTGCGGCTCGTCCGGCGCAACCGCCCCGCCTCGTTCAGAAGAACAAGAGTTTTCAGCCGCATCTGCTCATCGTTCCGGTCGGCTCGACCATAGAATTTCCCAACGAAGACCCGTTTTTTCACAATGTCTTCTCTCTGTTCAACGGCAAGCGCTTCGACCTCGGCCTCTACGAAGCGGGTTCCACGCGTCACGTCACGTTTGACCGTCCCGGTATTTGCTACATTTTTTGCAATATCCATCCGGAGATGAGCGCCGTCATTATCGTGATGGATACGCCCTACTACGGTATTTCCGACGTACGAGGCCGAATCGCAATTCCCAGTGTTCCGCCAGGCCGATACAAGTCCGTCATCTGGCAGGAGCGCGCTGATCCTGATGCACTCCAAGCACTTTCCCGCGAAATTACCGTGGCGTCGGACGGCTATTCGCTGGGTACGCTGCGCTTCCGCGAAGCTGCGCTGCCCGCCCACAAAAATAAGTACGGTACCGACTACGATACCTCGACTCCTCCCAACTCCATCTACGTCCGCCCGTGATTTTTCGTTTGGCGTCTCTCGCCGTGCAGCAGACGTACAACTGCGAATTCGTCCTTGCCAACGAACCTACAAGAAATGGGTTAGTGAAAGCTGTATGCGGAAGGGGTCGACGAGGCATCCGGCGCTGGGGTCGCACTGCTCGGCGGCGGAATTTCATTTGGCGATGTTGGTGAGGCATTCGGCGGCGAACTGCTTGGGGGCAGAGGCGCCGGCTGCCTTGGCGGTGCCGGCGATTGATTCGGCGCCGGTGCAGGTTCGGCAGTCGGTGTCGTATTGCCAGGGCCCGGTGGTTGCACGTCCGGCGCTGGCGCCGTGCCCCGCGGCGTGGATGTCGTTTCATTCGATGGTGTTGCGCTGCTTGGCGCTGACGCCACGATGCCGGGCCACGGTTCATGCAGCATTTGCGGATAAGTCGGCAACTGTGACGCGTTCCATCCGCCGCCCAGCGCCTCAACGAGCTGTGCACTGGCCGTCATCTGCTGCATGCGCAGGCTGACCGAGATTTGTTGGTTCGACAGCAAAGTGGTTTGTGCCGTGATCACGCTCAGGTAAGGATCGATCCCCAGTTTGTAACGATCCGTCGCCAGCGCCAGCGCTCGCTGCGCGGACGTCACCGCGGCGTCCTGCTGCCGCAGTTCCTCTGAGAGCAGCCGCAGCGCCGCCAGATTATCTTCCACCTGCTGGAAAGCCGTCAGCACGGTCTGACGGTAGTTCGCCACAGTTTGATTGTAGTTTTCCACGTTTTGATGCACCGTCGCCCGCCGCAATCCGCCGTCAAGAATCGTTTCCGAGGCCGCGGGGCCCACGGAAAAAAAACGGCTCGGCCAGGTAAACCAGCTCGATAGCGCGGTGCTTTCCAATCCGGCTGCGGCGCTCAACGTCACGGTCGGATAGTATGCACTCTTGGCGACGCCTATCTGCGCATTGGCCTGCGCCATCAGCCGCTCGGACGCGGCAATGTCCGGCCGACGTTCCAAAAGTTGGGACGGCACGCCGATTGGAATTCCAGGTGGTGGTATTTCCAACGGGCCGGGCGCAATCGAAAACGTGGAAGCCGGCTGCCCAACCAAAGCGGCAATGGCATGCTCATACTGTGCCCGCAGAATTCCCACGTTGGTGGCTTCCGCCTGAGTAGCTTCCAGTTGCGTCTCCGCCAGCGCGACCGCCTCGTCGGAATCAATGCCCGTTTCATAGAGCGCCTGGGTCAGCTCCAGCGATTGCCGGTAGGCGACCACCGTGGAATTCAACAATTCTTTCAGCGAATCCTGGGTGCGCAGTTCGTAGTAATCCACAGCCACTTCCGTTTGCACCGTGAGCCGTGTATTTTCGAAATCCGCGGCGCTGGCCTGCGCAGCGGCCGTATTGCCTCTCACCGTGTTGCGCACGCGTCCCCAAAGATCCGGCGTCCAGGAGGCGTCAAACGGCAGAGTATAGTTCGCAATGGCGCCGGGCGTCGTCGAAGGTGAACCGGAGCTGCTTGTCCCGGAAATCGAACCGCCGCCCAGGTTCACGGATCCGCGCGAATATGTGTATGCCGGCCCCACCGATAGTGTCGGGAAATACTGCGACCGCGCCTCCAGCACCATGGACCGCGCCACAAGGAAACTATAGAATGCCGCCGCAACGGTCTGGTTGGCGGCGTTCGCCTGTTCTTCGAGAGCGTTCAATTCCGGATCGTGGAATATCTCCCACCAGTCACCGTGGATGGTGTTGTCCTGAGGTTGAGCCACTTTCCAGCCGTCGGTCTGCGCGTAATCGGCCGGCGTCATTTCCTTATAGACTGGCGGCGTCGGGGCGCTTGCCCGGTTGTATTTCGGGCCAATCACACATCCCGCGAGAAGCACCAAGGCAGTTAGGGCAGAAATCGTGAATGCACAGCCACGCAACCGGATGGTCCGCGTCCGGATTTGTCCACTCATCTTTTCCTGCTCATTTCCTGCTTTCACAAATATCCACCGCATTGTCATTGGCTGTTTTCTGATGGCTTCATCCCAAGTTGATTTGCGGGATTGCGGCTGGACTCGGCTCCCGCTTCCGCTTCCCGCGAAGGCGCAAACGATCCATATAGAGATACACGACCGGCGTGGTATACAGAGTGAGCATCTGGCTGAAAATGAGACCGCCCACAATCGTGATACCCAATGGACGCCTCAATTCCGACCCCGTACCCGTACCCAGCGCCAGGGGTAGCGCACCCAGCAAGGCCGCCATTGTGGTCATCAAGATGGGCCGGAAGCGCAGCAGACAAGCCTGATAGATGGCATCCCTTGAGTTCATTCCTTCATTGCGCTCGGCGGCCAGGGCGAAGTCAATCATCAGGATGGCGTTCTTTTTCACGATTCCAATCAGGAGGATCATTCCAATAATGGCGATGACGTTGAGGTCCATGTGGAAAAACATCAGCGCCAGGGCCGCGCCTACTCCGGCCGAGGGTATTGTCGAAAGAATCGTCACCGGATGAATAAAACTCTCATAGAGAATCCCCAGCACGATATAAACGGCGAGCAACGCCGTGATAATAAGCATCGGCTGCGTGGAGAGCGACGCCTGAAACGCCTGCAACGTGCCGGAGAACATTCCCTGAATCGTATTCGGCATGCCGATTCTTTGCTGCATTTCAATGATGGACTTTGCTGCATCGCTCAGCGCCACGCCGGGCGCAAGATTAAACGACACAGTAACCGATGGAAACTGTCCCTGATGGTTTACCGAAAGAGGAGCGGTGGTGGTTTCCAATGTCGATATGGCGTTGAGCGGTACTTCTCCGCCGGCATTGGGATGAACGTAAACATCCTTCAATCCTTCCGGGCTCTGCCAGAACTCCGGTGCCACCTCCATCACCACATAGTATTGGTTCTGTGCTTTGTATATCGTCGAGACCAGCGACTGGCCGAATGCGTCATAAAGCGTCTGGTCAATGCTTAGGGGCGTAATTCCCATTCTCGCCGCCGTCTGCCGATCATACGTCAGCGAAGCCTGCAATCCGCTGTCTTGCTGGTCGGTGTTAACGTCAGTGAGGTCGGGCAGTTTCTTCATCTGCTGCAGCAGCGTGGGTCCCCATTTCACCAAATCGTTCAGGTTGTCGCTTTGGATCGTGTATTGGTACCCCGCATTGCTCTGACGCCCTCCGATGCGCAAATCCTGGCCGGGTTGGAGGAACACGGACGCGCCGGCCACCGACATCAGTTTCGGCCGCAGGCGGCTGATTACCTGCATCGCGCTGATTTTGCGCTCATCCAGAGGCTTCAGCCCCAAATAAACAAATCCGCCGTTGGTGGCGCCGCCCCCGCCCGTGAAAGCCATCACGTTCTGCACGGCGGGATCGGCCTTAATTATATCCACGAATTTTTGCGTGTCCGTCTGCATGGCCTGAAATGAAATGTCCTGAGAGCCCTGCACGCCTCCGAACACCGTCCCGGTATCCTGCAACGGGAAAAAGCCTTTGGGAATGATCACCAGCAAATAAATGTTTACTGCCACGGTGATTGCCAGCACTGCGAGCGTGAAAGCGGGGTGCCGCAATACGACCTTCAGCGTGCGCTCATAGGTGCGCAGCAGCCAGTTGAAGAAAATCTCGCTGGCGCGATAGATGCGCCCGTGATCTTGCGGCCGGTCCTGCTTGAGCAGCCGAGAGCACATCATGGGCGTAGTCGTCAGAGACACCAGCAGAGAAACAAGGATGGCCACCGACAGCGTGACCGCGAATTCGCGAAACAGGCGTCCTACAATTCCACCCATCATCAGTATAGGAATGAATACCGCCACCAGAGAGAGCGAGATTGAAAGCACCGTGAATCCAATTTCGCTCGCGCCCTTGAAAGCTGCTTCCATGGGGCTCAATCCCTGCTCGATATAGCGAGAAATGTTTTCGATAACGACAATGGCATCGTCAACGACGAAGCCCGTCGAAATCGTCAGGGCCATGAGTGAAAGATTGTCGACACTATAATGCAGCAGGTACATCACACCGAACGTTCCGATCAAAGATATGGGAACAGCCACGCTGGGGATCAGAGTGGCGCGGACATTGCGCAAGAAAAAGAAAACAACCAAAATCACCAAAATAATTGAGATCATCAGCGTGATTTCCACCTCGCGAACGGAGGCGCGAATCGTGGTGGTGCGGTCGAGCACGATGGTGAAGTCAATCGCGGATGGAATCGAGGCTTTCAGCGCGGGCAGGGCCTCGCGAACGCGCTCCACGGTTTCAATGATGTTCGCGCCCGGCTGCCGGAAAATAATAATCAGCACCGAGGGTTTGCCGTTTACATATCCGGCCGCGCGTATGTTTTGGACTGAATCGGTCACCTGGGCCACATCGGAGAGCTTGATCGCGGAGCCATTGTGGTAACCGACGATTAACGGAGCATAGTAGTCGGCCTGGAGGAGCTGATCGTTCGCCAGAATATCCTCGCTAGTTGAGCCGTTGCTGATCTGCCCCTTGGGCAGATTGGCATTCTGGTTGTTCAATACGCCGGCTACATTTTGGAGACCCAGTCCGTAGCTGTTCAACTGCGTTGGATTCACCTCAACGCGGACGGCGGGCAGCGAGCTGCCGCCCACGGAAACCTGGCCCACACCCTCAATCTGCGAAAGCCTTTGCTGCATAATAGTGGACGCAGCGTCATAGAGCGGCCCGCGATCATAGACGTCTGAAGTGAGCGCGATGATCAAAATGGGCGCGTCGGCCGGGTTCACTTTGCGATATGTGGGATTGGACGGCAGATTGGCGGGAAGATAGCTTCGCGCTGCATTGATGGCCGCCTCGACGTCTCGCGCCGCCCCGTTAATGTCGCGGTTCAGCTCAAACTGCAGCGTAATGCTGGTTGTCCCCAGATTGCTCGACGAAGTCATCTCCGTAATACCGGCAATGTGGCCGAACTGGCGCTCCAGAGGAGCAGCCACCGAGGAGGCCATGATTTCCGGGCTGGCCCCCGGCAGGCTGGCAGCCACGGAAATGGTCGGGAAGTCCACCTGCGGCAGTGGAGATACAGGCAGGAACTTGAACGCCACAGCGCCGGCCAGCGCAATGGCAATGGTCAGCAGAGTGGTCCCCACGGGCCGACGAATAAATGGAGAGGAAAGGCTCACGGTTTAATCCGCCAGCACCGTTTCCGGATCTCCAGTCCGGGCATGCGAACCGAAAAATCTGGTGGCCAACCGGTCAAAAAAGATATAAATCACCGGCGTGGTATAGAGCGTGAGCACTTGACTCAGCAGCAAGCCTCCCACCATGGAAATGCCCAACGGCTTGCGCAATTCCGAGCCGATTCCGGTACCCAACGCCAGCGGCAGACCGCCCAACAACGCGGCCATCGTGGTCATCATGATTGGCCGGAAGCGCAACAGGCACGCCTGGTAAATCGCTTCCTCCGGAGACTTACCTTCCTTTCTTTCTGCTTCCAGCGCGAAGTCAATCATCATAATGCCGTTCTTTTTCACGATGCCGATAAGCAGAATGATGCCGATAAGCGCCACTACTGTGAGCTCCTGCCCGCAGATGAGCAGAGCGAGAATCGCTCCCACTCCTGCGGACGGAAGAGTGGAAAGAATGGTCAGAGGATGGATGTAACTTTCGTAAAGAACTCCCAGAACGATGTACACCGTAATGAGCGCCGCCAAAATCAGAATAGGTTCATTGGAGAGCGACGACTGGAAAGACGCCGCCGTGCCCTGGAAGTCCGCTTGGATGCTGGCGGGCATGCCGATTTCATTCTGCGCCTTGTCGATAGCCTTGGTGGCTTCACCGAGTGACGCGCCCGGAGCCAAATTGAAGGAGATGGTCACCACGGGGAATTGTCCCTGGTGATTGATGGAAAGGGGCGCGGTAGTGGATTGAAAATGCGTGAACGCGCTCAGCGGCACGGCGGCTCCATTCGCGGTCGTCACGGCAACGGGACTAACCGAACCGGTGGAAGCGGCGGCCGGGCCCGAAGCACCTGGGGTGGGCGCCGTGCTCGTGCTACCGGCCACCGTCGTGGGCGCGGCTTGCGTGGATGTTGACGGCGCTGCGGTTGCTGCAGCCGAACGAACGTAGATATCGTGCAGCTTGGCGGGATTCTGCTGAAACTCCGGCATTGTTTCCAGCACTACGTGATATTGGTTGAGTTGCGTATACAGTGTGGATACCTGCCGCTGGCCAAACGCGTCATATAGCGTTTCGTCAATCATCTGCGACGAGATGCCCAGCCGCGAAGCCGTCTCACGGTCAATCACCAGCGTGGCGGCCAATCCGGATGTCTGCTGATCGGTAGCCACGTCGCGCAGCTCGGGCAGCGCCTCGAGTTTGCCCATCAGTTTCGCTGTCCAATGGTTGAGTTCCGTTTGGTCGGGGTCTTCGAGAGTGTACTGATACTGTGTGCGGCTTACGCGGTCTTCCACCGTCAAGTCCTGGACAGGCTGCATGTAAAGCGTGATGCCCTCGACCTTGTCGAGCTGCGGCTGCAGCCGGCGGATAACCTCCGAAGCATTGATCCGGCGCGTGCCCAAAGGCTTTAGATTGATCAAAAATCGGCCGCTATTCAGCGTTACATTGGTACCATCCACGCCGATAAAAGAAGAAAGACTGGCCACGGCAGGGTCTTGCAGAATCACTTTGGTGAGCGCCAGCTGCCTGCCGGACATGGCCTCGAATGAAATGGACTGCGGAGCCTGCGAGATGCCCTGTATTATTCCCGTATCCTGAACAGGGAAAAAGCCCTTGGGAACGATGATATAGAGCCACACAGTGAGCACAAGGGTCGCGGCAGCTACCAGCAGCGTCGCGGTCTGATGCCGCAGCACCCAGCGAAGCGTGCGTCCATAGAATGCAATCACACTTTCAAACATGTGCTCGGAGACGCGATAGAAGCGCGTCTGCTGGGATTCGGGCCGGTGACGAAGCAGACGGGAGCACATCATGGGCGTCAACGTCAGCGAAACGAGCGCGGAAACCAGAATCGTCACGCTCAGTGTGATGGCGAATTCGCGGAAGAGCCGTCCAACGATGTCGCCCATGAACAGCAGTGGAATCAGGACGGCGATCAGCGAGATCGTCAGCGAAATGATGGTGAAAGCGATTTGCTCCGATCCCTTCAGCGCGGCCTCCAGCGGGCTATCGCCTTCCTCGATAAATCGGACAATGTTCTCAATCATCACGATGGCATCGTCCACCACAAATCCGGTGGAAATCGTCAATGCCATGAGGGTGAGGTTGTTCAAACTGTAGCCCGCCAAATACATCACGCCGAACGTGCCGACCAGGGAGAGCGGCACCGCCACACTGGGAATCACGGTGGCGGAAAGGTTTCGCAAAAACAGAAAAATCACCATGACCACAAGGGCGATCGTGAGCAGCAGGTCGAATTCGACGTCTTTCACCGAAGCGCGAATGGTGGTGGTTCGATCCGTAAGAACGATGACGTGAATGGCCGCCGGAATATTAACTTGTAAGACCGGGAGAATTTTCTTGATGCGGTCCACCACCTGAATAATATTGGCTCCCGGCTGGCGCTGAATATTAACAATGACGGCGGGCGTTTCGTTCATCCAAGCCGCCTGGTTTGTGTTCTCGACGCCATCAACAATTTCGGCCACGTCGGAGAGCATTACCGGCGCGCCATTGTGATAGGCCACCACGACGTTCTGATAATCCTTACTGGTCAAAAGCTGGTCATTGGATTGAATTTGGTAATCCTGCCGAGGGCCGTCAAAGTTGCCCTTGGCCAGGTCGACACTGGTCTGCTGAAGCGCGGCGCGCACGTCCTCGAGATTGATCCCATAGGAAGAAAGCGCCACGGGATTCACTTGCACGCGAACCGCCGGCTTCTGCCCGCCGCTGATGCTGACCAGTCCCACGCCCGGCAATTGCGAGATTTTCTGGGCCAGCCGTGTGTCCGCCATATCTTCCACTTGCGACAACGGCACGGAATCAGACGTAAGCGCCAAGGTAATAATCGGCGCATCCGCCGGGTTGGTCTTGCTGTAAATCGGCGGAGCCGGCAGGTCAGGAGGCAAATAGGTTTGCGCGGAGTTAATGGATTGCTGTACTTCCTGCTCCGCAACGTCGATATTCAACTCCAACGCAAATTGCAGTACGATGATGGAGCTTCCGTCAGAACTGGTGGAAGTCATCTGGTTCAGGCCCGGTACCTCTCCGAACTGCCGTTCCAGCGGCGCGGTGACGGCGGAAGCCACTACATCGGGGCTGGCTCCCGGATAAAATGTCACCACTTGAATCGTGGGATAATCCACTTCCGGCAGCGCCGAAACCGGCAGTTGCAGGTAGGCGACAAAGCCTGCGAGCAGGATGGCGCCCATCAGCAGGGACGTCGCCACCGGACGCAAAATAAATTGGCGAGAGGGATTCATGGAGTATTCGGTGAAGATGATTTGTGCTGCCCTTGTCCCTTCGAGATGGTTACCTTGGCGCCATCCTGCAATTTATCGAACCCGTTGACGGCCACCGCTTCACCGGGAGATACGCCCTTCACCACGATGGAATTTCCGTCCGAAGTTCCCACGGTGACGGTGCGCATTTCGGCGATATTGCCGGGCTTGATTACATAGACGAATGCACCTTGCGCATTTCGTTGCACCGCGGGTGTGGGGATTAGAGTGACGTCATGTTCCGTGTCCACCTGCAGACGCGCATTCACGAACTGGTTTGGAAACAGGGATTCGTCTTTGTTGGGGAAAATGGCCTTCAGCTTCACCGTGCCGGTCGTGGGGTCAACCTGATTGTCCAGCGTAAGCAAGGTTCCGGAGGCCAGCAGGGTTGTTTGGTCACGATCAAACGCGTCCACCGGCATGGGATGACTGGTTTTTGTCTGCTTCTGGATTTGCGGCAGATAGTCTTCGGCGACGCTGAAGATTACGGTAATTGGCGAAATTTGAGTGATGACGACCAGACCCGTGGTGCTCGCTGCGCGGACAATATTCCCCGGATCCACCAGGCGCAGGCCCACTCGCCCGTCAATGGGCGAAGTGATATGGCTATACGCAATTTGCAGCTTGGCGTTATCAATTTGGCCTTGATCGTTTTTTACCGTGCCTTCGTCCTGCAGTACCACCTGTTCCTGATCGGCGAGCTGCTGCTGGGCGATAGCGTTCCTTTTGAGCGCCGCGGCATAGCGGTCTCGGTCAATGCGAGCTTCGGCCAGCACGGCTGAATCGTGGGCATACTGACCCTCCGCCTCCGTCAGCAGCACCTGATATGGGCGCGGATCGATTTCGATCAGCACGTCCCCCTTGCGGACCATCTGCCCTTCCTTGTAGTTCACAGTGATGATTTCGCCATCCACGCGGCTGGTGACCGTGACCGTATAGACGGGAGTAACGGTTCCAAGAGCATTGATATAAACGCCGACGTCGCCCTTCGTGGCCGTGGCGGTAAACACGGGCACGGCGCGCGCCGCTGGCGTCGCCGAGGGGTTGGGGGCTTTCGTGGTCGCTTGGCGCGTATGGAAGAAATAGAATCCCACAATCGCCAGCGCTGCCAGCGCCAAGAGCCAAATCCAGCGCTTGCCGCCCTTGGGGCGATGCTCGTCCGGCCGGCGCGGAGGCGGCGGTGGTGGAGCCGTTGTTGTGGTTGTTGTCTGCGGCAGGGTCTGGGTTTGGTTTGGGTCCATTGAGAATCAATCTAGCGTATCGAAATCGAAACAGCGTTCCGCGGACGGACTCTGACGGGCGCAACCGCGTGGGACACGGCATTGCTCCCGTTCAGCTTACTGCCGCGAAATGATCCCGAAAAATGCCCTCCTTCTTGCCTTTGCTACCTTGCCATGTGCTTTACATTTGGACGATGGAATTCCAATTACGGTTTCTATGGTCGTGCTAACCGATAAACGGACATCGCGGCTCTGTGCCCGCCCTGCGCCGAATTCCGAAAGAAGAAATATCAAAATTGGATTCAATCGAGCAAGAGGCGGATTCAGATGGGAATGCTCGTGACCCGAGCGAGAAGGCTCGATTCACCTCCCGGCGCGAAGCTTTGCGACCCCTTCATGGCATCAAACGCGTAGCAGCATCTAATAGCGGCTCGCTCCTCTTGCCCCTATTTCGGATCCTCCGCTAGCGTCTAATTTTCGCGGCGTATCCCGTCGACGATGGATGTATAGTAGCCGCATCGCCCGGCTGCGTGGATGAGGAGGCGATTCGATGAATCGATTTCTTCTTGTGCTGATCCTATTGGCGTGCGGTTCGGCCGTCGCGCAGGAGCAGACTCACTATTTCGCCCCTACCGCGAGCGTTGGACAATTTCGGAAGGGGCCAGGCGCCCCTAACGATGGTGCAATCGGCATGGGTACCGAGAAAGCCGATGGCGGATTCAAGGTGATATTCCTGATTTCCGGAGGACCTGCGGCGAGGGCCGGCCTTCAGATGGGAAACGTTATTGTTTCGGTGGATGATAAGCCGGTGGCAACAATGTCAGAGAACGACTTTGACACGCTGCTCTCCAAAAAACCTGGCGGAAGCTATAAGTTTCGTTTTCTGAAGAGCGGCACAGCCGTTGAAGCGGCGGTGACCGTCGAAACTCGTAACCAGGTATACCCGGACGACTCGAAAGCCGCGCCCTCGGTAGCGCAACGCGTATTGGATGGGCACGCCGTGCTCACTGTGGCGCTTTCCCAAACGCCGTCGAAGCCGCAGGCTGTAGTCCTATGGCTGATGCTTTCGAATCTGGACGCGCCCCCTGCCGCTATCGATGATTTGAAATGCTTCGTCCTGGATAGCCAGGCGCGGCCATTGCGGCATGTGTCATTGGGAGAGGTGAAATATGCAATCCAGTCGTGGATGGCCCAGAACTCGTATGGCGGCAAATATCCTCCGCCAACGCCTCCCGAGCCTCAGCCACGCTATGCGATAGCCGCTGACGATCACGGAACCTACACGCTCAGTGAGGCGACTAGCGCGGGCGATACGTCGGCCAACTTTTCTTCCGGCACCACGAAGGACCAGCCCGACTACAGCCGTGTGGCCTATATACTGGGCTTCTCGCTGGAAATGGCCATGCATGCGCACTCCGACGCGAAGTACAGCGATTTGGCGGCGAAACAGGCTGAGGAAATAGTAGCCCAGTGGAACTCGCTCTATTTCAAGCCGGAAATGCAGGTTGGGCCTGGTGAAAACAAGGGCGGCGGCATCCTCTATTGGACCGGCTCCGATCGTGAGGCTGCGGCGCCGTTCAAGGTTGTGGTGTTCCTGACGAATCCCGCCACACATAAACAGGAGATTGCTCAATTCGCATTCCGTTGATTCAGTTAGACCAGCCTTTTTGCCGTTCAATGGTGTCCCTTGAAGTTCAGAACGCCCAGAGCGGTTGTTTTCGAGCTATGAGCGACCTAGACCATATCCGGCGCTAACCAGCAAGCCAGAACTAAGCTTATCGGCCCACCGAACCGATGAGTAGCCAACCGGTCCAATGGCAATTCATTTTGCACGACGGGACGATGAAATACCAGTCTCCCAGCCATGCGGCTGAATCGGAAGCCTTTAGACCTCAATGTCCGAAGAATGTCCGACATTGCCCGCCATTGCCCGGTCTTGTCCCTTGCCCCATCAGGGCGGCCTGCCTACGATGGATTGCTGGGAAGGCTATGTTTGCCGACCACAATCAGATCACTGGGTGTTTTTTTTCACATCCAAAAGACAGAAAACTCGGGAGGATACAGAAGATGACTCGAATTTCACGGAAATTTGCAGCGACAGCTTTGAGTGCTTTGCTGCTGGCATTGTGCGGCGGCAGCGCTTATGCCACTAATCATTACGTCGTCACCAACGATAATCCGCCAGCCACGGCTAATACCGTTTCCGCTTTTAAGGTTGGAGCAGGCCCTGCTCTAACGCTGGTAACTACAGTGCCGACAGGCGGAACGAGCAGTGGAGGCGGGTATTTTGCTCAACAGACCCAATCCATCGCGCAGGACGGCTCCAATACCTGCGTTTTCGCCGGAGACGGCGGCAGCACGCCACTTTCGGATATTTCGGCAATGAAAATCATCAGCTCAAGCCCCTTTCTTCAAGTGGTGCATAACTATATGTCCCCGGACGGCGACACTGGCAATATCGGGCTCGTGACCTCAAACGGCTACCTCTATGCTGCTTACGGAAATACATTGAGCATCGGCGTGTGGAAGATTGGACCGGGATGCACCCTCACTTTCGAAACCGATCTGACCGGCCAGGGTGGAATCGTCAGCGGCTATTCGATCGACGGCATGGCTGTGACTCCTAACGGCAGCTTTCTCGTAGTGGCATACGGGGACGGTTCGGTCGGCTCCTACGCCATCGGCGGAGGTAGCATTTCACTGATCGGGCAGGAGATTATCGCGGGATACACAGTGGGCGCAGGGGCTTATGCCGGCAGCGTGGCAATCTCCTCGAACGGAATGTGGGCGATTTTCGGTGATTTTTCCGGATCAAATACCACGCAATTGGACGTGGCCAGCATCGGTTCCAACGGCCTTCTGGCTCCCACAGCAACCTATGGCGGACTCGGGCAACTTGGAGCCGGCCTGGATTCCAATGGCATCCAACTTAGCCCTAACAACGATTTCATCTACATTGCGGATGCAACGTCCGGACAGGAAACAACGGTGTCATTCAACGCCAGCACGGGCGTCATCACCTATCCAAACGCGTGCCTCACGAACCTGAACGGCTTTAACACGAACTGGCTATTTTCGTCGCAGGTGCAGGCTGTGACGACCGCAGGAACTGGCGCGGGAATCTATGTCTCGGAAGGCGGTTTTGGCCTCTCCGCAGGTTCCTATATCGCCCTACTTTCGATTAATTCGACCACTGGCTGCGCGACAGAGATAGCAGGCTCTCCGTATTTGGACCCCGCTACGATAACTCTGGAATCTATTACTGCGTACTCTCACTAAGTTGATTACGGGCATGGGCGCGGCACTATGTCGCGCCCATGCGCTTTCCACCGCGACCGCCTGAGTACGCGGAGTATGATTACAAATCCAAGAAAATAGATGTCAACTTGATGCTGGATTAAACCAATCCTGAAGATTTCGACCCCGTATTGATCCAAGGCAGCCCTCAACGCCGATACACTGCGAGTGGAAGCAAGGTGCAGGAATTGTGCGCCGCATAGACAAAGCAAGGAAACCAATCGCCGCAATATGCCATGGGCCATGGCTGCTGGTCTCCCCCGGATTCGTGAAAGGGCGGACGATGACAAGCTACCACACGACTCAGGATGACATTCGCAACCCCGGTGGAAACTGGAAGGACGAAGAGGTGATGCGGAGCGAAAACCGGGTTTTTTGCCGGAAGGCGGACGATATTCGGGCGTTCAATCGGGAAATGATCTCGCTTTTTTACGCTTCGAGGGTAAAGAGTAATATGGAGTGAGGGATTCTAGGCGGGCAGGCGGCGGGACATAATGCGGGTAGCGGACTGACGGAGCATGAGGGAAAGAGCGAGAGGAAATTCGAGCAGTCCCGGCAGAGGATCATCCGCGGCGAAGATTGCTGATTCGCGGGGTCCCTGCAACGAATTCCAGTAAGCAGCGGGAGTTAAGCGGCCGTGGAGCATCTCCGTGGCCGCGACCATAACGTCCGCGCTCAGGCGCATCCAACGCACTCCAATTCTTGGGCGCACTTCACTGATAGGCTGGCCGAGGGTCTGCAACCACAGCAAGTAAGGAAAATCCACGGCGGCGCGCTGGCACAAGGAATGCCATCCCCACACGCGGGCATTCACGTCGAGAAGCTTGAACGCGCCATCCCGCGGATCACGCTTGAACTCCACTTCAACGAGGCCGTTGAAATTCAGGGCGCGCAGCAACCGCTCGGCCAGGTCCGCAACTTCGGGCTCGGCAACGGTCTCAACGTAGGTGCTGAAGCGTCCGAAATCCATGGGAATCTGCCGCAAACGCCGCGCAGTGACGGCGGCGACCGTGCGCCCATCGAGGCAGAGCGCTGCGTGAGAAAACTGTGCATCACCGCCTCCGGGAATCAATTCCTGCACCATGAATGAATCCGGCCCAGCCATGGCTGACAACGCCCGGTAGCGCTCCTCTAAACTTTCCTGGTTATCTACGCGCCAAGCCTTTGCATTGGTGAGTTGCGCCATGCCAGCGCGGGTAATGGGCTTGAGAATCGCGGGGAAGCAATTGCCGAGCGACGCAATGTCCGCGTGGGAGACGGGAAAATACGTTCGTGGCTGAGGAATATCGAGGCGCTCGCCCAGTTGATACATGAATTGCTTGTTGGTGGCGAGGCGAAGCTGGTCATCCGGGGCTGTGGTGAGCCGATAATAGGTGGCAAGCCGGCTATGGTGGCGAGCGATGAATGCGACAGTGTCATCATCGGTGGGGATTAGAAGCCAGCCGCGCAGATGGGATTTTTCGGATTGCTCAATGAGGAAACGAACCCGCGATTCATCATCACCGGCAGGCCAATTCAGGGAGCAAGTGGCGTAACGCGACCGCGCCGCTAATCCATGACCATGCTGCTTCAGGACATATACGGGAATATTTCGACGTCCCAAGCTGCGGACAACCCCAAGGGCGCGGTAGTCGGCACCTGTGACTACGACACCGAGCGTACGCCTCTCCTCGTCGCTGGGAAAGGCGAATTGGACCCGAGGTTCCGGCGAAGTATCCGGCGCCATGCGAAATGTAGAGCGCTTGTCGCGTGCCGGAGGTGAAATATCCGGCGCGGTGGGTGCGCACGACGCGTTCAATTGTAGCTCTGAAGTTGGGAAGGAGAGATTCATTGGTTTGGTCTTGCCTTTACCGTCGCCGGCTACAACGAGCGGGTTTCGTTCCGTATGGCGCGGGTAAGAGCGCCCGTGGCAAAACCGGCTCCGGCCACAAAACGCATCAGAGGACCGAAGCTCCAGGCGGCTGGAGCGCCCAGGAAATGCAGGCCAGGCGCCGACGATTCAAACCCGCGATTCAACGTGGGATAGCCATTGACATGCTCGATCGAGGACAGCAATTCGCGCGAGAGGAAAGGGTATTTGGAAATGTCCACTTGGTAGCCGGTTGCCAGAAAAACGTGGCTGACGCGGCGTTTGGCACGGTTATCGAGCGTGAGTTCCAATTCTTCGCCAACTGGAACAGCGGAAACAATAGAGCTGCCCGAAGTGGTGGGAACAATCTCGACATAGCGTGCTTTTAGGCAGTGATTTCCCATGGGGCGAATCGAGCGGGCGGCTAAGCGGTCCTGCGTGGCCCGCGAGAAGCGTCGAAACAGGTTGGGACGAGCCACGAGATGGCTGACACCGGCGGGCCCCACGTCAGGCCACGCATAGAACAAGGGACCGAACGGCCATTCGTGCATCCACTGCCTTTCACCCGCAAAAATCACTCCAGGACTGCGGGTGATCACCTCGACATCAGCTCCTGCTTCGTGCAACAAGACAGCCGATTCCAAGGCGCTTTGTCCCGCTCCGACAACCACCACCTGCTTTCCCGTAAACTTGGCGGGATTGGTGAACTCGCTGGCATGAGATGCCAATCCTGGCGGTACGTGGCGGAACACATCGGGACGCCGCGCGAAAGGCAGAATGCCCCCGGCAACCACCACGCGGCGAGCATGCAATTCCTCGCCGTCATTGAGAGCGAGGCGTAGACCAGATCCGTTGCGCACGACGCAATTAACCTTGCGAGTGTCCACATTCGGAACCAAACCGCGCTGAAACCACATGCCGTAGTCCACAAAGCGCTCGAGTGGAATACGCTCGCCCAAGCCGTTTCCGGAATCTCGCTGATAAGCGTCTAGTGTGAATTGACCTTCCGGATCGGAAAAATGCGAACCGGAATAAGGAGAACGCAACCTCATGCCGGCCGGCATGTGACGGGCCCAAAAAGACATGGGTTCTCCGAATATGCGCACATCCAGGCCCTTGATGCTCTGGAGGTGAGCGGCGGCGGAAAGCCCGTAGGGGCCCGCACCGATAATAGCTACATCGCATTTAGTTGTCATCGTTAGATACCTTCCTAATAGGAATGAAGTTACAACAAAAGATCAGGCGCTAACCACAGTTGCGGAAGCGGGAAATGCTGCAGCAGGCTCGAATGAATAGGTGAGGCGGCCGTTGACGAATTCCGCATAGGCAATCGTGGCGCGGTCGCTGCCTTCTCCCTCGATAGTCCAGCCGCCATTTTTACGAACGAGCTGCATTTGATCGCGCTGTCTCCACCATGCGTTGATTTGGCTGGGAAGCGCCCGCCAAACGTTGCGCTGCTCGCAAAGTTCCGAAGCGTATTGCAGCAAATCCTCGTAAACGGCCTGGGCATTGTGCTCGATGATGTAATCGGGATGGACGATGAAGCTGATCAGGCCGTTTTTTTCCAGGATGAGATTCATCTGGCGCTCCCAGACGGCAATGGAATAGCGGCGCAGGATGGAAAACATGGAGTAGTCCTGCATGGCTGTGAGGGGCAGCTCCAGAATATTGCCGATGAAATAGGGGATGACCGTGCAACAACCGCCGCGCTGAGGCTCGAGATGAGCGACATTGGGCACCGACATATCGTAAGAAATGTTCAAAGCGTCCACCCAATCGGCATTACGATACATGGCCCCGGAACGGAATCCCTGGGCATCAAAGTCGCGCACATAGCGGTTGATGTGGCCGGCGCGGCGTTGAAACTCAGCAGAATCCTGGAACAGACATCCGTCATGATTGAGGTCATGGACGTTGACCTCAAAACCGCGCTGACGAAACGATTCGAGCAACCTCTCGGAAACGGCGTATCGCTTTTCAGGAACAATCTGGAAAGAAGACTTCACGCCGTAGGCGTCGTCAATATCCATTAGTAAGCCGCAATAGTCACGACCAGCAACGGTTTCCACGTCGTGGGTCATCATGAAACATCCGGAGGCGGACTGAGGCCAAAACCAAATGAAGGGAATGGGTTCGCCGCCGGCGGCTGTTAGCGCAAGGGTCATGAGCGATTCGAAAAGATTGTCCACGGAGCAATCAAGCGGCCAATTGGGAAATGCAATTTTCTCCCAGTCGCGCAAGTGAATCCGCTGTAGAGCGCTTCTCGCCGTGGGAGGCAGAAAGGGCCTAACCATGTAATAAGCGCCGCGGACCCAGGCCTCGAGCCCACGCCCGGCCTTGCGGGCATTTTCGGGGCGCGGGTAACGCTCAAGACGAAGGTTGTCAACAACCTCTGTGGGATCAAAAGACAAATAAACGCAGCCATTTTGAATCCGGGTATCGCCGGAGGCATCAGGTAACGCATGGCCGGAGTATTCGGCCACCTTGGAGAATGTCGAACGGCCGTAGCACGTAGCATCGTCGCCGAAACAGAAGTAGCCGGATTCGGTGCGCAGATCTTCCGTCAGATGAAAGCATGTGAACTCGCGCGGAATTCGGAAATGCTGGACAAAAGCCTCGCTAATGGAAGGCTGCTTTTCACAAGACAATCCCAGGCTGGATGGATTCCACATAGTGCCTCGATGAAGTGGTTGGATAATCGGAAACAGAACGATTGGTTACCCGATGTGGCGATACAACATGCGCCCGGCGGCGGTAAGGACAGCATCCGGCATAGAGGAAAAAAACAGCGCGGCCAGGCGGCTGCTATTTACCCCGCGAGGCGCACTGTGCAAACGGGAAGGATAACGCGCATAGGAGAGCACCGATCGCTGCGTGCCCCAGTTGTCCTTGAAAGCAATCAATCCGGGATTGTTCCACTCCGATTTGCCCAGATCGAATTCCAGAACGCCGAGGTCCTTGGCGTCCTGCACAGCCTTCCAAAGAAGGAAGACCGTGCCACTGAGATTGTTGAACTTTGGGTTTGAACAGCCGTATTTGTAAACGAGCGTATCGCGAAAGCGCAACGTCAGAATGCTGGCAACCGGCTCGCCGTTCTTGGAAACCATGCGAACTTTGAGGCTCTCCCCCATGCACTCAGAAAGCTTGCGAAACCAATCGAGCGGCTGCGGCGGAATTTGGTGACGGCGGCGTGTAACGATTTGCAGCGAATAGAATGCCCGCAGCAAGGAGTCTGAACGTCCCTCTTCATATTGCAACTGCGGTTCTTTTTCGGCGCGGCGGATTCTTCGCTGCACCGAATCCTTGTCGAAGCTGCGGTGAATCTGTGCCAGGTCACGGCTAACGTCGAGGACGTGGAAAGCAAAGGATTCGGTTTCTCCGAAGGGCGATTCGGCAAGGAAACAGGAATTGCGCGGACGTAGTTCTAGGAATCTGCCGGCCTGCTTTTTAAAACCGTCCAGGAGAGGCTCCATGATCTGCTGCAATTCGGCGGCGCTATCTACCAACGGCTCGCAGTGATCAGAGAATGGAAGCGAAACCATGCGCCGCCCGGTAATCCAGCTTTGAATGCGGCAAAAAACGATGCCGTTCTTTAATTCCGTTCCCGGAGGCGAAGTGGTGAATACCACCGGCTCATAGCCATAGGTAAGCTGCAACGCGCGCAGCCAGCCGGAGGTGTGAAAGGCCGAAGCACGCGGATGGCGCTGGACAAAGTCGTCCCAGCGAGGATCGCTCAGCGGGTCGAGAGATATTAGAGTCATAAAATGAATGTGGGACTAAAGAGTTGGCGAAAACTATCGATTGCCGTGTTGCATATTCGCGCTATCAGGCCGCGACCGGAACTTCCTGTTCGAGAAAAACGCGGTGCCACAATTCCAGCGTCGCCAGGGAGAAGATTTCCTTGGCATAAAGACCAGACTGGCGATTCACATCTAAAAGACCTTCGACGGCGCTCTTGCTGAAGTAACCGCGATTCACGGTTCGCGAATCGAGCAGCAAATCACGAAACCACCCGTGTAGATCGGTTTGAATCCAGTGTTCATAGGGGACGGGGAAACCGGCCTTGCGGCGCTCCACGATTTGCCGCGGGACACGGCCGGCCAGTGCGCGCTTGGCGATAAACTTGGTGGTGAACCAGCGCACCTTCCAGTCGGAAGGCAGGGCAGCAGCAAACTCCAGCACATTGTGATCGAGAAACGGAACGCGCAACTCGAGGGAGTTGGCCATGGTCATTTTGTCGGCCTTCAGGAGAAGGTCATCGGGAAGCCATGTCTTGGTGTCCACGTAGAGCATGCGGTCGAGTGACCCCAAGCCCTCCGTCCGAGATAAATAGCGGCGAAGCGGCTCGAGCGAATGCTCCGCACGCGTCTGTTGATCGTAGGCGCCGGCGTAGAAATGTTTCGCCTGGCTATTAAAGTAGCCGCCGGGACCCGAACTGCGGCTGTAGTAGTAGTCCGGAAAAGAAATGTCCATTAGCGGGACGTATTTCGCGAGTCGCTTGGAACGAAGCAAGCGGCTGGCGGCACCGAGAAGTTTCCCTCGCGAGCCATTCAACGGCCCAAAAAGGCTCTTGAATCTTTCCAGCCACAGGATGTTGCGGTAATTGCTGTAGCCGCCAAAGGCTTCGTCGCCGCCTTCGCCGGAGATGAGCACCTTGACGTCCTGGCTGGCGAGCCGCGAGACATAAAACATGGCCACCGCGGGAGGCTCGCAAACGGGGTCCTCCATGTGCCAGACATAGCGCGGAAGAAAATCGACGAAATCCTGCGCGGAAATGGTCATTTCATGGTGGTGCGCGCCGTAAGTATCGGCAGCGAGGCGGGCGTAGGGTCGCTCATCCGGGATACCTCCCTGCGCGAAACCAACCGTGTAGCTGTTTACGGTCTTGCCCGTTCGTTCCACTGCATAACTCAGCATGGCTGTGGAATCCACTCCGCCACTAAGCAAAATTCCAACAGGCACGTCGGCAATCATGTGTAGTTCGACGGATTCGGCGAGCAAGCGGGAAAGTTCGTCCTTGGCGTTGTCGAATGCGCGAGGATTTGTCGGCCTGGCGAAGTCCAGCTCCCAATACTGGCGAATCTGAACCGTGCCGTTCCTGGCGAGAAGCCAATGTCCGGGCGCAAGCTTGCTGATTCCCTGGAAAAGAGTTTCTTCGCCCGGGAGAAAATAAAACGTGAGAAAGCGGTCCAACATGCCGGGAGCTACTTCACGCGCGACCGATGGATCCTGAAGTATGGCCTTAATCTCCGAACCGAAAACAATTGAATGGAGCGTGGCGCTGTAATAGAGCGGCTTGATGCCGACGCGGTCACGCGCCAGGAAAAGACTGCGATCTTTTTGGTTCCAAATAGCGAAGGCGAACATGCCGCGCAATTTTTCGACGCAAGCGGGACCATATTCCTCATAGAGATGGACAATTACCTCCGTGTCCGATTGCGTTTTGAAAACGTGGCCTTGACCGAGAAGAAAACTGCGAAGCTCCCGGTAATTGTAAATTTCGCCGTTAAAAACGATCCAGACCGAGCCATCTTCGTTGGAAAGCGGCTGGTGGCCGGTATTCAGGTCAATGATGGAAAGACGGCGGTGACCCAGCCCGATCTGCGGAGAGAGATAAACGCCCTCATCATCCGGACCTCGATGGCGGATCGAATTCAGCATCCGCCCGATCAATTCAGCGTCCACGGGGACGCTGTCGCCATCAAAGTTAAATTTTCCGCAAATTCCACACATAACGTGAACGCCTTTGGACTGGGAAACGACTTCTTATTGCGATTACAAAATTCGGCGAAGCAAAAAAGCTAGTGAATAAGTGAAACGGCTTGAGGTGCGTTGCGCACAGCCGCTATACGAGGACCGTGAGCAACGGCGGCCCAGCTTGCCGGCAGATTCTTGGCGATTTCGATGTCGCCGAAGATGCTGCTTTCGCGCGCGCCGTGGACCTTCACCCATTTAGCCATGGCACGAATGCCATCGCGGAGCGAAGTGCTGCCCTGCTTTCCGAAAACGCGCTCGGCCCTGCCGTGGTCAGAAAAAGCCACTTTGACTTCGTTGCGGGGGTCGAGGTGGACCACATTGCAATCGGCGCCCATCGCGTCGGCGACGATGCGGGAAAGTTCGTTCACCGTGTGGGGCACATCGGCCCCGATGTTGAAAATCTGATTGCGTGCCGAGGGCAGGTCCACGGAAGCAGCGATGCCGGGCGCAACGTCATTAATATAGGTGAACGCGCGAATTTGCGCGCCATCGCCGAAAATGGTCATTGGCTCGTCACGCAGAATCTGGTTCATGAAAATGCCCACGACGTTGCGGTAGCGGTCGCCGATGTTCTGATTTTCTCCGTACACGTTGTGCGGGCGAAAGATAATGTAATCCAAGCCGAACATTTCGCGGCTGGCCTTCAGTTCCTGTTCGACAGCAAACTTGGCGATGCCGTAGGAATCTTCAGGAGCCGGAGTCATCTCCTCCGACATGGGCGACTGGCCGGCGCCATAGACAGCAATCGAGGAGGTAAACACCACGCACTTGACGTCACAATTCACGCAGGCATTGATCAAATTTACCGACGCGATCAGATTGTTCTGATAATTGAAGCGCTTGATGAAATGGCTAAGCCCCTCGGCGGCATAAGCCGCGAGATGATAGACATAAGTGAATGAGCATTTCTCAAAAAGGCGCTCAACGAGAGCGTGGTCCAGCAATGATCCGTGGACGAAGGTGGCGCCCACGGGCACGTTGTCGACAAACCCGCCGCTCAAATCGTCCAGGACGACGACGTCATGCCCCATGTTCAGCAAATGACGGGCAACGTGAGAACCCATAAATCCGGCCCCGCCGGTAACAAGAGAAGTTGGCATATCTGGCTCCTTGAAATTGAATGGTTTGATGGAAATGAATCGGCAAATACGAAAAGAGTGGAAAGCAGTTACGGTGTCTGGACGGCCGCGACGGCACTCGCGGCAGGCTCTTCGCCGTTTTCGACGAAGCGCACCGGATCAATCGCGCTGTTCCAGGAGATGAGAATTCGATAGGCCGCCAAGCGGCTCTGAACAGCTTCACTGGGGTGAATTCGCGCGCGCAAGCTATATCCCCCCAGACGTACCCGCAGCCAGAGCAGTAGCGTCAAGCGGCTGCGGCCCGCTCCGCGCTTGCCAAAGTGCTTGTAAAAATAGCGATAGCGGTTGCGGCACTTCTCCAGTTCAAAGCGCAAGGGGAAGCGACCAACCGACTGACCTCCCAGATGCGTGACCACGGGCTGGGGAGTGAAAAGAATCGGATAGCCCGCATTCCGAACGCGGCGGCAAAGGTCCACTTCTTCGAAGTGATAAAAAAACTGTTCATCGAATCCGCCGAGACGCCGGAGCAAATCGGCTCGAAACATAACGCAGCATCCGGATTGCCAGTCCACAGCGCGTTCACTATCACCGTTCCAACCGGCGTAACAATCCGAGAGAAAAACGTTCGAGAGCCGCCCCAGCCCCCGCAGATAAAGCGCGGCAATTGTGTCGCGCCAGATGGTTGGGAAAGGACGGGCCGATTCCTGATAGGAGCCATCGGAATTCACGATGCGGCAGCCGAAAGCTCCGGCTTCGGGATGGCGATCGGCGAAGGCAACCCACTTTTCGAGAGTTCCTTTATGGACGACGGTGTCGGGATTGAGAATTAGAACGAGATCTCCACGACTCGCACGAATGCCCGCGTTGTTGCCCTTGGCGAACCCGAGATTGGCGCGATTTTCAATGACTCTTACCAACGGAAAGCTTTCGCGGATCGACTCTACGGAGCCGTCCTCGGAACCATTGTCGGAAACAATGACTTCGAAATTGAAAGCCACATCGGAAGTGCCCGCGCTTTGAAAAATGGAGCACAGGCAATCGCGTAGGACTTTCCAGTCGTTCCAACAAATGATGACAATCGAGAGTTTCATGTGCGAGCGCGGCCTATTGCCAGATTGTCTTGCGGCCCAACAAGCGCCGCATCTGCTGCCCGCGGAGATAGCGAATCAGCGCGGGATCGTTGACACGAGTCAGGTGCCGGGCATAACCCGCGAGAAACCCGCAGGCCATGCCAAGCGAGCCAATAAGATATGGCTTGCGAAAAACGCGACGCAAACATTTGGCGGCGAAAAATAACGGATGATAGCCGGAAATGTAATCAGCGCGACCGTCTTTCACCATGCCGCGCCAGATGCCCTCCGCAGTGCCGGTGGGGCGATAGTGAATCAGGGTCAAGTCTGAAAAACTTTGCGTGGTCCAGCCCAGCATATTGGCCTTGACTTCGTCGAGAGTGTCCCAGCCGGGCGCGCGAAGGAGACCTCCCAATGCATCCCAGCATTCACGGCGGTAAATTTTTGTAGCGCCACGCACGTGAAAGCGGGGGTTTTCTTCGGATTCCAGACGCACGCCGACAAGATTGCAAATCACGCCGCCACCGATGCCCAAGCGCGGCGTCTGCCGGAAATTCTCGAAGCAGCGCTCGAAGTAATCGGGCGAAAACGTGAGATCGCCATCCAGCTTGACGATGAATTGCCAGTCTTGGACACGCAGGCCGCGGTAGCCTTCGTCAAATGCTTCGATGACACCGCCGCCGGGAGAGCGGAAGCCGCGATTAGAGCGATGAAGCGGACGAATCCAGGGATATTGCAAGGCGTAGCGATCAAGAATGGCGCCGGTGCCGTCCGCGGAGCCATCATTCACGATGATCCATTCAACCGGGCGAATGGTCTGCGCGACGACGGATTCGATAGTGGCCGCAATAAATTTTTCCTCGTCGCGGACTGGAGAAATAATGCAGAATTTGACCGATTGCACGTCGTCAACTCGCTCGTCACAAACATCCAGTGGCCGAGAAGCGCGGATAGCGGGCGATTCGGCCAGGAATGTGTCAGCAACGGCCGTCGCATGTTCGTTCATCGAAACGTTATTCATGACGCGGGGGTTCACTTGCTGACCGTGCGCTGCAGGAACTGACGGAAATTCGCCGAATGACCGGCGGATTGAGTCATCCCTGATGGTCCCCAATAAGCCAGCCGCAATTCGGAAGGGCTCCTGGATTTCCCAGAGGCCCGAACAAGCACAGGAAGATTCGCCGGGTTAGCAGCGGCCGCTCCGATGATGGCCAGAAGCGCGAACCATTCGAGGATGGTCTGGTCAAAATAGGAGATGCCCATAAAGGCCATGATGTGCGCGAAAACAGCCACGCCGAGGGCCCACAAGAAAAATGCGTTGCGTGCATCGGCTTCGGATGCGTCGCGAGCTTTTCCCGCGGTGCTAAACGCGCGGACTATCATGGTAATGAATAGAACCAGGGTCAGCAGGCCGCCGGTCTCCCCTTGGGCGACAAATTCATTAGCCTGGTCCCACATATCCCAGCCCCAGGACCCGTTGTCGGCTGTGCCAACCAGCCACCAATCCTTGAAGTGACGGATGAATTGGTCAACGAGAGCGTAGCGATGCCAACTGGAGTTGCCCGGTACGATGTCGACATGGGAAATCAAGGCCCACACCGGCGCTTTCATCACCATTTGCAGGCCAATCAGCACCAGAACGATACCCCAGCGGACCCAGCGCATCCCTTTGCGGATAGGCCACAAGCAGAGGACCATCCCCGCCGCCAAAAAGGCCACCATCGGAGTGCTGGAAACCGACGTGAGTGTAATGACGAGGGAAGCAACAATCCCGACGGTAGCGTATTTTCTGTATTGCTTCCCTAATACCCATAAACCCACGAACACCGGAAACAACGTGGCGCCGAAATTTCCCGCCAGAATGGAGTGCTCAAAGGAGGCCTGGGAGCGCAGCCAACCTTCCCGCACAGGCGTGATGGCGAGTACGCCGAAGACGGCGAAAAGGTTATGGCCAGTGGCTTGTTCGCTGATCATGCACGCGGCCACTAGAACAGCAACGACGGCGAAAGCCTTAACAGCAGTCCTGGCGCCTTCGGCGTCGCGAATCAGAAAACGCAGCAGGAAATAAATTCCGAAGGAGTTGAGCAGGAAACCCATTTGATTCGTGACGGCTTCGGCATTGTGATAGAGCAGGCTAAACGCCGTGGCGCTGGCCAAAGCCCAGAGGATGAAGATGTGGTCAATAGAGTTGAGTTTTCCGAGCGGCGGTTCCTTCTTGCTGATGAACCGGCCGTGGAGAATCCGCAGCCAGCAAGTGATTGTCAGCACCCGCAAAGTCATGAAGTGCAATCCGGCAATGACAACGGAAGGCTGCAATGGAAAAATGATTCCCGCCACGATAAACGCGAAAGGCAGATACTTGCGCGGGATAGCCAGCATGATCACCACAGTAATCGCGACGAGTACGTAGGCGATTGGTGGAAAAGCAGGCGTCGTGCCCCCGAATCGTATGTTTTTGGGTTCCAAGTATGGTCTCTGGCGGCGATGGCCGCAGCACGTTATCAGCTTATCGGCTGGCCAGTCAGGTTCCCAGCCACAAACGCTTCCAGAAGGGCAGCGCTACGGTCCCAGGTGAGACGGCAGACGGATTCGCGCGCGGCATCGGCGAGCTTCAAGCGCAGTCCATCATCTTCCAGCAACAGGCGCAAATTATCTGCCAGCGCGGCGGGATCCTTAGGCTTCGAGAGAAGGCCGGAAACGCCGCCCTGAATGTAGTCGCCGATGCCGCCGCTGGCGGTGGAAGCAATGGCGCACCCGCAAGCGGCTGCCTCTGCAACGGGAAGTGAAAATCCTTCCTGCCAGCTCGGGCTCATGAAAACCTGGGAACCATTGTAAATTTCGTCGACGATGAAATCCTGCGATGGGTTGCGATAATAGCGCACCCAGCGCGGCAGCCACGATTGACGACGACCAGCACCGAAGAAAACAGCCTGAAGATCCGGGTGGCGATGTCGCACAATTTCCAGAGCTCTAATTCCGTCGATGGAGCCTTTCAGAGGTACAGAGGAAAACAACATGGCCACTTGCTTGGGACGGCCAATCGAGGGCCGAATGATTTTGTAGCGAGAGTGATCAATGGCATTAGGAACGCAGGCGATATCACCGCATCCAAGATCGCTGCCCAGCCGTCGCAGCCACTGGGAGACGACAACTTTGTGAAGGGGAAACCGCCAGGTCGCATCTACCCGATGCTTGGGACCCATCCACGTCTCATAGCCCTGAATTAAGTAGAATTTGCGGCCCTTGGCGGGCGGCAAATCCAGAACGGGCGCCGCCGTATACCAAGCCGTGGCAAAAACCGCATCCGCGTCCGGAATGTGACGCGAGTCCGGAGACGGGACATATTCGAGGCGGACGCGAGCATCGAGCCGCTGCCAGTCGATGGAGGGTTTGGTAAACATTTCACGCAACTTGAACTGAGTGTTCCGTGCCTCTCGAAGGATGCCCATGGCGCCGAATTGGAAAGGCGCGCTAGGCGAGTCCTGACAACGTTGCGGATGAACAAGCGTCACCTGATGGCCGCGATTTACAAGTTGATTCGCATACTCATAAATTACACGCGCGCCGCCGGAGGGTCCCCACACATATCCGGGCATCAGAAAGGTGACCTGCATGGGCGCAATTTCGCGGCGCGAATGCGGCGCCGAATGAAGCCCTGGTGAAGAGATCACCACAGAGCCATATGCGGCTGTATGTAGTTCCGGGAGCATGAATATCCTTTGAAAGGGTTTTGCTGAACGTTGCGGGCTGGCTGGTAGCAGCTTTACGGATGTGCTTTTCTGGCCAGCAATTGTCGGGGAATATTCAGGATGGTAACTTTGTCTTCCGCGTCAATGGCCATGGTCCAAAAGGCAATCGAATAGACAATAAAACATAAACTGACGATGGAGTAGGCCAGCGCAGAGGCCGGGTGGAAAAGCTGCAAAGCAAATATTACCGCAATCAAGGCTGCACTCATGGATAACGCACGGGCCAGCGTGCCGGAAATCCACGAGCGTATTGAAAAGGCTTTCAAGCTGCGAGCGAACCAAAATAGGAAGCCCACATCGACAACCGTGCAGATAAGCTTCGCGGACGCGGCGCCGTTAATGCTGAAGTGCTTGGTAAGCCACCAGGTATAGGCGGCATAGGCAGGCAGAGCGAACATGTCAAGAATAGCCTTCAAATCCGGGCGGCCCAGCGCCTGCACGGACGTGAAAGGAATTTGCGCGAACGCATTCAGGAAAAAGACAATGGCCAGAAGCTGCATGACCACGGTGCTCTGGCGGGCAAATTCGGCTCCCAGCCAGAAATGCAGAATGGGGTTTGCGAAGAATACGAAAACGACGGTGATGGGCGTCATGACAAACAACAGATATTTTATAGTGCGCGAAGAGGCGTCGGAAACCACCGACCGGCGGTTCCCATGAAAGCTGAAATACGGAAACAATGCCGGAGCAATACTCGCCGGAAAAATCAATGTTTTGCTGACCAGCTCGAAAGGCGCGGAATAGTAAGCCAGGGCGCTCACCGAGACAATGGAGGCGATCATAAAGCGCTCGAGGTAGCCGAAAAGCGGTCCTGATGCGTTGCAGACAGTGACCCAACCACCGTAAGACGCCAAAGGCCGCAACTCCGCCATGGCAAACGCACGCTGGTGCTTGATTTCCGGAAACACGCGACAACAAAGCCAAAAATAAGCCCCCGCCGCCAGCGTCCTCGAAACCACAGAAATCAGAATGACTATGGATACCTTGGCTCCCAGACCGACAGCCAATGCCGCAAAAACATAGAGGGAAATACTGTTGGCCATATTGACAGGAACAATCAAATCAAAACGTTGGGCGCCCTCGAGGACGCCACGCGCGCAATTGCTGATCAGCAAAATCGGAAGAGATGCCGCCAGGAGGAAAAGAGAAGTTGTAGCCTCTCCCATCCAAGATGCGGGCATCTTGAAAACGTGGTGCACGGCAAAAGGAACCAGGCTGGCCACGATGCCGCCGCCCACAAGTCCAAGGAGAAGTTGAAGTCGCAGCGAAGTCCAAATTACGCCCGCGATTCTGTGACGATTCCCGGGGTTCAGCCACTCCGAAACGTACTTGGTAGTGGCGCGGCTGAGGCCCAGGTCAAATATCAGAAAATAATTGAACAACATCCAGGCAATGGACAAAATTCCAAAGCCGTTCGGACCCAGGTGTCTGACGATATAAGGAATCGTCGCCACGCCGACAAGCATGGAAAAGACCTGGCCAGCCAAATTCAAGAGGCTGTTGCGGGCGACGAGTTTGCCGTGTTTTTCTTGGAGGTGAGCCATGTGGGTGTGCGATTTCCGCGCAGGGATGCGGGCCTTATCGATGAGAATTAGCGCCGGTACTATGCTTTGTGCAAGTTTCCCGGCAACTTTGGTCCGGTCTTACGGATGGGGAGAGCGAAAGATCAGATATAGGAGTAGAGCGCCGGCTCTTATCAGAACAGTATGTCAAGAGCTTCTAGCACGCGATCGCTCCGCTCCTAGACATCGAGCCGTGCGACCGCAGGCTTGATTCTGAAAACGAATGAACCGATAAAAATAACTACATTTATTCAGTGGCCGTGACTATCTGCGCCGGCCATTGCGGTGAGGCTACCGGGTGCGTTCAGACTGCCCTCGAATTCATAGGCGCCTACATTCCACGGTGGCGTTCCACTGGGACGAGCATTGGGCATGCGAGCAGGAGATTGAGCCGTGTGCGCAGAAGTTTCGATAACCCCCAGCGTGGTGGCGTCACACATTGCCGCCAGCTGACTTTCGCACAAGGATGAAAAATCAAGGCCGGAACCCACCGTGGGGTCATGCGCCTTGGTCGGAGAATAATCATTGCTGCTGGTATAGCCTTGTTTTTGCGCCGTGGCATTCGTCATGGTGAGGTTGTTACTGTGCTTGCTATTCGTGACGATGACGCAGCCATCGGCGCTATCGTTGAAACAAACTGGCTGTCCGTCGGTGATAAAGTGGTTATTCTGGGCCACGCCGGTTCCGACGGGGCCGTTGCCGCGATCTTCAAACCGCACCAGGAATCCACTGCCTTGAAACGTGTTGTTATAAAGATATTCCGCCGAGTTTTGTGTCCCGCCGAGATCCGTATCCAACGTCAGAGCAATGGCGGTGGTCGCGGATATTAGATTGTTGTAGTAATAGTCCGAGCCGCCGGGCGTGATGGAATTCAAAACAGAAGCACCCGCTTTGATGTTTTCGATTAAGTTGTTATACATCCAGAGGCCGCCGCTGCCGGTATTTTCCACCGCATTAGAATGGGTTCCCGGATCAAATGAGTTTGAAATATTTTCAACTAAGTTATCATGCACCAAAGTTAACCGTCCGACGACGCCATTGGCCATGGTATTAAAGACGGAAGTGTGAACATCGGGCCACATGTAGATGGCGCCAAAGCTCACGCCGTCCGTGTCGCTCCCATCGAATACGCAATTTGCGACGTAGCTGCCGGAATTATACGGTGAGCCTGTATCTCCCTGAATTCCTCGGCCCGCATCAATCGTCTTGGCTGTGGTATGCGTCCATCCGTGAAAGTAGGAATTCGTGACGGCAATGTTTGTGGAACCGTTGGCTTCGATATAAATTGCGGAACCGTATGCCGGGCTTCCTGTCCAGTAAAGGCCGGTGAATTCAATGTTGTCAATGGTGACATACGACGGACTGCCTTGGAGATTGATAAAATCGTTGTTGCCCGCAACAACTTTTCCGCCGCCATTAAGAACCGGACGCGCCCAGCCTGAGCCGGCAAACCACGTCTGGTCCACGCCGATGTATACGGGCTGAGTACTTGATCCGCTCCACTGCCAGTTCCAACCGAGCGCGGCATTTGGCCAGGTAACACCACCCCTGAGGGTGTACCGATCTCCAGCCTTGGGTTGGACAGCCGCGCACTTACTCGCGCAACCTTGCATTCCTGGAGCATGTTGGAAGGCGCTGGTCTTCCCGGTTCCATTATTGGAATCACTGCCATTGGAATAATCGATGTAATAGGTGTTGCCTGCCCAGGCAGCGCTGGAGTGGCAAGAAAGTCCAATAATCATGGCGGACAAAAACAATAAAGTTTGAAAATTTTGGCGCATGGTCCCGACCTCTCCCTTTTGACTAATGGTTCCTTTGCAAAGGATAAGGCTGGGCGGCCGAATATTTCACGAACAAGAAAAGCGATGTTTACAAACCGTTACTTCTTAGTAATATGCATCACGGGGCGACCTTCAAAATTACAGCCGCGCGTGAGCAAATCGTCTTCCAACATCCACGTAATTTTTCCAAGCAAGCTGAGACTGGCTGGGTGAGTTGCATCACTACAGGCTGGGGGGTATCGACATGATGCCCTAATGCGCCTGTCGACGCAAGAGAATTCTCACTCGCGGCAGCAAGCGGCTTCTTTGCAGCATATGCCGACCGAGTTTGTTAATAGCGACCGTTGCGGCGCGAGCCAGATTTAACGTCACGCCCTTACAAGTCGGGGCGGCGATGAACACATGCGCTCGCTGACGGGAGGAAGTGCCGAAGCGCTCCTTGTATTCCCCCGCTCCGCAGCCAAAATCGATTTCGCGCGCGCCCTGCCTGCACATTTCATCCAGCGCCCAAACTAACAGGTAGCTACCAGGAGAGTATTTGCGGAGCGAAGGTTCGTAGCCCAAAAAATCACCGCAAAAGCATCCATCACCGAGAGTGCCTACCACAAAGGCGCAGGGAATATCCCCTGCAAAAAGAACATAAGCCCGGAGCCATCCTTTCTGCGCAAACACGCGACAACAGGCGCGTCTTACCGGCGTATCGGCAAAGCCCACGCCCAGTTTGCGCTGATAGGTCTTGGAGGCAATGACTTCGGCATCGCGGAACAGGGCGTCAAGATCGTTTTCGGTGTTATAAGCTCGAACGCGAATCTCGCCCCCGCAGGCCGCAGCGAGATGTTTCAGCCTCTTTCTCAAATGGGCGCGATGCTTGCCGTTAAAACCCTGCCAGGTTGGCTCGGCTCCGGGTTCCAAAATTCTGTGCCAATGAGGATCCATGTCCGGAAAAGCATCCCGCGTGAGAAAGGAATCGGCGTGGGCAGCCTGTCGGTACAAACCGGAATCCACATCCAGGTAATGGAACAAGGCCAGATCCGCGTCGCCTTGCTGCAGGGAATCCTTGAGTCCGTGCATCAGAAGGGCAATATTGCCGGAATCCAGCGCACCACGCGCCGAGCCTTGGACAAATACCAACAACCGCGCTCGAGGTCGAGCGATGGGGAAATATCCGAGATGCATGCGAAGAATCGCGTCTTCATATCTCCCGACAAGGATGGCTTCCGGCTGCCCGTCGCGATAGAGGACAATCACATGCGGGCGAACGCTGCTCCCGAGGGATTCCAGTGTGGCCAGGTATACGTCCAAATCCGAATCGCGACGCCCGCCGGCCCTGGACCAGAACGGGCGCAAGGTTTCCAGCTCGGCTACACTTCGCAACACCCGCACCGATACGGCTTTGGATCTCTGCGCGATATGCTCGGCGGGCCCAGAAGCACCAAACTCCGTTCCGACCTCGAGGATGTTGGTCTGGACCGCAGTTTCAGGCATGGGTCGGACTAACTCCAGCTAACGCAAATAAGAGCCAGCCGAGTTCATAGGGGCAGCAATCCCATTTCACACCAAGGCCGGAGGGCTTTCCTCCGTGACCATTGAGAATGGTTAGATTGAGAGCTTCGCTGACGATACGCTTGCGGCGTTGGCGATAAATGCTTCTCCAGATCACGTCGTCGGATTCCGAGCGCATGTCGAATTGGAGTTCATTATCTCCCGCAATCCATTGCAATCCGCGGTAGATGTAAGGAGTGAAATCACGTGTGCCGGCTTCGGTGACGGCGAAAAGCGCCAAGGGCGCCATGCCGTGCTGATGCACCGAATAGACTGGATATCGCCCGATGACGTTGCCCTGCGTGGCATCGTAGTGCCACCACCACTGGCCCAGCGGTCCCTGAGCGTCGCAGATGGCCTGGGCGCAGGTTGTGGCAATTTGCAGCCCTTCTTCTGAACCGTAGGCCTGCGAGCAACGCGAAAGTGCGTAGATGGGATAGACCTGTTCCGCAAAACTTCCAATCCGGCCGCGGATGACACCTGCGATTCCCTTGCCGCGGGCACTTTGAACGAAGTATCCATGCTTGCCACAATTATTGCGCAGCAATCTCCAAACTTTCGTCGCCAGTTGTTCATGGCCGCCCACGACAGGCACATGCGCCAGCGCGCACTCCGCGAGTCCGGTGAGAAACCACGACAACTCCATCGTGCGAGCTTCACGAGCATCGGGATAGCGATCCAGCGCGCTGAGAAGATCAATATCGAATGAGCGCCGAACCAGTTGATCGGGGATTACGCGGGCCGCCAACCAAATCAACAAACCAAGATCTCCCAGATTGTTGATGCGCCGGAAGTCATGCAGGAGCTTTGCAGTTACGTCCGCTATGGGAACCGGAGACGAGTATCCCGCATTCTCGGCCTTCTGAAGGCCCAGCAGAGAAATCAGCGTGTAGCGCCGCGACAAGCCTTGGCGGAGGAGTTTGCCCCCCGTCATGCGCATGTGGTGGCAGAAAAGTTGGTTATCGCGGTCAAACATACGATCCAGGCCGCGAAGGGCCAACTCGTTCAAGCGTTGGATATTTACGGAAGAGCCGGCGGCTGACGAATCCAGAACGGCGGTAGTAGAACTGATAGCGTTCATTGGCAACTCCCATTTGAATACTGCAAGACTTTTTCGATTCCGTCGACGATGCTGCCGAGACACTCCGGATTCGCACGCGGAGGCGCGGACGGGCGTTTCCGTGGAACCAGGGCGATGCGGGTTTCCACATCCTGCACGCTGGTGAGAAGAATCAGGCGGCCTGACTTCGCCAGATACTGATCCACGGCGCCCATGGGTCCGCGGAAGATGCTGTAAACGGGAACGCTCAAAGCGGCGGCTTCACGATTCATCGTGCCGCCACCGCTGATGACTAAATCCGAAAACCAGACAAGATTGAGGCCATCCATAACATGTTCCGGAATGACTAATTTTCCGCTGGCCCGCAGACCACTCCATCGGCGACGATATTCAACGTCCTGGTTTCCATTGCGAGGCAGCAGGACGATGCGGCCTCGAGGATGCCGGGCGATCAATTCGATGGCGGCATCCAGCAGCGCTTCGCTTTCCGAATTGTGGTAATGAGCCTCGGTGGCCGGAGGACGCACGGTAACGACCAAATCATCAGGCGCAAATCCCAATTGCTCGCGGATGGCCGGATCCGGCTCGAAGCCGGGCGCGTAGACGTCCTCTTTGATCCCTTTGTACTGAAGGAGGCGCTGCTTATTAGAGCCAAAAGCGTTTGCCGGAATCACTTCGGGCGCCATCCACCAACTCGGCGGAGGAAGCGAGAGCTTGCTGGAATGCTCATAATCCATAATGGTGAGCGAAGGAATTCTGAGCATTGAAGCCAAAAGCATGAGCGTCCGGGAGCCGTGAGAAAGGGCCAAGTCCGGTTTTTCGCCGAAAATGGTCGGAGCCAACTGGCCGCAGCGAATCACCAATCCCGCTACTTTGGCTGCCTTGTTCTTGCCGTAATGATGGCCGAAAGCGGCATATTTCATTCCGTAGAGGTCAGCCAATTCACAAACCTGAAAGCAATCTCGCGCGGTAACGATTACTCGATGCCCGCGCGACACGAGTTCCGGGATAATAGGCCGGAAAAACGGGACGTGTGGGGAATTTTCCAAATCAATCCAGATTTTCTTCCCCGCCTGTAAGCCTCGGGACTCCTGCCGTGGACGCGAGTCGTCAGCCTTGTATTTCAGCCTTTGCGGCAAACGATCCGACTTACGGCTTCGGACGGGGGGCAGGGTGCGAATTTTTGAGTGCGGTATGGGCATAAGACGAATCTCCGACAGCGTCTTCAGTCCCGTGGAGGGATGGTGCGCAGGATTCTTGCGGGATTGCCGGCCACAATGGCATTCGGCGGCACATCTCGCGTAACCACGCTTCCCGCGCCGACGATGGCGTTTTCACCAATCGTAACGTTAGAGAGGATCGTTGCTCCGGAACCAATTGAAGCGCCCGCGCGAATCATGGTGCTCTCGACTTTCCAGTCCTTTTCGGTCTGCAGCTCTCCGGAGCCGGTGGTGGCCCGGGGATAAGCGTCATTGATGAACATCACTCCGTGGCCGATGAATACGTTATCTTCGATGGCGACGCCTTCGCAGATAAAGGTATGGCTGGAAATCTTGCACCTGCGGCCGACGCGGGCATTTTTCTGTATTTCGACGAACGCGCCAATCTTGGTTTCATCGCCTATTTCGCAGCCATAGAGGTTGATGAACTTTGACAGCTTGACGTTTGCGCCTAAACGTACATCCGGCGAGATGGAAACAAAATCGTTCACAGGGAAATTGCCTCGCCGCGTTTTCGCAGCGACTGATCCGCGGCTTCGAGCAGTCTGACAACGCGCAGGCCAGCCTCTCCGTCGTTGTGGGGAGTGCGATCGTGAGCAATGCAGTCGATGAAATAATCGATTTCAGCCTTCAGGGCTTCCACCTGTTCCACCTGCGGCGACCACATGTCGCCGGAGCGATAGCTCACCAGTAACTGGTGGACGCCCTGGCCCCCCATATTTACGCCTTTGTCGTAGATCTTAATTTTCTCGTCGGCTTCGAGGTCGTTCCATACCAGCATTTTCTTTTCGCCTCCCAGCAAGGTGGTACGCACCTTGACGGGAGAAAGCCAGTTGACGTTGACGTGGGCGATGATGTGGCCGGGGAAATAGACGGTGATAAAGGCAATATCCTCGACGCCGTTCAGATGCCTCTCGCCGGTGGCCGCGACAGCTTCCGGTTTTTCCCGGATTACATAATCCATGATGGCCAGGTCGTGCGGGGCCAGGTCCCATATGACATTGACATCGTGCTGAAAGAGACCGAGGTTGACGCGCAGCGAATCATAGTAATAGAGATTTCCGAGAGCGTTTTCGTCAACCAACTGACGAATTTTCCGGACCGCGCCGGTAAAGAGGAAAGTGTGGTCCACCATGATTTTCAAATTTTTACGCGCGGCCAGTTCAATCAACTCCTCGGCCTGCGCGGATGTGGCCGTGAAAGGCTTCTCGACAAATACATGCTTGCCGTTTTCCAGGGCTCTGCGGGCTAGCTCAAAATGACTCCAGACCGGGGTAACAATGGCGACAACCTCGACATCCGGTGAAGAGAGAATTTCTTCGCACTCGGTGGTGAGCCGCGCATCGGGACAGGCCTTGGACGCATTCAAGAGACGCTGGGGGTCGCGGTCACAGATCATTACAAGCTCGCACTTATCGTGGCCGTGGAAATTTCGCGCAACGTTGGGGCCCCAATAGCCGTAGCCGATCACGCCTGCACGAACCGCGCCCGTTGCGCGTTCCTCGCTCGAGGTTGACGGCCCTGGCGCGGTTTCAGATTCCGCGGACATTTGTTCCTGAATGGATGCGCATGTGCTGGAATTCATGGTCTCTTGTAACTCCCTTGTTGGTGTTAGGCGACCGAGGCGAATACGGCTGGCAAGATGTGTTCATGAACCGATGAGAACCCGTGCATCTGCCTCAATCAAAATAATCCGAACGGTCTGCGAGCTTGTCGGAGGTAGGGTGGCCAACGCTTAGTAAGCGCCCTTGCCGGAAAGAACCGCTCGCGGTGTTTGGAGAAGGATGCGAATATCCAACCAGAACGACCAGGAGCGTGCATATCGTAAATCCAAACGCACCATCTCATCGAAGGACACCTGGCTGCGGCCCTTCACTTGCCATAGGCCCGTTATGCCGGGCTTCACTTCAAAGACTCGGCGGCGGTGCCAGATATCGTACGCCTCATACTCATAGAGAACTGGCGGCCGCGGTCCCACGAGAGACATTTCACTTTTGAGCACGTTCAGCAGTTGGGGCAATTCATCCAGGCTGGACTTGCGCAGGAAACGTCCGACACCGGTGACGCGCGGATCATCCTTAATCTTGTAAACAATCTGACCCTCGGTGGAGGAAGCATTTTCATCCGGTGTCTTGCGGATGAGGCGCTCGACGTAGTCCTGGTGAATCTTGGGGTTATTGCGCATATACATGGTGCGGAATTTCAGGCAGGTGAATGTCTTGCCATACTGGCCTAGACGCTCCTGCGTAAAGAATACCGGCCCCTCGGAACTAAGTTTGATGGCGGCGGCAATCACAGCAAACAGCGGCGACAATACCACCAGAGCGAGCGCGCTGAGAGCCGCGTCCATAATTCTTTTCACTATCAGAGCGCTTTTCCGAGTGTGGCCGCGTTGAATCAAATCAGGATAAAGCGCTCGGCTCCCCGGTCCACGATGATCATTCCAGTCACCGCCTTTCGCCTTTGCCGGGAACGGGTGCACGGAGAGATGGACAAGGTCCAGGGATCCGTCGTCCACATTTTTGCGGACGGCGGCAACAACTTTGTCCATGAGAAAATCCGTAACAGCGCCCAGATTGTCGGCCTCCAATTCCGTGAAGATCAGCCCCAGGATTCCATCCTGCCTGTACCAGCCGGTGAGATCCGTTTCCCTTCGCACCTCGGCCACGGCTGCAATGAGGCTTTGGAGCGTGGCGTCTCGTTCAGCCCTGTTTTCAATATCCTCGGCGTCCAGCAGGAAGAGCAGAAACTGCCTAGAAGCACGCTCTGCGCGCTTTCGCTCAAGGCTCAGAATCCCCAGAAACACTCTTTCGGGCAGCAGCCCCTGCGTGAAGTCTTCCGGAATCCTCTGCGGCCAGCGAATGGCGCGCGGACTTTTGCGAGGGCTGGATAGGGCTTCTGAAGCGGTCATCGTTGAAGTATTCATGGGTTGTAATCTTCGCTTTTGCGACTGCCGAAATATTGGCGCTGACGGGGAAAAGAAAAGGTGCAAATATATGGATGGCGGCTCAAACCTAAAGGGCGGGAGGCGGCGAAAGCGACGCGCTGGTAGCTGTGAGTGCCGGAGACAGCCATTGAGGAGCCTCATTGCCGGTGACCGCGCTCAGCCATTCCATTTGAACATCCACGGCGACCGATCTTTGCAGCAGAGTTACCGAGACAATGACGCGATTCTGCCCTCTGAGTCCGATAAGAATTCCTTCAACGCCGCGAAGCGGCCCGTATTCCACTCTCACTCGATCGCCCTGCTTTAAAAAGGAACAGGGTTCGGCGGGGGATCCGGATTTGACAACAGCTTGCAGGGCAAAAATCTCCTCCTCGGCGATAGGAACGGGTTCCTTGGCAATGCCCACGATAGAAAGAACGCCGGGGGTCATCACAACGGGGCGTCGCTGTTGCGGGTCAAAACGGCAAAAGAGGTATCCGCCAAACAGAGGAATATTGACGGACTGCATGCGATCTGACCATTTGCGCATCACTTGGTATTTCGGCAGGAACCACTCATAGCCCTGCCCATCCAAACGTGATGCAACACGGTCCTCATAGCGCCCTCGGACCTGCAGCGCATACCAAGAAGTCACTGACTCTCACCTCCGTCCACAATGGATATGCAGGCTACCGCCAACGCAGTCCCACGAGGACCGAAAAACATCAACTCAAATTCGTTCAATGCTAGGAAAGGGTTGATACCTTTATAACGGCTTTGGAAAAGCCTGTCAATAGGGTAATCACTAATACACTTAGTAAGTAAGATTATACTCTTGTATTCCCCAGATACAAGCTGTTTGTCAATTACTAACCTAGTTTTGTGCGGTCTACGTGCCGGACCGGCCTTATTTCGTCACATTCCGCGCTCCTCTGAAGTCATACTCCGAAAAACCTCTCGCAATCCTCAATTCCTCTAACGCAAAGACAGGCAAAGATGACAAAAAATGTCCGAACAAGAAAATGTCCGATCGCAACCTTAAGGAAACTGCGGGATATAAACGCTTGACGGGTACATCAACATCTCACTAATCTTACTCATTAATTATGTAATGTACTGGTTAACATGGCAAGAAATGAGGACGCAGCCCGCGCACGTTTGTGATTGGAGCTCCACAGCCTCAAGGAGGCCCTGTGGGATGGAGAGCGCCACCGCAACTCACCCGCACCCAGCATCGGCGATGCGAGGCTTGACTTTCGGCAGGATGGGGATATCATTCGGGTTCCCCAGTCCTAGCCTCTCCCAAATCGGCAACAGGCGGCGAGGCCACAATCACGATTCAGCAGGAATACGCGGAAGCGCGAATCTTTTAGACAAGATCGCGCGCCAACTTGCAGTTTTTTTCACCCATACCCAGCCCGTAGTTCCCCAGCCCAGTACAAGGGATAGCTGCCGTGCGGCAGCCAAGTTCGCAGTCGCGCGCGTGGTCCAACATCGGGCCGTGCGCGGTGAACTCGTGCGCAGGCCTGGAGCGACGCATCTTGAGCAGGCTCCGACTCATGCGAAATGCCGCGCCGCAAAAACACACTGATGAGGAGGTATGGGCATGAAAGTCACAGGAGCGAAGTCAGCCGCGTCCGCAAGATCAGCGACACTATCATCGGCATGGCCTTCAACTCGGAAAGGCGCTCAACGGGAAAAGAGCAGGTTCGCGCTTCTGCTGCTCATTTCATCAATATGCTGGGCAGTAACGGCTAGCGGGCTTGCGGCGGCGGCCACCGGTGCGGCAGTGACCGTGATTCCGGCAAGCGCGGACTTCCCCAGCGTCGTGACAGGAACCACAAATTCTCAAACGATTACATTGATGAACACCGGTTCTACGGCTGTAGCATTTTCCAATGCAATTGTGGAGGGCCAAGGTTTCCGTCTGAGCGGTCTCACAGTTCCATTTATTCTGGCGCCGAAATCCGCGCTGACCTTCAATGTTGAATTCTCGCCCCGCGGGCGGGGAGGCGCCGCAGGCAGCATTTCGCTGTTACAGGCCGCTGGCGACGCGCTAATCCTGATTCCGCTCAGTGGAACAGGAGAAGCTCCGGTGTACGGATTGCAGGCGTATCCAACCCGGGTGATTTTCGGCAGCGCGAAACTTGGAGAGATGACGGGCCCGGAAGCCGTCAGCCTGACAAATACCGGCAATTCAGACCTGGTCATCACGCGGATCGACACGACGGGCGAAGGATTTAGTGCAAGCGGTATATTGTTACCGCTGAGGCTCGCACCCGGACAGAACGTCTCCGTCGATGCGACCTTTCTGCCGGAAGCCGGCGGCGACGCCGAGGGAAACCTGCAAATTTTCTCGGACGCGCTTCCCCAAATGCTGACCGTTTCTTTATCCGGAACAGGAAAGGCCGCGACACGCGTGTTGGAAGCACGGCCTTCCAACCTTTATTTCAAGAGCGCGGGCGCGGGCACTGACACAACGGACGTCCAACCCCTGACACTTTTCAACACAGGCAATTCTTCCGTGACAATCACGGATATCTCCGTAACCGAGATTTCCTACAGCGTTAGCGGAGTTAGCCTGCCAGTGACCCTCGCGCCCGGCGAAAATGTTTCGTTTCATGTTGCATATTCGCCCGGGCAAACTGCCGATGACGGTGGCAGCGTCACGATCGCCAGCGATGCATACGACTCTCCCACTACGGTCAGCCTGGCAAGCAGTCTGCCCACGGCTGGGCAACAGAGCGCAGTGAATTTGGCGTGGTCGCCGAGTTATTCGCAGGGCGTGGCGGGTTATAACGTTTACCGCGCTACGATTTCCGCGGGGCCTTACACGATAGTTAATAAGTATCCACTAAACGAATCAGATTACGTCGATACAGGGGTGGAATCCGGAGGAACATATTATTACGTGACCACAGCCGTGGATTCCGACGGCAACGAAAGCAGCTTCTCCAATGAGGCGGCGGTTACAGCGCCATAGAATCATCGGAGCCAATCACGATGCGGAACAAATGAGACTGATCTCTTCAGGCATCCGGTGAAATTGCATGAGTGTGCGAAATTGCGAAACGGTAAGCGCCATTTTATCAGACCAGGCCAATCCAGCACCGGTGATCGGCTGCTGGATGCCGGCCAGACTAACTCTTTCTGCATGCGTTACTGCAGCAATCCAAATACACTGATCTGATATTCCGCGTTGACATACACCTTGCCGTTGGCGATGGTTGGAGCCGTGAATTTCACGGCTGGCCCCGGATTATCGCGCTCTGAGTTCTGGTTAGAGCTATAGAGCGCGCTGGCGAGGTTGGTGGCATCATACGCATTGAGAACCGCCGGACCGCTGCTCTGATAGGCGCTCGCATCCACGGCCCATAAAATTGCGGCGGAATTGCCGTTGGCCGAGATGGAAGGAGTTACGCCGGGAAATCCGAAGGTCGAGCCGGACTCGGAAACAGGCGATGTGGACAGCAGACCGGTGCTGGTATTGAAAGCAAATTGTTTGATGGCGTCATAGCTGCCGCCAAAATATATACTGTCGTTCCACCAAGCGGGACCGCCAAAGGTGCCACCCATCACATAAGGAATGAACTGGACAATTTGATCGTTGTTATTCGAATTGTATTTGCCCATGTTGTCGCGGTTCACCAAGTAAATGGAGCCTTCTTTACCGGACTCCACGAGCAAATGGGCATTAGGCCCACCCGGGTTATCAGGCAGGAGCACAACGCCCCCTGATCCCAGATCGATATCATTCTGGCCGAGATACTCCTGATTATAGGGAGTGAAATAGTCCCCGACCGTAAGAGACTTGGCGGGTGGCAGCTTAACGATTGTGTCGCCGTAGTCGCCCTGTCCCGCGTTTTCGTCGAAAGTACCGTTGCCGGTAGCAACGAAAGTGTTATAACTGGAGTCGGCCGCCAGGCCTGCGCCGCTTTGCCACACGCCGCCCCAAGTGCCGTTCGGGGTGGAATTCCATACCGCGACCTTTTTCAGAGTGCGTGCGCTATAAGCCATTACCCAGGCATGAAAAGGTCCAAGATCACAATGCGAAGCCCAGCCGATTTCTACAACTCCGTGCTGATAAAGCAGCGAGATCCGTTGGTGCTGGATAAGCGGATTAAAGGTGATTTCGCCGTTCACGGAGCCGGCCCCGGAGCCCGGAACGGTTGCCTGAATAACAACCGGACTGCCTGGGCGCTCCAAACCCGTAAAAATGCTGAGAGCGTGGAGGCGCTGGTAAATCGTGCCATTCTCACTGGTCTTCGCGACCATATATATGGTCTTCGTAGCGGGATCAATAACCGGGGTGCCGGTAACGCCAATTTCAGGAACCAAGTCCTGGCAGCCCACTTGGCTGCTGGATACCGTGGTAATGCCCTTCCCAGGATCGATGAAACTCGTGTACCAGAGCTGTTGACCCGTGTCGGCGTCAAAAGCAAAGGCGCTATCATGCTCGGTGGCGACGAAGAGCATGTTATGGACACCCTGGCCCGGAATGGTCACGTTGGAGGCATAAAGAGGCTGCGCATAAACATAACCGTCCAGAGGGATGGTGAAAAGACGGCCGAACGTGCTCTCATTGACGTTAGTAGGTGTTAGCGTGGTTTCGCTAAGATTTTGCCCCGTGCGGGCATTGTCATTATGGTAGGTGATGACGTTAACTCCGCTGGTGGCCTCCGTACGAATATTGTTGATGCCTAGAAACACAAGAAAAGCCACCCCAACCAGCAGAGTCACCCTGGAAATAGTTTTTACAAAGCGCGACATTATGCCTCCGGAAACCATTAGTAGATTAAGCTCGCACAATCATCTCAATACAAGCGATGCATCAAGCACGCAGGGATGGCGCGACGCAACACTTCGGTATTATATACAGAATGTAGGTGCGACGATGAGATGGAAATTCCTGTATTTGACCGTTAGTATAGCATGTATGCGCTCCGGTGCGGCATCCATGCTGGAAAAAGAAGACGTTATATTCGGAATTAGCCTCCGCCCACCAAATGGACGATTTCGAGGACGTCGCCCTCCTGAATTAGGATATCAGCCCATTTGTGGCGTATCGCAATTTCACGGTTTCGCTCAATGGCCACACGATCGGGGGCGAGTTGGAGGTGCTGCAGGAGCCCAACCAAAGTGAGGCCGGCGGGAATTTTCTTCTTTTCTCCATTTATGGTCACAAGCATGGCATTGTCCTCATCTGCTGCGTCATCCCTCCAAACCGCGTTCATTTGACCAATCCGCGCGGGGGTAGCTATTATACAAAGTGGAGATGTGATGAAAGAAAGCGAACTGAGCGCATACGGCCCTCTGCTGCTGCAATTTGTGCTGGCGGCAGGACTGGCCGGGGTCATTGTGGCGCTTTCGACATTAGTCGGAAGGCACCGCCGGTCGCGTGCAAAAGATCAGGCCTATGAATGCGGGATACGGCCCACCGGCGATGCCCGGGAACCGTTCTCCGTGCAATTTTACCTGGTGGCCATGCTCTTCATTCTATTCGACATTGAGGCTATATTTTTATACCCCTGGGCCCTGGTATATCGCGACCTGCGGTGGTTCGGTTTCACGGAAATGGCGATTTATATCGCCATCCTCTTGACGGGCTATATTTACCTCTGGAAAAAGGGCGCACTGAACTGGAACGGCTAGGCGCGGAACTTAAGGCGGCATAGTGACAGCGGGAAATCCGGAAAATCACGCAATTGTGCGCCAGCTCCGCGAGTGGGATGCCTCGGCGGTGGCTGGCGTCGCGGAATTTCGCGGCGAGCTAACGCTGCTCATACCTCGTGGTCATTTGTTGCGCGTGGCTGAATTCCTGCGCACGGCTGCCGAGTGTAAATTCAATTTTCTTTCTGACATCACCGCCGCCGACCGTTTCCCTATTGAGCCTCGCTTCGAATTGAACTACCACCTGCTTTCCCTGGCCCGCCGGGAGCGTCTGCGGCTCAAAGTGCGGCTGAATGGATCGGATCCCGTAGCCCCTTCGGCGGTCAGCATCTGGAAGGGCGCCAACTGGCATGAGCGCGAAGCGTTCGATCTTTTTGGAATCCGGTTTACAGGCCATCCCGATTTGCGCCGCATCCTGATGCCCGACGAATGGGAAGGCTATCCCTTGCGCAAGGATTATCCCGCCGAGGGCTATCGCTGATGCCGACAACCATCGAGACCGCCAGCGGCGCTGCCCAAACAATGGTCCTGAACATGGGCCCGCAGCACCCCTCCACCCATGGAGTGCTACGCGTAGTGCTCGAGCTAAACGGGGAAATCGTAGTGAAGGCCGATCCGGTGATCGGCTACCTGCATACTGGAATTGAAAAAACTTGCGAGGCCAAAACCTACTCGCAGGTGATTACCCTGACCGATCGTGTTGATTATCTCGCGCCGCTCTCGAACAATTTGGCCTACTGCCTGGCAGTGGAAAAACTGCTCGGCCTGGAGGTTCCAAAACGCGCGCAGTACGTAAGAGTGATGCTGACGGAGTTGACGCGCGTCGCATCGCACCTGGTATGGCTGGGGACGCACGCGATCGATTTGGGCGCGATGAGCGTCTTCCTCTACACGTTTCGCGAACGCGAAGAAATCCTACGGCTCTTCGAGATGTTTTCGGGTCAGCGGATGATGACCAGCTATTTTCGAATTGGCGGTCTGGCGCTCGAGCCGCCCGACGGATGGCAGGCTCGCGTTGAGGGGCTGCTGGAAATGCTGCCGCAACGCTTCCAGGAATACGAAACTTTGCTGACCAGCAATCGTATTTGGATGGCGCGGACACAGGGAGTGGGACGCCTGGATGCCGAAGACGCCATCGCTATCGGCGTCTCCGGCCCTTCGTTGCGCGGCAGCGGTGTTGCGTACGACGTTCGCAAGGCATTTCCCTACTCCAGCTACGAGGAATTCGATTTCGATGTTGCGGTGCGGCAGGAGGGCGACTGCTACGCGAGGTATATGGTGCGCATGCAGGAAATGCGCGAGAGCCTGAAAATCGTTCGCCAGGCGCTGGCGAAGGTTCCCAATGAAGGCCCCATACGTACGGAAGCTCCGGGAATCGTGCCTCCGTCGCGCGAAGAGATGAAAACCTCGATTGAAGGGCTCATCTATCACTTCAAGATTTATACCGAGGGGTTCGCGCCGCCGCCAGGCGAGGTATACAGCGTTATCGAGTCCCCGCGCGGCGAGTTGGGGTACTACGTGGCCAGCGACGGCTCACCCAAACCGTTTCGCGTGAAAATGCGGACACCATCGTTTGTGAATCTGCAGGCGCTGCGCGAAATGATTGAAGGGCGACTGATTGCCGACGTGGTGGCGTGCATTGGTACGATTGACATTATTCTGGGAGAAGTGGACCGCTGACTTACGTCAGCCCCCGAGAACTCATGGAACTGCCGGCCGCGCTGGAAATTAAATTCAACGACTTGATGGGCCGCTATCCCATCAAGCGCTCCGCGCTGATACCCATGATGCTGTTTGCACAGGAGGAATTCGGCTGGCTGAACGATGAAGTGCTTGAGGAAATCGCCCGTCGTCTGGACTTGAACCTCCTCCAGGTGACCGAAACGTTGGCTTACTACTCGATGCTGCGGCGCAATCCAGCCGGCCGATGTCACGTGCAGGTGTGCACCAACATCTCGTGTATGTTGCGCGGCGGACAGGAACTTTACGAACACGTGCAACAAAAACTGGGAATCGGGAACAAGCAAGTGACACGGGACGGCGTTTTCTCTTTGGAAGAGGTGGAATGCATGGGCGCTTGTACGGGAGCTCCCGCGATCCAACTGAATTACGATTTCCACGAGAATTTAACGCCGCAAAAAGCGGATGAGTTGCTCGACCAGGTGCGTGACGGCAAACGCCCAGCGCCCGTTGCGGTGACATCCGGCTCCGTGCATGAACGGCTGCCCGAGGAAATACTGGTAATCAGTCGGCGATTTGGAATTCCGGATTCCCGCAAGCTGGATGTTTACCTGCAGCACGACGGCTACAAAGGCGCTGAAAAAGCCTTGAAGATGACGCCCGAGCAAGTGATCGACGAGGTAAAGAAATCCGGGTTGCGCGGGCGCGGCGGCGCGGGATTTCCCACCGGGATGAAGTGGAGCTTCGTCCCCAAGGGCGGTGTGAAACCGAAATACATCCTGTGCAATGCGGATGAGAGCGAACCCGGCACGTGCAAAGATCGTCCGCTGATGGAAATGGACCCGCACCAGTTGATCGAAGGCATGATCATCGCGGGGCGCGCAGTGGAAGCTCACATGGGGTATATCTACATCCGTGGCGAATACCGCTACATCTATGACATTTTAGAAGAGGCATTGGTTGAGGCGCGGTCGCGCGGATTTTTGGGACGAAACATCCAGGGCAGCGGATTTGATTTTGAGATCTATCCGCATACGGGCGCAGGCGCTTATGAGTGCGGCGAAGAATCGGCCTTGATGGAATCGCTTGAAGGAAAACGCGGGTACCCGCGCATCCGTCCGCCGTTTCCCGCCGTGGCGGGCCTCTACGGATGTCCAACGGTGATTAATAACACGGAGACGTTGAGCGCTGTCCCTGCAATTCTGTTGCGTGGAGGCGAATGGTACGCCGGATTGGGTTCGCCGAAAAATGGTGGTACTCGGCTTTTCTGCATTTCGGGGCACGTGAATAAATCGGGCATTTACGAGTTGCCCATGGGTTTCAATCTGAAGCGAATGATCGACGAAGTGGCGGGAGGGATGCGCGACGGGAAAAAACTGAAGGCCGTAATTCCGGGCGGCAGTTCCTGCCCCTTCCTGACTGCCGAGGAATCCGACGTCGCCATGGACTTTGACTCCGTCGCCAAGGCCGGCTCCATGCTGGGCTCCGGCGGCGTGGTGGTGATGGATGAGGAAACTTGCATGGTAGATGTGGCGCGGCGCATCATGCATTTCTACGCCCACGAATCATGCGGCTGGTGTATACCATGCCGCGAAGGCACGGCTTGGCTTAGTAAGATGCTGGACCGTGTCCATTCGGGCGGCGGGCGGACGGAAGACATTCCGCTGATTGCCGAGCTGTCGCAAAACATCCTGGGGCGCAGCTTCTGCCCGCTGGGAGACGCCGCGGCTATGCCGACGATCAGCATCGTGAAGAAGTGGCGCAACGAATTTGAGGAACACGTCGCTGGAAAATGCTCCTATGCGCCCGTGGACGACGTGCTGGCTGGGGCGCGCGCATAATCATGCCCGAGAATGGTCCACAAGTAAGATCAGTTGAATTGGCTAAAGAAGCGCATGATTCGGTGGTGCATGCTCTTGGAAGGCTTTGCGGGGATTTGTGCACGTGAAGGTCGGAGAGAGTTTTTTCGTGCCCATGCTCATCATGTCGAAGATTATCTGGTGTCACAAAGCGATTGAAGTACTCGTTGAAAACAAGTTCGCTTCTGAGGCAATCAGCATCGCAACAACAGAGTACGAATTGCGATTAGATTTATTTTTTATCATGAAGGACCGACGGGTGAACCGCTCCAGAGAGTGGTGGGAGTACACGAAGAAAGAAAGACAACCGTGGCGTGTCTCAGAAAAAATTAGCAAAGTGTGGGATGGAGATTCTGAGACTCGCTCAAAGGAGCGCGAAATCCACAGATGGTTGTGCGCGGTAAAGCATGGGAACCCAGTTGCCAGAAGTCTTTCCTTTCCCATGACTGGAACACAGCGTCATCTGGCAATTGGAGTGCGTGACCCTTGCTTTGAGGGCTTGTTGGGGGCCGTTGTCGTGAATTCTTCTACATTGTTCATGCTTGACAGCTATGAAACAACCCACAGCATCCTGGCATTACTGCGGGCAGCACCTATAGCGCCTCCGGCAAACATGGCCAAAATCAGGATCGCTGCATCGTCGTTGCGTTGCGAGGCGGCTCTCATGCTTCAGAATGGAAACCGGATTTGCAGCAACAAATCTGGTACTGACGAGATGCAGATAAGGCTGCAATAGAAAACAATGCCCGGAACCAAGACAGTAACGTTCACGCTGGACGGCGAGCAATTGACCGTCGCGGCGGGTACATTGGTGATTGAAATCGCCAAGCAGAAGCAGATCGAAGTGCCCTCGTTCTGCTATTACCCGGGGTTGAGCCTGCAGGCAGCCTGTCGCATGTGCCTGGTGGAAGTGGAAAAAGCGCCGAAGCTGCAAACCGCATGCACGCTGGTGCCCGTGGAAGGCATGATTGTGCGCACGAACACGCCGCAAGTCCACGCCGCGCGGAAAAATATGCTGGAGTTTCTGCTCTCCAACCATCCGCTGGATTGCCCGGTGTGCGACAAGGGCGGCGAATGTGAATTGCAGGACATGACTTTCCGCTACGGCCTGGATAAGAGCCGGTTTGCGGAAGAGAAGCTGCATTATCCCGAGGAGAAATGGTCACCGCTGGTCTATTACGACGCGCCGCGCTGCATTCTGTGCTTTCGTTGCGTGCGCGTATGCGACGAAGGGATGGACGTAAAGGCATTGGGAGTGGGTGCGCGTGGCGTCCAGTCCGTTATTTTGCCAAACCGGCCGGGCGATCTGGCCTGCGAAGAATGCGGGATGTGCATTGATATTTGTCCTGTCGGCGCGCTGACCAGCGGAACCTACCGCTACCAGACCCGCCCGTGGGAGATGCAGTACGAGCCGGTTCCCTGCGCGCATTGTTCGAATGGTTGCAAAACCACGCTGAGCGTGCGCAACAATGAAGTCCTCCGCGCCAATAACCGTGACCACTCCGGCATCAATGGCGAGTTTTTGTGCGGCAAGGGACGTTTCGGATTCGACTTCATGCGTCATCCGGAACGAATTCGTCAGCCGCTGGTTCGGCGAAACGGAAGTTTGCAGCCTGCAACCTGGGAAGAGGCGCTGGAAGAAGTTGCGCGACGCTTGAAACAGGTGCACGAGCAGCATGGCCCGGACACCATCGGTGTAATCGGCTCGAATCACACCACGAACGAAGAAAATTATCTTTTGAACGTGCTGGCGCGGGCCTCGCTGGGCACCAATAACCTCGACCATCACCGCACGGCAGATTACGCGGGTCTGGCGGCATCCTTGGGGGTGCGCGCTCACAATCGCCTGGCCACGATGGCGCGAATCTATGACTCGCCGGCCGTCCTCCTCATTGGGAACGACGCGACCCAGCAAAACCCACTGGTGGCTTGGCAGATTCGTGCGAATATACGGCATCATGGCTCGAAATTTTTCGTCATTGATACACGACCCATTAAGCTGCATCGGCAGGCCACTGTATTTGCTCAGGGTGCAGAAGCCAAAGCCGTGGAATGGCTGGCGACGGGACGTGGAGAATTCGATGGGGAGTTTCTAAAATCGTTGAAGGAACTGCAATCCGGGCTGCAGGAATTGCGTGATGTTGTAATTCTATTCGGCGCGGGGATTTCCGGCGCGTCGCTGAAGAACTTAATCGCCTTCGGCGACAAGCTTGCCGGCGACACTCGCTACATGGCATTGGGCGATTATGCTAATTCGCATGGCGCGGCCGATATGGGGCTGCTGCCGGAATTTCTTCCCGGCTATGCACCGGTGCAAGATGCAGCCGCAAGAGCGCGATTTGGAAAGCTTTGGAAGGCTGAGCTCCCGGCAACACCGGGAATGAATGCGAGAGCAATGATGGAAGCGGCCGCAGCCGGGCGTTTGCGCGGACTCTATGTGGTGGGCGCAAATCCGGTAAAGACATTCCGAGTAGCTTCTCCTGACCGGCTTGCGGGACTGGATTTGCTGGTGGTACATGATTTATTCCTGACGGAGACGGCGCAGCGCGCTGATATTGTGCTGCCTGCGGCCGGCGGTTATGAGAAAGACGGCACGGTCACAAACACAGCGGGCGAAATCCAGATGACGCGCCGCGCAGTGGACTCGCAAGGTCCGCGAACCGATTTTGACCTACTCCGCATCATCGTTCACCAACTTGCGCACCTTGGCTTGGGATCGCCGGCGCGCTGGCGCACTTCGGAGGCGGCTTTTGAGGAGATCCGTCAAAACGTAAATGGTTACGAGGTATTTGTGTCGAATTTGCTAGCCGGCAGAGCCGAACGTACGGCGGCAAGTCTGGCAACGGACGATGCGGCATTTGCGGCGTCATACTCCGTCGAGCCCGGGCTGGTATTTTCATCCCAGGACAGTTTGTTTACCAGCGGCACTTTGGGGCGGTATTGTTCAAAATTAACTTCGTGCGATGAGGCAAAGGATATTCCGTGGAGTTCGTCTCCCAGCACCCAATCCTGGTGGTATCGCTAGTCAAGATCGTTGTGCTGCTGTTCGTAACGCTCACAACGCTTGCCTACCTCACCTGGTTTGAGCGCAAAGTTGTTGCGCACATACAATCGCGGCTGGGCCCGTACTACACCGGGCCGCACGGCCTGCTCCAGCCATTGGCGGACGGGCTGAAATTCATGTTTAAGGAAGATTTGACGCGGCCGGGCACCGACCGCTTCATTTACATTCTGGCGCCGATCCTTTCACTCTCGCTGGCTATCACCGCGCTGGCAGTGATTCCCTTTGGCCCCGGCACCATCCGCATTTTTGGGCAGGAAACCGCGCTCGCAATTGCTCCCATGAACCTGGGATTGCTTTTCCTTTTCGCGGTCACGGCCGTCGAGGTGTACGGAGTCGCGCTTGCCGGCTGGTCCTCGAATAGCAAGTATTCACTGCTGGGGGGATTGCGCAGCTCGGCTCAAATGATCAGCTACGAAGTGGCGTTGACGCTATCCGTGGTCGGCGTACTGCTGATGGCCGGCAGCTTCGATTTCAATTCCATTATCGGAAGCCAGAGCGGACGCTGGCTGGGATTCATTCCTCGATGGAACATCTTTCCGCAGATATTGGGATTTCTCTGCTATTTCACTGCCGCTATTGCGGAGACCAACCGCGCACCGTTTGATTTGGCCGAAGCGGAATCTGAACTGGTGGCCGGCTTCCACACAGAATACTCGAGCTTCAAGTTTGCCATGTTTTTTATGGCCGAATATGCCAGCATGATTGTGGTTTCTTGCCTGGCTGCCATTTTGTTTTTCGGTGGTTGGCTGTCGCCGCTGCCGCATTCCTGGACGTGGCAATTGTATTTTCCCGCGTCAATTCTGATTCTGGGCGGCTTGGGCGCAATCGTTGATGGATTATGGAAGTTGCGCGGCATGGCCCGTTTCGTGTTCCCCGTGCTCGGGCTGGTCATGATTGCCGCCGGGGTGCTCTGCACAAGGCCCGGCGTCATGGCCGTGGTTCAGGGGCCGTTCTGGTTTCTGCTGAAAGTGTTTCTGGCGCTGTTCTTCTATGTTTGGACGCGCTCCACACTGCCCCGTTTTCGGTATGACCAGTTGATGGATTTCGGCTGGAAGGTGCTGCTGCCGGTCTCGCTGGCAAACCTGGTGATTACGGCCATTGTAATCCTGGTGGTTCACCCATGACGCTTCCCGTGCTGCTGTTTTTCATTTTTGCGGGACTGTCCGTGGGCGGGGCTTTGGTGCTGATATTAGCGCGCGAGCCGATTCACAGCGCACTGGCGCTTGTACTGGTGATGGTGTCACTGGCAGTCCTTTATTTGCTCTTGGGCGCGGCGTTCATTGCCGCGGTGCAGATCATCGTCTATGCGGGCGCGATTATGGTGTTATTCGTCTTTGTCATTATGTTGCTGAACGCCGGGCAGGAACAGCGTACCCAGCATAGCCGCATGGCGCATTGGATCGGGTTGCCGCTCGCATTTTTCCTCACCGCGGATTTAGCGTGGTGGGTGGCGCGCGGCGTGAAGGTGATTCCGGCCGCCACGGCCGCTGTCTCCGCAACGGAACCTTTTTCCACGCGCGATTTTTCGCTGTATCTTTTCCGTGCATACCTCTTCCCCTTCGAAATCACGTCCATTCTGATTTTAATCGCTCTATTGGGTGCGGTGGTGCTGGCGCGGAGGGATTCATGAACGGCGTTCCCACTTCCTATTTTCTGGTGCTGAGCGGAATTCTTTTCGGGCTCGGTGTGGTGGCGTTCGTCTTCAAACGGAACATTATTGCCATTCTGATGTCGATAGAATTGATGCTGAATGCTGTCAATCTTGCGTTCGTGGCCTTCAGCCGTGCGCTGGGACAATTTGACGGCCTGATTTTCGTGCTGTTCGTGATCGTGGTGGCGGCAGCAGAAGCTGTGGTGGGGCTGGCCATTGTCCTGCAAGTTGCACGCAATCGCCGCTCCTTGAATATCGAAGACATTGACCAGATGAAATCCTGATGCCAATTCTCAATCACATATGGATTCTGCCGCTGCTTCCGCTGGCCGGCGCGGCGCTCAACGGATTGTTCGGTCGGCGTTGGCCGCGGGGGTTGGTGAATCTTTTCGGTGTGGGTTCGGTGGCGCTGGCATTCGCGGCCACGCTGGAAGTGGTGCGCGAGTTTTTTTTGCTGAGTCCCGCGCAAATTCCCTTGGTAAGAACTTTTTGGCCCTGGATTACGTCGGGACCATTCCATGTTGATTGTTCTTTCTACATTGATCAGCTCGCATTGGTGATGCTTCTGGTGGTGACCGGCGTGGGGTTTTTGATCCACATCTACTCCACCGGCTATATGGCCCACGAAGGCGGCTATTACCGTTTCTTCAGCTACATGAACCTGTTCATGTTCTTCATGATCACGCTGGTGA